>ERZ773018.176-NODE-176-length-42780-cov-7.304365_pt1 | contig 42780 bp, 43 predicted proteins | sample MGYA00580840_ERZ773018 | MGnify/ENA primary metagenome ERZ773018 (study PRJEB29015, sample SAMEA2738125) | human oral metagenome | biome: human oral; feature: human-associated habitat; material: saliva | place: China | collected 2256 ... | reverse complement strand
ATAATAATAGGAGGAAATATAATGGAAGATATAATATTAAAACAAAAAGAAGAGTTAGATAAAGTATTAAATGAAGTATTAAAATCACCTTTTGCAAATCAAAAGGAAGAAGATATAAAAACAGTATTAACTAGATATGGTAAGAAAGAAATTGATTTTGATGAATGTATCAATCAAATAAATTCTATAAAAGAATGTAATACTGAGGATATGTTAAGAAATTATGCTTTATTATTAGGAGAGTAATATTATGTGGATTTCCTATCTTAGATTAAAGAATTATATAGGAGTAAAGAATGGACTCCACAAGAATGAAGTAGAAATAAAATTCAATATTAAAAATAAGATTACTTTATTTCTTGGAGCTAATGGTTCTGGTAAGTCTACAATTATACATTCATTACACCCATTCTCATTTGGTGAAGAAGATAAACCTTCTATAATAATATCTGGAGTAGAAGGTGAAAAAGAAATACATTATGTACACAATAACAATAAGTATATAATTATTCATTCATATACACCAAGTAAGACTGGACATAATGTAAAATCTTATATAAGAAAAGCTAGTATAGATAGTGAAAATTATAGTGAATTAAATCCTAATGGAAATGTAACTCCCTTTCTTGAAATAGTAGAAAGGGAGTTAGGCATTTCTATTTTGTATTTAAGACTATCTAGATTAGCAATAAATAGTAATAATATAGTAAATATGACTACAGCTGAAAGAAAGAAATATTTTAATGATATACAACCTACTCTAGAGAAGATAAATGAAACTCATAAGAAATTATCTGAGAAAGTAAAAGTATATAAGAATTTAATATTAAAAGTTAGTAGTAATATAGATGCTATAAAAGATGTACCAGAATTACAATCAAGAATTAAAGTAATAGATAATGAATTAAATAATTATAAAACATTGAAAGAAAACCTTGCTGAGGAAACCCATAAAGAAAGTTATAAATGGGAAGAATACAGCAGGAAGCTAAATACTATGGGACTATCTATTAATTTTTTACCTGAAGAAATAGATAAACTAAGAGAAACAGTACAAGTAGCTAATATACAAATGACTAGACTTAAATCTGTACTAAAAAATAATGGTATAGATATAGAGAATAGTGAAACAGATTTGAATAAAGTATTAGACATATTTAGAACTAAAATTTCTGAATATAATAATGCTCAGGATAGTATTAATAAGGACACAGAAGAGAATAATATTAAAATTGGAGAAATTAATGCTTCACTTAATATGAAGATAGAAGACTTAGAAAATAAATCGTCAAAAAGAAATAATATTATCTCTAATAATGAGTATAATGGTTTATTAAATAAAAAAGAAGAATTAGAAAATAGTATCAAAGTAAATGAGAGTAAAGTACAATCATCTGAATTTAAAGATATTAATAATATAACTTCTTTTGAAGCTAATAATGCTAGTATAAATCTTAAAAGCATATCTGCTAATGTAAATAATCTTTCTACTAATTATGCACCTACTATAGTAACTAAAGCTATAGAAAAAATGAATGATGATGTAATTAAAGAAATGAATATTATGAGAGCAGAGATGAATGATGATATATATAATAAGAACCAATTACAATATACTCTAGATATGTCAATGAAGACAAAAGATGAACAATCTAAGGTTTTAGAAAAGAAACCTAAAGATTGTAATAATAGCACTTGTCCTTTTATTAATATTGAGAAAGATAAATTAATAACTAAAGAATACTTAGATAACTTAGGTAAACAAATAAAAGAGTATGAAGTAAAGATAAAAGAAAAAGAAAGACTATGTGAAGAGTTATATGAAATATCTAATGCTAAAAAGATTATTCTACATATATTAGACTATATAGAAAACAATAGTACATATATAGATAAAGTATATCCAAATAACTTTATAACTAATATAGATAAATTCATAGATAGATTAAAGAATAATTTATATAGTATAGAATGGGATAACTCTGAATTAGTTGAGTATTTAACTATAAAAGAAATGTTAGAAAAGGATAAAAAAGATTTAGAATTTATAAATTCTAAATTAAATACTTATGTAGTACAAATGGAATATGTAGAAGAGTTAGATAAAGATATTTCTAAATTAAATGATGAAATAACTCAAGCTAGAAGTAAATATAATGAGTTACTTAAAAAGAATGAAAGTAATGCATATAGATTAATAGAGATAGATAAAAGAAAAGAAGCTTATAATACTCTAATAGAAGCATGTAGTAACTATAATGCTAATAAAACTCATATAGAGGAAGTAAAAAATAAACTATCTATATTAGAAGAGATATATGAGTATAAGTTTGAGATGGAAAAAGCTAAAATGAAAAGAATGAAATCATTAAACAGTATAGATTATAATACTGAGCAATTGAATGATGAAAAGCTAGATATAGAAGTAAATATGAGAAAGTTAGAGGAATACAAAAAAGAAAAAGAAGAGTTAGAAGATAACTATAATAAGTTACTATTATTGAAAGATGTGACATCACCTAATAAAGGAATACCATTAGTATTTATAGATATCTATATGAAGAGAGCTAGAACTTTAGCTAATAAATTATTACAAGAGATATTAACAGATGAATATGAACTATTACCATTTGTAATAAATGATAAAGAATTTAATATACCTTGTAAGAAATTAAATGGTGTAGTTAATACTGATGTAAAGACTATGTCTATGGGAGAGAAAGCTATTATATCATTAATCTTATCAGTATCTTTATTTGCACAAGGTACTACAGATTATAATATAATAACTATAGATGAAATGGATGGACCATTAGATTTCAATAATAAAAGAAAATTCTTAGGGGTATTAGAGAATATTATGAGTATCTTTGATATGGAACAAGTATTTGTAATATCTCATAATAATGCTTTTGAAAGCTATGAAACTAACTTCATATTACTTAATGGAGCACCTAAAGTAAAATCATCTGAAAATGTTCTATATGATAACAATAATAATTAATACTTAGAACAAATCAGTAGTATTTTGAAACAAGCATGAATAATAGTTTTTCATTTTAAAGACCTTAGAAATTAATAGAATCTGAACCCTGTATGGAATTATATCCATACAGGGTTCTACTGTTTATTTTTATATTTAAATATCATAAGCATATTGTCCACTACCACCATATGAAGATACCATTCTCTTATCTTCATATTCATCTACATAAGGTACTAATACTAGTGGGTATCTGTTTACATTATCATATGCTATCATTTTACTTACATCAAAATTCATTTTATTACCTAATACTGTAGGTTTTTCATAATCATATATTTCTTGATTAGTTTCATTATCTACAGCTGCAAATCTCCAGTTAGGTCCAGCATCTTCTTTATATACATACATAGTTATACTTCTACCAGCATATCTTAGATTTCTATCAGCTTCTGTTTCTACTATTCTACCACTATCAACTAGATGATTATATCTACTAGATATCATTTCATCTACTCTACTATCATCTGAAGCATATGCTTGTGGACTAAAAAAACCGTCATCACTCACCATAGTATCATATATGTCATTCATAGACATACTACCTTGGAATACTTGAGGGTTAGTTTGTTGCATTTGTTGTGCTGGTGATGTTCCTCCAGCAATGTTAGCATATATCTTAGACATAATAGCATCAGTATTATTAGCACCTGAACTATCTGCTTTGTCTTTAGCTTTCTTCAATTCTAATTCAGATATCTTAGTATTAATATTTACTTCCTCTTTTACAGCTGCAAGTTTTGTTTTAAGAGTATCTATAATATTAGATTCAGTTTTACCTAGATATTCTAATATTGCTCCATTACGAGCTTTCTTAGATATTTCTCTCATTTCTTCAGCTTCAGCTTCCATTTTATCTTTCTTAATATCTAATTCATCAATGATGCTTTGTACTCTGTTAAGAGGTTTACTAAATCTCTTTTCATAGAAGTCTACTTGTTCTCTTTCATTGACTTCTTCACCATCAGCATCTTTTTCTGTTTTCTTTTTCCTAGTAGTTTTCTTAGGTGCTTCTCCTACTTCCATACTAGGAGGATTAAATTTCTTAGTATCACCCATACCTAGTCTTTGTTTTAAAATAGTTTCTCTATTTTCTTGATTATACTTAATATCATCAGCTAATCCAGCAAAGTCTAGTATTATAGGTTTCTCTTCTAATACTTCTTCAACTTTGTCTTCTTCTGTAGCTATATTATCGTCACCTAGTAACTGACTTAATGCAGAACCAGATGTATCTTCTTCATCTTTCTTTTCTTCAACTAAATTACCAAATGCATCTCTTCTTGGACCTAATGTCTCAAATGGATTGATACATTCTTCTTCTTTAAAATACATATTCCGTTTACCTCCTTTATTTCGTATATTTAATTTACCTTGATGTTTTAGATTAAAATTCTTACTAACCATAAGAAATCATTAGTTTGGGAACTAAAAAATAACTAAAAAGGAGTTGATAAGTAATGTTTAAAGCCTTTCAAAGAAAAAAAGAAATATTATTAACTAATGTGCTTTATCATAGAGCACAAAAAAATGAAAACACAGGTAAATGGGGTAATGACTCAGTATCGATTATATATAGAGATATGATTGATGGTAAAATGAAAACTGAAAGAGTTGAGTCACCAACAATGAAAGTATATATAAGTAAAGAAGAATATACACCATCATATAAATTATCTTTTATAGATAGAGATAAAGTAGATGAATATGAAGTGTCTTATAAGAATGTGACAAAAGATATAGCAGACATATTAGGACCTAAATATGTCGAATATTATTTTGATAAAATAAAATTAGGACAATATAGTGAAACTAAGAATATCCATAAAGCTAAAAGAGTATTTAACTCAGATATGGATATTCAAGACTATGTTAGATTTAGATATTTAGTTGAATGTGGAGCACCAGAACACTTTAAGATAACTAAGAGCTTTCTGGATATAGAAGTAGATTATACTAATCTACCAGTTGGACAATTCCCAGATGAAAAGATTGCACCATCACCAGTAAATGCTATTACATTTATTAATGATGAAACTAAAGATTGTTATACTTTCTTATTAAGAAATAAAAACAACCCACAAATACAAGAATTAGAAGATAACTTAACAGAATTCTTACAAGAAATAACTAATGAGTTTAAAGAAGTTATGGGAGTAGAATTAAATTATAAGATAGCATTCTTTGATGATGAAATAGAAATGATAGTTACATTATTTAATATAATAAATGCATTAAAACCTAACTTCTGTTTAGGTTGGAACTTTGCTTTCGATATGTTGACATTAATGGGAAGACTAGAAAGAGCAGGAATAAAACCTGAAACAGTTATGTGTCATCCAGATTTTAAAGATGTAGCTAAAGCTTGGTGGCATAAAGATGAAAAAGCTATTGAAGAAAAAAGAAGAAGAGATAGTAGTGAAATAACTGGATATACGGTTTATTTATGTCAAATGATAACCTATGCTTCATTAAGAAAGAACTTTGCTAAAACTAAAGGTGGTTATAGTTTAAGTAATATAGGCAAATTAGAATGTGGATTTGATAAATTAGAATATCATCAATATGCTAATACACTAGCACAATTACCATATAAGAATTACAAGATATTTGTAAAATATAATATACGGGATGTTGTGTTACAGTTATTAATAGATAATAAGACACATGATTTAGAAACAGTATATCAATATTCATTAAATACTTGTACTAGATATGCTAAGATATTCAATGAAACTATATTCTTGAAGAATAAATTCACTTACGAATACTATTTAAAAGGATTAGTAATAGGAAATAATCAAAATATAGATTATTCATATGGAGCATTTAATGAAGAAGAAGCTGAAGATGAAGAAAAGTTCTCTGGAGCATTAGTTGGTAACCCGTTATTAAATACAAGAAATGGTGCTAAGTTATATGGAGTTAAATCTAATAGAGTATTTGATAATATAGTAGACTTTGACTTTGCTTCACTATATCCAAGTAATATAAGAGCATTTAATATAGACCAAAATACTATGTACTTTACTATAGATATAAAAGATAATGAAAGAACATTGAACTATAAGAAGATTAATCCAGTAGATAATCCTAAATTAGATATTAATGGAGAATTCTTAATAAATTATTCTACAAGAAAATATGTAGATACTGGAGAAAGATGGTTGAATTTACCTTCATATAGCGATATATCTAATCTAGCTGATATGTGTATTAAGAAAGATAGTAAAATGGTTGAAATGGAAGATGTAGTAGGAGTGATGGAAGATGTCAAAGGTAAGTAGTGATGTAAAAGCTTTTAATAGCTTAAATCAAATAGCTAAGAATTTTGCAAGTGATTCTATTTACTATTATATAAATAATATAATAGTCAGTAAAGAAGATAATATAATAAGATATATGATAATAGATAATGAAGTATCTAGAATATTACAAAAAGATACTATGTATGGTTTTCAAGGAGACTTAATATATCAAGTATTTAATAAAATGGCAAAACCTACTGGTTGCTCAGTATATATAGAAGCTGATAATATATACTTTGTACCACAATTAGTAGAGGAAATGAATGATGTACAAAAGAAATTAATAAAAGATAGTTGTTACTTGTTGATGTATACTAAGGACTTAAGTAAGACCAATGTAATGAAAAAATGGTTTGAAGGGTTAGTAGATATTGATGAGAATGAGATGACTGATATTACAAAAGAAATATCAGAAATGTTAGATAATAAAGAATTTAAGAAATTTATTAAGGTAGATGATATATGTGTAATAGTAACTAAGCAACTATTCACATCACCTACTAATAAAGATAAGTATTATCTAAAGTATGAAGTAGTAGATGCTGAGAATGATATTTATTCTATAGTAATAAAACAAGTCAAATCTAGTGAAAGTATCTACTATAAGTTTAGAATAGTAAATATTAGCATATAAAAACACCACAGTAAAAGATATTAAGGAGGAACTAGAATGCATTTAGAAAAAGTAGGAAATAAATATCTTAAAATAGATGGTGTGCAAATAAAAATGAAAGAACCTTATAAGTATGCAGAAGCATATATAGAAGAAGGTTTCTATCAAACAGCCAAGATGGAACAAAAAGGAATACAATATGACTTGTTAGGGATATTCAATATGAGATTCTTTAAAGATGATACTGGTAAAGACCCGTCACCTTTACTTGTATTTAATTTCCCTACAAGGATTATGACACAACCTACAGCACAAGAAAAAAGAACTATGGTTCTTAATCCTGCTGAAGGAGAAAAGACTTATATAATACTAAAGTATTATAGTGAAGATTTAATAATCATTAATAGAAATATAGTATCTAAATTTGTTAATACTGAGCAATTCTTTAAGATATTCACAGGAGGAAAATTTCCAACTTGTGTACCTTATGATGCAGTATTACCTATGATGCTGGACAATATGGCTATTAATAAGCAAAAGAATCTAGATTCATCTCCTCTTATATTCTCATTTATAGTAGGAGAATCTATAAGAGCTAAGAAAGATAAATCTAAACCTTTTAGAATGATTTATAGTAAGACTGATAACCCATTTGCTTGGATAGGAGCTAGTGCTAGAAGTATAGCTGAAAATAACTCAACATTTACAGCTATTACATTTGAAGACCCTAACCAAATGCTACAAGCATCTATAGCTAGAGCTAGAAGTGGTGAACAGGAAGATGATGTAGAATCTCCATTAGAAGATACTATTAAATACTAAAGGAGAATGATAATATGAATGAAATTGATTTAAAGGAATTAGATAGCATTAAAGTAAATATAGAGAAAGAAAAAGAAATGGAAGATAAGATGAATTCTATAATAGTTCCTATAATAAAATCATTTATAATAGGCAATAACTATGAAGATGTAGATAGCTTATTAGAAAATTTCTCAGAGAATTCTTTAGAGATGTCTATGGTAATAGTAGATGCTTTACATAATACTAAATCTTTAAAAGAAGAATTAACATTTAGAGTTAAAAGACTATATAATACTAAGAATAACTTATACTTAGATTACTATATAATAGATAATAACTCTACACCACCAAATGATAGATTATTTTCAGTAAAAATATTTGAGTAAGAAGTTTTTATACTTCTTACTCTTTTTTTCTTTAAAAAGCTTTATTTTTTCAACTATATAAACCTCCTATAAATTAGGGTATCTAACATTAATATAATTTAAATAACATATTAAAGGAGGTATATAAAGTGGAAATCGTTGTAGATAAAAGCTTTACATATAAAGCACCCCATGATATAATCTGGATAACTGACCAAAGTAGATTTACTGAAATTGCTGAAATATCTGCAAATGCTATTCTGTTAATGCCTTTTGTTTCTGACAGAGGAAAAGACGGAGAATTTGCTATATTCAGAGGTTCAAGAGATTTAGCAGCAGCTGAAAGAGAATTCGGGGCTAAAAACTTTAGAAGACATGGACAACCATATTACCAAGTATTAAAAACTCTTGAAAGTGGTGGTTGGGTAATAGGAATGAGATTAGTTGATGACAAAGCTACATATGCCAATGCAGTTGTATATGCTGAAGTTGAACTTGATGGAACAGATAAAATCAAAGTTGGATTAAGTACAGCTTCTCTAGCAGATGTAAAAGCATATGATACAGTTGAAGCTCAATTAACAGTAACAGACAATGGAAATAAGAAAAAATTCCCTCTATTCTGTGTATTATCAAAAGGTAGAGGAGCATATGGAAATGATTTCGCAGTTAGAATGGTTGAAGATAAATTAGAAAATGCTTCATCTATGTATGCAAATTATTTATTTGAATTATTAACAAATGAAAAAGGAACATTAAAAGCAAGTGAAAATATTACTTGCTCACTAATAGCTGATGCTAGAAGTAATGGTCTTTCTTCTTATATTGAATCTGTAGTTGCTAACTATAATAATGATGTAGTAGTAAAAGTAAATGAAGATGTTATTGAACAATTAATGACATTCATTAAACCAGTTGCAGATGCTAAAAATGTGAAACCTGAATCAATAGATTTACTAGTATCACATGCAGGTGTAACATATGTAGAAATAACAAATGGTGAATTATTATCTAAAGCTACTGGATTACCTTTAAAAGAAGGGTCTGATGGTGATTGGGCTGGAAAGAAATTTGCTTTCTCAGGAGCAGATGCTATGCCTAACTTAGCAGATAAATTTGCTGACTTCTATATGGGTAAAATAAACTCAAATATATTTAATGTACTTAAAACAGGAGCTAGTTATATATTAGATGCTAACTATCCAATTAAAGTTAAAAATGCTATGGTTGCTTTAGTATCTAACAGAATAGATATGCATGCGTATTTAGACTGTCAAATCCAAAAGACTCCTAAAGCAGTAGCTGATTGGGTAAAAACATTTACATGTACAAATTGGAATGTATCATTATTCTCTCAACATATGAGAGTTGTTGATGATGCTTCTGAAAAAGAAATAACAGTAACAACACCTTATGTATTATCATATATGCTACCACAACACTACAGAGATTGGGGTTCTCATATTCCAATGGCTGGATTAGAAAAAGGTAGAGTAACAGGTGTTATCCCTGATACAATTATGCCAAGAGTAAATACTCTAGCAGATAGAGATATAGTATACAGAGCGAGATGTAACTACATTTCTGAAGGTGAAGGATATGATACATTTGAAGCACAAGTTACAATGTATCTATATGATAGTAAATTAATGCATACAAACAATGCAAGAATGCTATCAGAAATGGCTAAATTACTATTACTTACTGTAAGAAATTACAGATTCGAGTTCACTGAACCTGAAGACATTAAGAGATTCGTAAGATTAGCAAATGATGCATTAGCACCATATAAAGATAAAGTAAGAAGTTTAGAGTACGAAATTACTCAAACTCCATATCAACAACAAAAAGGTATCTTGAATGATGTATTGAGAGTATTATTTAAAGACATTGCTCTTTACAATAAAGTCGAAATCGTTGTTCTTGGTAACCCAACAGCTTAAGGAGGTGTAAATAGATGGCAATATATCCACAATCTGGTTTAGCCAGAGAAACAGCATTAATGGACCACTCACAAACAAACTTTGTTAGAGGTATCATGAGAGGGAACTATAGTAACTTATTCTATATGTCACCATTTCAATCAGGAAGACATCATTTCATCTTCTTGAAGATGGCTTCATTTATGGAAGCTAAATTCCCTGAATTAACAAAAACATTTAAAAATATAGTAGAAAAATTCCAAACTAAATTTGAAGGTATTCAAGATATGTCAGCCAACTTCGGAGAAATGGAAGGAGGTTCTGCATCTAATAAACTTTCTTATGTAACAAATGTGGAACAACAATTTGAAGAATTCACAATCGGAGTTCCTTATGATTTACATAGATTACCATTACTAGAATACTTAGAATTATGGTTATCTGGAATATCAGACCCAATAACTAAGATAACACATTATCATGGATTAATGGGTTCTTCACAATTCCCTACTCCAAACATTGCTTATGAAGTAGCAGAAGCTCTTTATATCTTAACAGATAGAGGTGGAATTCCTATAAGAGCAGGAATGATTTATGGAATTATGCCTACAAAGGCACATGATGGACAATTGAACTCAGATAAAACAAATACTGAAGCACAACAATTAGATTTAACATTTAGAGGTATTTGGAGAAGTTCAGCAGATATCAATAACCTTGCACTACAAGTAGTTAAAGGTATCAAAATGACTGTCAACTATTTGGAATATAAATATAGAGATAAATTCCCTATACCAGATAATGACCAAATCAAATATGGTAACTAATTATAGTCTACCCTTATTTTATATAAATTTAACCTGGATACTTTATTGGTATCCAGGTTATCCTTTGTCAAAAATCAAAAAAAAATAAAGAGGAATATTTCTATTCCTCTTTATTATAACATTCTAGTCTCTTCTGAATGTTATAAGTGCACTGTGTACAAGTACACCTCCATGACTTGTCATTTGATATCTTGTGTCATACCATCTATAACCTTTTTCTTCAGCTATATTGATTTGCTCTGTTATCATTTCCACAAGATTTCCATCATGTGTCCATACTTCACTGTACATATATGCTGGTTTACTTATACCAGCTCTTTTATTTGCTATATCGTTAAATGTTTTAAATATTCTTTCCCATTTAACATCTATACCATTTTCTTCTTTTTCGATTCTTTTTTGGTCTAGTAATTCCATGACCATGTTTAAATCCTTAACATCAAATTCACCTAATTTTTCTAATACTTGTTCTTTGTTCATCATTTTAATACCTCCATAAATTTATTATTTTGTCTTTGTGCTCCTATTATAATATATAAGAAAAAAAAACAAAATTACACTCATAATAATTTTTAATATTAGAAACAAAAAAATAATGAGTACTATTCAAAGGCATATCTAATAGTACTCTTAATTTAAAACATCTTATGGAAGTATAGTGACGTTGTAGTTCCACTATAACGATACAGATATGCTAATATCACTAATATGATATATAAACAAAATATAGTTAGACCGTATAGGAATTTCCTATACGGTCTTCTACTGTCAATTTTATGAATTTTCAATATCTTCTTTTACCTTATTATCGTGTGCTTGTTTCTTTACATCTATCTTAACTTCTTCTAATAGCTTATCATATTTACCAAAGTCTAGAACCCCTCCTGCAAGGTCTCTAATTACTTTGCTCTTTAGTTTTACTTTATATGCTTCAGCTAATGGGTCATCACTATTAGTTACTGTTTGTTCTACTATAGCATCAGCTACTCCACCAAGGTTGTTTAATTGTTCAGACATTATATTTATCTTTAGATTGATAGGTGCTGGTAATACTACAGTAACATCTTCTGTGTGTTCTGGATAGTATGCTTGTATTATCTTAGATAATAATCTAGATAAGTATGGTCCTAATTCCATTTGCTTAAATATTATTTGATAAGCAAATTTAATATTTTCAGATACTAATCTAGTAGCTAAATCTGTTCTTTCATCATATTCTGTAACTCCATATGGTGTACCTAAAGCTAATATGGTAGCTTTCTTTAATTCTTCCATAAAATCATCTTGTAAATTTACATCTTGTCCAGACATAATTTCAAAGTCAAATGGTTTATCTCCATTGGGTGATACTGGTATAAATAAGTCTGTAAATCTACCAATACTATTCATTAGTCTATTCATATTACCAAAATCAGATAAAGACATTTCTCCTGATTTAATACTTCTAATAGCATTCATCAATGTATTAGTAACATTAGTATCTATACCTTGTTTAATGTAATAAACCCTCTTATCTTGACTTCTTATTAGTTTAAGCATAAAGTTACTTAATAATAAAGTAACATATAACTTACCTGGGAATAAAGCATCATCTAATAATGATATACCATCATTTATTTTCACTTCAACTACTTCATCAGCAGGTATAAAACGAACTCTTAGATTTACATCATTATTATGAATATCATAATACTTTAATATCTCATATACTGATTCTACAAAGTCTTGATTTTTCTCTAAGAACTTCTTATTTATTTTCTTAATTAATAATTGAGCAAATCTCATTGTATAAGCATCATTATATGAATCATTGTTATTATCTATATATCTTTCTACATCTCTCATTGTTAAAGAGTTATATGGGTTAGTTAATCCTGTATTCTGACCAGTGCCATATACAGTTTGTCCTAGATTACTTCCAAATCTATTTGAACAACAACCTAGGTTTTCAAATACATAATATCCCATAACTATATCATTTATTTTAATAGGTCTTGTCTTTCTTATACATAATCTTTCATAATATATCTTTTTATTTAATTTCACATAATCTCTATCTGTAGGTTTTACTTCATTCATTGCTAGAAAAGCTTCAGCTGACTTTTGTTTATCTGTAGTTAAATCCCCAGTAGGTCTAGCTGAACCCATAATATATTCTTCATCTTTACTAAAGAATTCTCTTTCTAATAATGCTTTTAAATTTCTTAATTTAGTATCATTACCAGATTCATTTATCATCTCATTTAATACTTTAAAATTATCTGTAGATAATGTAGCACATAGATTTTCTAATAATGAATTATAATCACTATTTAATATCTCTACATTATTATTTAATCTTTCCATAATAGAGAAATTCATAAGCTTATCTATATCAGCATTACCATTACGACCACCAGATATTTTTAATTTACTCATATATGTATTATTAGTATCTTTTATACTGAATACATTATCTTGAGTGAAATCATATATAATACCATTACCAGTAACAGATTCATTTAATAAGTCTATATTATTGAATACTTTAGCTTTTGTATTAGTATTAGCTTCTATTAATGCTTCATATATAGATTCTTGATTTTTTTCTTCAAATTTACTAAAAGCTTCACCTAATCCCATACCAGGTGCTATAGGTATAGAACTACTTCCAGAAAATTCTCCATTATAGAATGTACCTATTCTATTATCTATATTATCCAAGTTTCTTAATAATCTAGTCATTAATTTACTATATGGAACTACTCTGACATACTGTCTACCATAGTAACATACATATTCTACCAATTCTTTTATTTTTATAGGTAGAGCTAAATCAATTTCCATTTCCTTATATTTTTCTTTCCAATCAGCTTCATCTTTATCATCTATATAATTTCCTACTTTTTCTATATTTAAGAAACTCTTAGTATGGTCATTAGGAGATATTAATGCAGGTACTACATTATCTCTTAATATTGATTTAGTTATTGGTAAGAATTTCATAAGTAAATCATAATCCTCGTATACTCTATTTCTTAATAATCCTTCTTGGTAAGCATTATTAAATACAGATAAACTTTCAGGATTTGTATATATTAAATTTAATTGTGACATTAATGCTGTATCTACTTCAGTATTAGAGAATTTACCATCTCTATTCTTCATAGCATCAGTTAAAGTCTGTATATTTTTACTCATGCTAGACATAGTGTTATTTTTATCATCATCTATAGTAGTAGCTAGTTTAGTAAAGTCCTTCACATCGGCTTCTATACTTTTAGTTATATCATTATCTTTAGCCGTAGCATCTAGTTTCATTTCTCCAGATAACTTTGCAACATTTTCAATATTTTGCATTATCTGTTTCTGTCCTTTAACAGCCATTATTATTCCTCCTTATTACATATATTTAATTAATAATGTGTTTTAATAGGCTATTTTAACACAAAAGGAATGTACCATACCAAGACGGTATGGTACACACTTTAAAACTATCTATGATTAAAGGTAAAAATGAAAGACTTCATTGATTCTAAGAATTCTCTTAATTTGTCTGTATCTTCTTGTTCTGTGAATTCTCCTCCATTTAATTCATTTGTTATATCTTTTAATTCTTTTTCTGGGTTTTGTTTTTGCCATAATTCTTTATATAGTTTTACATTATGAGTTATGAAGTAATAATATCCCATAACATTGAATCTAATATTCTTAGTAGTCTTACCTACTTTAAGTGTAAATAATACTAATAATCTATCTATTTCATTTTGGAAATCTTTATCTAATCCTACTAGTTTATAATAAGCTTGTAAGATAAATTCTAGATTCTTATTCATTAGATATACTGTAGGAGTTTTTTGTTTTTCCTCTCCAGCTAATTTAACACCCATAGCCATAACAGCGAATGTTCTATTAATTCTATCTACTGATTTAACTACTTTCTTATCTCTATGTCTATCTCTTTTTAACATACCTAATCCTTCAGATATTTTACTTAAGAATAATGGTATATCTTTATATTTTTTCTTTATTAATAGATACTCTTCTTCTATAGCATCTTTTAATTGTTGCTCAGTTTCATCGCTTTCATAAAGCTTAACTATTCTTTCTGTCATTTCTTTTTGTATTTCTGGATTAGCCATTACTTCTTTTTGAAACATTCTTTGTTGTAGCATATTTACATTATCAGGATTATTAAAGAAATCTTGATTTACATAACAATCACTAATCAAATCTTTCAATGCTAATAGTTTAGGGTCTTCTCCTTCAGCTGCTACTTTGTGATTTACTGCTGTTTGTACATTTAATGTGATTAATTCTTTATAAACAAATGAATTTACTAATTCTTCATCTGTTAAGAATAATTTTTCAGCATTACAGTGCATAGCTATTAATTCTTTTAATCCAGTATCTAATTCTTCTACTTCTTCTTTAGATACATTAGCTGCTTCTAATATACTTTTCATAAGATTAGATAATCCAGATTCTATATTATACTTCCATTTCATTGCTCTATAGTCTTCTTCAGACATTTCTTCAACACCTGGCATTACTTCTTCTCTTTTTTCTTCTGTTTCTTCTTCAGATTCCTCTTTAGCTTCTTTTTCTGCTGGAGCTTCTTCTACCTTTTCTTCATAGTTTACTGGTTCTTGTCCATCATTATTTAATTGTACACCTTCAGCTGGTTTACCTTCCATTTCCCCTACTTGTCCTTGTACTACTTTTTCTTCAACATTATTCATTTCCATTGTCTACATCTCCTCCATCATTCATTAATGTTTTCCCATATGGGTCATAATTATCAGATTTAAGTCTATCTAATAGCTTATCTGACACTGTATTTAATATATTTATTAAGTAATCCATTCTATTATGTAATGGTGACATAAATTCAGCAAATAATGTATTACCTGACTTAGATATTTCACCATCATTTAATAATCTTTTGAATGAATTAGCTATTATACTAATATCACTATCTGTTTCTATTATATAATTCAAGAAATTGTCATCTTCTATATCTAATTGACTTATAGTAGTAGCTATATTTAATATATTAGCTAAAATATATGAGTCTTTTCCTTCTTTAAACATTTTCTTTGGCATTAAAGATACATTATTGTCCTCTTTTTTCAATTCTATATACTCTCTATGGTATTCTTTTCTATTTTCCATAATATAAGCAAAGAAAAATTCTTCAATAATAGTTCTGAATCCCATTACAAAGAAATTAAATAGTAATTTTGTTAAATCTTTTTGGTACGCTGAGGTATCCATTAAGTCTAATTGATATTTTTCACATATATTTGTAAGAATATTGTTATATGTGTCTAATTCTATTTGAGTAGCATAGTTTAAAAGTTCTCCATTACCTTCTTCTTGTGCTTCTCTCTTAGAAATTTCTATTTTTTCATCAAATTGTTGTAATTGGTTTACTGAAAATGGACCAATTTCTAGTGGTTCATTTATTTGACTAAGTATTCTTATCTTAAATACTTCTGGAGAGATATTATATGCCATTTTTGTCTTTATATCCAGAGCTGTATCATCGACATCTATATCTCTACCCTCAATTATATCCTCTTCGTTATACATATTGTGTAGTCCTCCTTTATTTTAATCCTAATAAATGTATTATTATTACCATAGTACCACATGCACCTAGTATAAATAGATTATTTATTAGTATATACTTGTAAATATTATATTCTGATTCATTTACTTTCTTTCTGAAATGCTCAGATATCTTATGAAATATAAATAATACTATTATAAATATTAATAATAGAATACATACTTTTATAAATAGTATATATTCTATTACTTTAGTCATCATATCTAGGATCGTATTCATAATCATCATCACCATTATCCATAACTATACCAAGTTTATCCATAATAGCATTTATACAGTTTTGTAAATGTGCTACTTGGTTTTCTAGGTTATTTAATCTTATTTCTAAATTGATATCCATAAAATATCACTCCTTTTTATTCAATATATTTTATTTTAATTAAATTTGAGTTTTATAAAATATACTTTTCTATATAATTGACAGTAGAACACCAGAAGACTAAACATCTTCTGGCATAAATAATTAAAATGTATCCATATTACCCATGAATATATTAGCTAGATTATCTGGTTCCATATCTACTATATAATTTCCACCCATAGTTTGTGCCATACCTGGATTTATATCTAATGGACTAAGCATTGCTGCATTAATAGCATTATTTATTTTCATTACATTTGTTTGTAGTATATATCCATTATCAACATTCTTACCAGAATCCATTACAGCTAATTCATAAGCTTTTTGGTCTTCTGTTTCTCTTACATAATCCATAACAGTCTTTCTAGGTGTTCCAAATAAAGTTTTCATATATTCATCTTGTTCTACTCTCATTATAGGGTCTATTACTTGACTAGTAATATCTTCTACAGATTCTATTCCATATTCATCACCAAATCTAGGTATATCTCTTCTAGCTATACCGAAATTTAGTATATTAGTTCCACTATAGTAATACATATACATAGCCATCAAATAAGCCATTATAGTATCATCATGTGTATTAGCACTGTGGTCTATTCTGTTATGTTTAGTATCCCAGATTAAACCTTTCATTTCATCTAATATCACTGGAGATATAAATTTATCTGGATGGTCAATTACTCTATCTCTCAATAAATCATGCATTCTTTCTCTGACTTCTTTAGTAGTATATATACCATAGTCTTTAGTTATGCTACTTGTTTGCATAGACCAACCATCTTTAGTTTTCTCTCTAGTAGGGTCGTTATTATTTATAGTATAATACAAATTATTGTATATACTACTATTTCTTAAGTTCCCTATTACACCTTCACCATATGAGTTCCGTTCTACTACTATTACAGCATTAGGTGAATAAGTAGTCACATATTCTAATAATAGTTTAGATAATTCTGTAGGACCTATCTTAGGGTTCTTAAATACTGCTTGTACTTTAGTAGTTTTACTATTTATTGCTACGAAAGCAGAGTTATCTCTTCTATATCCTCCAGATACATCGACACCTATTATTTGTGGTTCTGATATATTTACTTCTTCATATATGTCTACTGAATAGTATTTAGATAATTTCAATTGTCTAATAGGTTGCTTTACAAATGATTCAATCATATCCAATTCTTCATATGAGAATGGACATTCATCAGATGTAGAGTTCCATTGTAGAAGTACTTCCCGTTTTATTGCTTCCCAGTTGTACTTCAAGTTTCTACATTGTTCTTTAAACCAAGCTTCATCTCTACCTATTTCATTATACATGAATCTAATGTAGATGAAGTTAGTTTCACCATTCTTTTCTATATATTGTTCTATTTCTTGACTATTCATATCAAATAGTATATTATTCCATTTAGGTGATTGTTGTATTAATTTAAATGCAGCTGCTCCTTTAGTTTCCTTCATACTACCTGGAGTAGATGTCATTAACATTCCATAAGGACTCTTATTAGCTCTAGCTGATCTAGATGCTTGTGAGAATGCTGGTGCTGCTGAGTTGTATATTATTTCATTATGGTTAATGAAAGCATACTCATCATACCATTGTAAAGGTTGAGTCGAACCTCTTCCTAATTGGTCAGCTTTAGTTTCTGATGTAGCAGAAGCTATTGTAACTATCTTATTATGATTATAATAGTTTTCCATAGTTTCTACTGATGATTTTTCTTTTAATTCTTTACCAGATACTTCTGAGTATATTTTATATTTAAAATAATGAGGTAAGCTATCTAATAGCTTCTTAACTCTTTCAAGGTTTTCTTTTGCAAATGTCTTATCTTTTGTTGCAAATAACATTTGTGAGTTTACTGTACCAAATAAGTATAACCATAAGTACCAAGCACATGCTGAGATAGACTTATAGTTTTGACGAGGTAATTCTATATAAACTGACAAGTTTCTTGTAAGACAATAGTTCATAGTTAAATTTCCTCTATGTAATTCATATGGAACAGGGTCTCCCCCTGGTGACATTACTCTAACTACTTCTCTAATAAAATACCAGAAATTCTTCTTACATTCTTCCAGTACTTTAGCTTGAGATAATAAATCATTTGGGTCTATATTCCAAGGGTCTATATTTAATAAATCTGGGTCAAATAATACTAAATGGAATTTATGATTTTTAACGCCCATTATCTGTAATTGTCTAGCACATTTAATAAAGCTTAAATTTTTAGTATTTATGTGATAGAATACTTTAGGCATTACTCTTTTTTGTTGTAACATAATTCCTCCTTTCACTATACATTATTTACTCTAGTGTTTTCAATATATGAAGTCTATAGTATTTTAATATCTATAGAAACTTTAAGATAAATAAATTTTAAGGAGGATTTGTAATGATTAAAATTAAATATGTAAAAGTTCATGGTATTGCTTTCTCTATAGCATCTTCAGCTTTGCCTAAATTAGTAGAGACTTATGATAGTGTACAATTCGTTGAAACCATTGAAAGAATTAAGAAAGCTATTAAAGAAAGAGACTATAATAATAGCCATTTAAAAAGATGTGTTAGATTAGCATCTTGTGGTAGTGGTGAAGGACATGATTGTTTCCTTAAAGGGATTACTGTAAATATATTATTAGATTATCCAGTATATTGGACACCACAATTACAAAGATACCATTTTATTGATTTTGTATCTTCTTCATCTAGTATGCACACTATATTGAAACAAGATTTTAGAAAAGCATTTCCTACAGTATCAGATAAGATGATAGAAGAATTAGAATATGCTAGAAGTCTTTATGAAAATGCTACAACAGTAGAAGAAAGAACTAAAGCATTTAATAATCTAATGAATATATTACCACAAGGACAGATGAAACAAGGTTCTTTAACTACTAACTATTTACAATTAAAAAATATTTATAAGCAAAGAAGAGGACACCAATTAAAAGATGATTGGGGAGTATTCTGTGATATGATAGAAAAGCTACCTTTATTTAAAGAGCTATGTAAGATTAAATAAGAACTACTAGATAATTTAAGTAAATGTCTAGTAAAGGAGGATAATAATGGGATTAAATTTTAAAAAATACTTAAGAGAAAATGGTGAAGTTGCTGTTGTTCAAAAAGATGAACTTGACCAAAAATTTGAAGATATACATGAAGAAAATCCTGAATTAGTGGAAGAAGTATGTAGAGCTATTAAAGAAGCAGCTTTATTACTAGAAGCAGATTGTGATGATGAAGAAGATGTAGAAGAATACAAAGATTCTGATGAAGTACAAGATGCTATTAGTGAAGGTGTACTACTAGAAAGAAATATAGTTAGATTTGACAAAAAGACTAGATTAATACAATTAACTAAAGTTGCTGTATTAAAACTAGCTAAAGATTCAAATGACCCACTATATGAAAAATTCGTAATGTATAAAAAGAAAGAAAGATATATTGAAGAAAAATTCCAAACTAAGTATGGTGCTAAAGCTCAAGTATTAGCTAGAAAGATGCTAAGAGACTTAATAGCTAAGAAACATGCTAAAGGAAAGAAATTATCAAACAATGATGATGACAAATAAAAAGAGTAGATAGGTTTATCCTATCTACTCATTCTTTTGTTTTTTACATTGCTATTATTTTTACTTGGTCATCTAAAAGATATTTTTCTTCCATTTGGTTTATTAATTCTTGTCTTTTAGATAAATCTGTATCTTGCCATTCATCTATTTGTAAGTCTATATTACCATATGTAGTTTCTATAGTCTTATACATTCTTAATCTTTCAAATAATACTCTCTTTACATCTAATTCTGCTAACCTATAAAAGAAATCTCCTTTAGTGTGAGGTATAGTAGTTAAATTAGATGGGTGAGTACATTTTAATGTTAAATACAATCCAGCCGCTGTTATTGGTGTATAGAATTTTATTTTATTAGGTGGCACAAATTCATAAGTACCAGCTATAGAGTTAGCATTCAATAATGAAGTAACTCCTGTCATAGCTATACCATTAAATAAGTTTACCATAGCATCACCAAAATTACAACTAGTTATACCATGTAGGTTAGCACCTCTAGAATTATTGTTTCCCCAAGAAGTATTTATTTCTTGTATACCTAATATTAGTACATCTTTTCCTAAGAAATTCTCATCTTTATCGTATAGATAATATGTATTAGGTGATTCTGGTGCTCTATTCTTCTCTGAGAAGTCTACTAGTAATCTATCCACCTTTAATGGAAAATAGTTACTAAATGTAGGTAATGTCTCTGTTAATATTATATCCATTATTAAATCATTACTAACTGTAGGGAATCTTTCTAAATTTAAATTTAGATTTAATTTCTTTAATAAGAATGAAGGACTCATAGGTTGTGCTGGTTCTCTAGTATTCATAAGATACACCTCCTATTTTGTAAATGCTTCACTTAAAATATTTGTAACCATTTTACTTACATAATTTTCTAATGGTATAGTTAATTCTGTTCCTTGTGTGTTAGTTAATACAATAGCTCTATTATTTTCTGTTAAAGATATTTTAGTAAAGTCAAATTCTAATGCTTCTCTAACTGCTTTAACATTATCAGATTTCTTCATAGCTAGGTTTGCTATGTCATACATAATAGCTGATTCTTTTAATGATTGTACATCATCTATTATTAGATTATGTCCATACGGTTGTGCTATTGCTCCTTCTCTAATCATAGCTGATTCAGATAATATACTATCTTGATATGCTATTTTATGTGAAGGTAATATTACACAGTCATAAGTAATAACTCTAAATGGATTTACTACTTCCATTATACCTTGACTATTCTTTTTAACATTTCCTACTGCTCTTAATGAGAATGCTACCTTAGTACCTCTTCTAATTAAGTTACTAAATTCTTCACCATGCTTAGTAGGTATAGAACAAATTACTCCTCTAATAGTATCTCCTTCTATACTAGTACTTAGTATTTCATGAGATATAAATTTATTATCTATAGTAACTTGTCTAGCTATTTCTGGTGATAATGGATGTCCAAATTCACCAAACCATGATCTATTAGCTTTTAATTCACTTATTTCTGGAGAATCTAAAGCAGATTTAACTATATCACCATATAATCTACCATTTCTATTAACTCTATTTAAATCTTGAAGATTAGCAAGTATCTTAACTTCGCCATATGAATTAGCTGATTCTAATAGTGAGATGTTAGCATCTACTGTTGCAGTCTCTCTTAATAAGTATAACGCTTTACTCATTATATAATTCCTCCTTTGTTTATTAATATTAAATTTATCATTAAGTTTAAATGGTAAATAATATAAGGGTATTAAAACCTATATAAATTAAGGCTTAGAACAAGTATATAAGTTAAAATAAAGAAAAGAAAGGGGTGATGAATATTGAATATTAATACTCCAAATAAATCTGTATATAATAAGCTTAGTGATATTTATAAGAATAAGGAAAATATAAATAGCCTAAGATTAGCTATAAGGAATACTATATATGAATCAGACAAATATATTAAAAGAAGTTTATTCTTATATGATAATCATTTAGAACTAATAATATATTTATTAGGAGTTAGAAATGGTTTTAATGTATTAAGTTATTCTGATTTCTATAAAGGAGAAACAGGTTCATTAGATTATAAAATGTCACTTAATGAAGTGTATGATGGCTTTCTTACTTTTAATACTATTACAGCTAATACTGAATTATTTAAAATGATTAACTTCTATTCTAAAACAGTTCAGGATTTTGATATATTAGAAGTAGTAAACGATATGCAATCATTCTTCTTAAAAGACTTTTATAAAGAGAACTTTAAGCCAGAGAAAATGATACATAAAGACAGATTCTTTGATATTCCTTTAGAGAGCTGGAAGCATACAGATAAAGGTAAAGAGATTATTAATGGATTGAATACTATTGATAAAGATATGTCATTCAATCAAGTATTAAAAAATCTATTAACCATACAATATGAAAATAATCCTACATTAAGATTAGAAGCTTTACTTAGAATAATTTTATTAGATAAAGAAAAAATTAAAATGAAAGGAGATATCGGAATGGAAAAACTTTATTTAGAAGAATCTACTATAGGTGGACTACTAGCTTTACAATATCTTAAAGAAGTAACAGAAGAAAATGTAAAAGACTTACCAACTATAGATGAAATTGCTAATGATAGAAAAGCAGACCAAGATGAATCTACAGAAACAACAGTAGAGTTTGGTACTGATGAGTCATTAAAAGAAAATATTTTAAAAATGGAATTAAGTAGTATATTAAAAAGTAATGATACATATCATGCTTTTAATAATATAGGAAAGAAACTAAAAGAATCTAGAATATTCGATTATGATATAATTAATCACAAACTATTAGAAGTTACATTAGATAAAAGACCTGTTGGATATATTTATGAGACTACTAAAAATACTTTAGTATATACTAATGGAAATATTAGAAGAAATATAGGTAAGTCTAATGGAGTACTAGATTATAATAAGATATTAGAAAATTTCAATACTATTAACTGTGTATTCTATAATGGACAAGTTACATTAGATGAAAATATAGGTAGAACAGTTGCTACTGGTATAAATAAAGCAGTTAAGATAACTAATAAAATATCTGACTATTTAGATAGAGGTATTAATGGAGTTACTAAATTTGCTAAAGATTTATATATAGGTGGTAAAGATGATAGAGAAGAAATCATTATGGATAAATTACCAGCTATAAGTAAAATATTCAAACTATGTCTAGTAAACTTAGCTGCATGGGGAATAAATCCATTTTTAGGAGTAGTATCAGCTATAGTTACCCTATGTATGCAGGCAAAAGTTAGAAGAAGAGAAAGAAATAAATTATTAAGAGAATTAAAGAATGAATTAGAAATAGTTGAAGAAAAATTAAGAGATGCTGAAAGTTCTGGAGATAGAAAAGCTAAGTACAACCTCATTAGAATTAGACAAAAAATGAAATCTGAAATTGAAAGAATAAGATACTCTTGGGCTAGAGATGAAGCTAGAGATATAGACCAAGATTCTGGTAATGATGACTAGGAGGTGAAATATTGAGTACTGAAAGATTTAGTAAACCAATTACATTTGATATGACTTCATTATTAGAAGAATATACACAAAATGCTAGTGATATGTTAGCTAACCCTGTAAACCCAACTATCAAATCAGAGACAGTTGATACTATAATAAAGGGTGATGATATTAATAATAAAGAACTAAAAGATATTAGAGATAATAATCCTAATATACCAGATAACTCTATAGAAGAATTAGAGCATGTGGAGTCATTTGTAGAAAGTCTATTACTGGAAGCTGAAGGAGACGATGGTGGAGATGATCTGCCTGGTGGAATTGATGATACTGGTGAAGATACTACTGGAGACAACAATGATGAAGGAAATAATGATACAGATAGCGATAATCCTGATACTGATAATGCTAACGAAGATGATTCGGAAGGAGAAGCTCTAGATAGTGGGGAAGAAAACCCTGATGATATGTCTGGAGATGGAGGAGACGATGGTTTCGGAGATGATTCTGGTGGAGATGACGGTATGGGTGAAGATAGTGAGATGTCTATCGAAGAAAAAATTAAAAATAGTGCTATTATAGATGATATAATAAGTACATATAAAAACTTAGAGGTAATAAAAACTAGAATATCTACATTTAATCCAATAAATCAAACAGAGAAAGATACTTTCAATGCTTTGACTGATGAAATCAATAATGCTTTAGATTCAACAAACACCTACTTGGATTTTAAAGCTTATAAAAATAAACCTAAAGATAATTATTCTTTCCTACTAAAAATGAAAGGAATTATCGAAAGTACAAATAAATCATTAGAATTACTTATTAAAAGTAGAGAGAATCAATAAACACAAAAATAATTAACTAAATTAAAGAAGAAAAAGGAGGAATATTATAATGAAAAATATTCAAGTTAATGGAGGAGTTGCTACTGCTTCAAAAGCAATGGCTACTATCTGTGAAAGTTTCCAAGCACTTGGAAATAACAATGGTGTGAAATTTGGAAGAGATTTCCCATCTTTCTTAGAATCTGCAAGAAACCAAGAAGCAGTTAAAAATGCATTACTAGAAACTTATGTTTATGATAAAGCAAATGATATGTATAATATCCATAGAGATGAGTTATCTGGTATGGCACAATTAATGGAAAACGTTACAAAAGAAATATTAAATGAATCTACATCTGTAGGAGCTATTAGCCCACAAGTTCCATTATCTTTCCCATTACAATATGTAAACTGGATAAGAAATACAATGAAACATGCTATCAATACAATAGTACCTACTTCTACTGAAATAGTTAGACAAATCAAAAATAGATATGTTACTAACAAAGCTGGAGAAAGATTCTTAATTCAAGACTTAACACCTGGACAAATGAAAGCTATTTCTGGAGAATCAAGAATACCTGTTAAAGAAAAACATGTTATAGCTGCTACTAAAAATGTAAACTTAGTAACTACAGCTGGTGGATTTGCTGGTAAAGATTCTTTATCAATAGAATTCTATGTAACTGGTGTAGATATTAAATCTACTACTGAAACATTCGGTGGAGAAGTAACTGTTGGTGTAGACCATAAAGTTGCTATGACTCAAAGAATTTCAAGAACTTTAAATAAATCAGGAGCAGTTCCTGTAACTGTTAAACTTAAAAATGGAACTATCTTAGGAGAAGTTCTAGTAATGGTAGACTTCAGAACTGGATTATTTACAGTATTACCAAATGTAACTACTACAGTAGCTGGAGTAACATTTGAAAATATCTATATAAGAGGATATGTATCAGCTGAATCTAACTTACATTCAATCTCTGTTGAATGGGATACATCTGATCACTCAGTATCAATCCCTGAAGGAAGACACTTCAATACAACTGTAACAAATGAACAATTAACAGATGTTCAATTATTCTACAATGTAGACCAAACTAAAGAAGTTACAGAACAAATGATTGATGCTATTGAAATATTCAAAGACAATGATATCTTAAACTTCTTAGATGAAACTTATGAAGAAGTAAAAGGTGAAAAATTAGCTGGACCATATGTACAATTCTCTCTAACACCTAGAGGAAATTATGCACTAGACCCAGTAACATGGAGAAGTATCAACTTCAAAGATCAAATAGGAAGAATGGCAGCAGAAATGTCTAAAGTTCTTAACTGTCCTGGAATCTACTCAATAGTAGGAAACAAGACAACTATTACATTATTAAAAGATGTAAACTGGGTATGGAATGAAGGAGTAGAAAAAGGTGGAGTTATCACTGATGATTCATTTGGTGTATATGACCAAGATGGAAACACATTCAAAATTACTGTATCTAACAGAATACCTGATAACGTAATCAGAATGTACTTCATCCCACAAGATGAAACTAAAATGACTTTCACATTCTACCAATACTCTACTTACATTACAAATAAATATCAAAATCCTAATAACAACCTAATCCCTAACATCATGGTTAGTGATAGATATGTAACAGATAAGATATTCAATGTACAAGGAAGAATGGAAGTAGTTGGAGTTACTGAAATATTCAAAAATGCTCCAATAGTTGAAATTTAATACTATTCCTTTAAATTAATTTATATATTGCAAGTACTAGAAGTTTCGGCTTCTAGTACTTTCTCTGTCTTAAAACACACAATTAATAGATTAAAGAACTTAATAAGACAAAGGAGGAATTATTGTGATAGAATTTAACAAAGTAATGCTAGAACCATTAGATGATGATGACAAAAGATGGTATACTAGAAGTGATTTACATTTAACTATAGGAAAATTAAAAATAACTATCCCTAGTGGTTTTGTAACAGATTTAGCTTCTGTACCTAGAGCTTTCTGGTCGTTCTTCCCACCATTTGGAAAATACACTACAGCAGCTATAATACATGACTTTCTATATAGTACAAAGAATGTGTATGGTATAAATAAAACTATTGCTGATAAAATATTCTATAAGATAATGATATTATCTGGTACTCCTAAATGGAAAGCTAAGGTAATGTATTATGGTGTAGTAGGATTTGGTAAGACTGCTTTTAGAACACCTAAAGATGATGGTTCAGTTCCATATGCAGACCAAGCAGTAGTAGATAAGTCTGATGAAGCAAATTTATACTATGATACTATGAGAGAACTATTAGAAGGAGAAATAGATATATAAGGGGGAATAAATAAATGCATGAATTTGAAGTAAAGATATTCGCAGATATTGCTTTAGCTATATCTGACTTATGTGATTATATCGAAATAGAGAAAAGTAAAAGAATACTATCTGAGAGAATAACTGATTTATTCGTTAAGTATAGAACTATTAATTCAGATTCTAGAGTATTCTTTGAAGTAGAAAATATGGATTATAATAATAATCTTAAAATATGCTATTTCAAATATTTAGAAGCAGGTAATTTAATGTGTGTAGTTAATAATAAAATATTAAATCTAGCATTAAATGAATTATCTAAAGATGAAATAGCTAGTATTATTATACATGAAATAATACATGTTGCTTATAGTAAGACTAAATCTATAGCAAATGAAATAATGATAAATGGTGGAGGATATATACCTACAATTGAAGAATTAAGAGGTATGTCTGGATTACCTAATCTAGAAGGTGGACATGTAGTATTAAACTTATTTAAATCTGAATTAGATTTCTTATCAGACTACAGAATGTATGAATTAGAAGAATTTGATTTAGAAGGAGCACAACAAAGAAATGATGTGTTATATTACTTATTCTTTAAAATGCAATTACACACTCCACATAATAATGGTGTAGGTAAATTAGCAGCTATGATAGGTGCTGATACTTATGCAGAAGAAAAATTCTGGGATGAAGTTAAGAAAATAGCTTTATCTAAATTACAAGACTTTAATAAATTCATTACTATGAAATGTGATACTAATAAGAAATTAATAGATTTATTATCTATGGAAAAAGCTAATACTTCTATTATATTATATCAAAATTATATTGATAAAGGTATTAATGCTTTAAGAGGTAATGGATTATGGACAAATAGCTCAGCTGTTAATACTATAATAAGAAATAATAGTGAAATACCAGTAAATGAATCTTATTTATTATTTGATAAACCAAGAGTAGTTTTATCAGAAAACTTCATTAAGAATATATTTGAAAAGAAAGATAATATAAAGAGTATTATGATGAACTTTGATGAGCATATAGCTACATTAACTGTAGATATAGATGATATTAGAAGTAAGGAAGATAAGTATTCACTAATTGATGAAATATCTAAATATGTAAGATTAATTACATCCAAGATAACAGAATACTCTGACTTATCACTTGCTGAAAAGAATTATAATCAAAGAAAGAAATATGAAGAAATATTAGAATTACTTAAAGGATATTTAAAAACATATATGGATATGAGAGAAACAGTTGTTAAAAAGAAAATACAACCTAAAACTTATGGATTATATGTAGAATACCCTGAAGGATATGAAGACTAACAATACAAGACCAGTAACCTACTAAAGGTTACTGGTGTAATTTTGTTTTTTATCAGTTATATATTATAATGGGAGATAAAGATAAAAATATATTAATTGGAGGTATTAAAATGACAGAACAAATTAAATTAATGGCAGAACACGGAGCAGTACCATTTTGGTATGCGATGGCAGCAATACCTGTAGTAGTAGGTTTTCAAGTTTATTGTCTTGAAGTGAACAATAAATTCACTAGAGCAATTAAAAAGGCAGTAAAGTACATATTTGAAGATATAATAGACTTATTAAAATAGGAGGAAAAATATGAAAGAGTATGCTAAGAAAATTGTATTCTCTTTCTTATTTTTTGTATGTTGCTTACCTTTATATGGTAAGGGGTACAATGTAGATAAGAAAGAGATTTTATTCCAAGCTAAAGTTGTTAGTTTGGAATTAACTGGAAATGCTGAGGAAGCTGAAAAGTTATATACGCTTCTTTCTGGCACATTGGCTGTCGAAACAAGATTAGGTAGCCATAAGAAAAATAAGTTTGGTGTTGCACAAATAACACAAGTAGCTTATAAAGAAATTATTAAGAAGCTTAAGCTAAAGAAGTATAAAAAGCTTCTTAATAAAGCAAATGTAATATATGGTAGTAATGTATTAAAACTAGACTATTATAAATTACAAAAAGATTATAGAGCAGAAATTCTATTCGCTGCTCTATACTATGAAGTAGTAGGAGTAGATTATTCAAAAATCAATTCCAAGCATGATGCTGCTAAAGCTTGGAAGAAACACTATAACACTTCAAAAGGTAAAGGAACTGTAAAAGGCTTCCTTTTAGCCTATGAAGAAGAATTAGAGTAAAATATAATAAATACCCACTAGACAACTATTCAATAATGATTATAATAGTTGAAAGGTGGGTATTTAATAATATTATGGAAAGCAATATTTTTTTATCTGAAAAATCACTAATTAATGAAATTAAGAAAACTCTTAAAGATTTTACAATGCTTAATGCTTTAGACTTGGATAGTTATAAGGTAATAGACAATAAAATTAATAATAATAAAATAGTACTAAGACCTTATTCTATAGACTTATCTTGTGATAAATGTAGAGAGAAGCTAATGCCATTGAAACATTTTAAGAGTGCTACAATATATAAGGATGAAGAAGATATACTGTGTTATGATTTTAAAAATACTATGGTTCATTTTACTCAAGAAAGAAAAACTGGTAAATTTGATTATGCTTATATTTTCTTTTTTGATGATAAACTTCATTGTCTTCAAATCCCTTGTCAATCGCACTAAAACACTTAGTTAATTAAATATCGAAAAACATTGGAGGTGAAAGACAATGGGATTAAAAGATGCTAGAAGAATTATAGAAGATGCCGTACAACAACAACAAGACAGAATGTATTCACCATATATAAAACACATAGATGGTAATGCACCAAGTTTTGTAACGTATTTAAGAGCATCGGAAGAATTCTCTACACAATTAATGGGTACTAATGTACACTATGCAGACTTTGGTAAAGACTCTCCTATTAAGTGGGATAGAATTAAGAATGTACCATTATTTGGATTTCAAATAGCTGATTTATCTTCTATGGATACTGTAGATAATATAGGTACTGAAGTAGAAATAACTGGCGATTGTAGATTGATGTCTAATACATTTGTACCTAAACCAAATGAATATTTTATAGTAAACTATTTATCTAAGAATTTACTATTTCAAGTAACAGCAGCAAAACCTAATATTCTAGATAGTAACTATATGTATAAAATAGAGTATCAATTAAAAAGAGTTTTAACAGATGAAACTCAAAAAGATATTGATATGAATGTAGTAAGAGAATATGAATGTATCTATGAGAATATAGGTACTACTATGAAATCAGTTATTAGAAGTGATGACTATTTCATTAGAGAGAAATTAATTAAAATATATGAAGAATTATTAGATTACTTCGTGGAATGGTATTATGAACCATTAACTAATTCATTCATAGATGATAGTAATGGGTTATATATATATAATAAATATATGACTAAATTTATTACAGACAATAGATTATTTAGAGATACTAAATATAATCATATTACTCTAGTAAATGAAGCAGAATTAGAGAGGGATTTCATTAATACATATAAGGGAACTATATATGGAGCATTAGAAGACAAGTCTACTAGGAGATTGACTTATAATACATGTAGATTAGACCAAAGCTATAGTAGATACAGTACTTTTAGTAACTATCCATATAAGTACAATATTATGTGTATAGATGAATCTTTAGATGAATATCCTGAATTAAAAGAATCAATATTTAATACTACTATAATAGATAGTAAGTTATTTGATATATTAAAGAGTGATGATGAATTATATGAGGATGCTAACATATTAGAAACTATTATTTATAATTTTCTAACTAAAGATAAATATATATTTTCACATGATAATATAGAAGACTTAGAAGATTATTATATAGATACTGAAACTTACAATATGAATATTATGTCTGTAATACTATTCATATTAAAGAAGAGTATAGAATTCTATACTTCATATAAAACTAATTACTCACTAGAAATGAGTAGAGGTGGAATTGATAATATTAGATAAAGGAGGTAAACCATGTATAAGAAACTAAGAGAAGCAGTTGAAGCAGTTAAGAATGAGAAACTAGCAGATGATGTTATATATGATGAAATAACTGAAGATGCTGCTGAAGATGTTGTTATAGGTGATGATGTTGATGAAATACCTATGGGAGCAATTGAACAAGATATAGATAATGATACTGAAGAATCATTGAATGATGAAATTAAAGAGGCTGAATTAAAGGAAAGCTATACACTATAGGTTTAACTTAGATTTAATAGTAAAAAACAAAGAATAAATAAAAAGGAGGAACTATCATATATGAGAGTTTATAAAAAAATGTATATAAGAGTTACAGGTAAAGCAACTTCTCTTACTTTAGGAGGAATATCTCTACCAGTAGACTGTTATTTAGCAACAGAAATGCAAGTTAAAAATCTATTATTAGAAGGTGCAAAAGTAGAAGGATTACAAGATGACATGAAAACTTCTACTGGAGAAATCACTTTAAATAATGTAGATACAAAATTTGGAGATGGTAAATACTTAGTATTTGAACCTATCCCAGTATCTAAATCATTATCTTATAAAGAATTACCTCTATCATTCGTAGTATTTGATAAAAATGGAGTTAGAACTCCAGTAGCTGGTTCTGATGCTGCTATAACTATAAGTGTATCACCTGCTGAACTAGCTGAAATAGATAGTGGAAAATTAAAATATAAGAAAGCTGGACAAGTAGTAATAAATGCTAAACATACTGACACAGATGAAATAGAAACAGCTTATGTTATAAAACCTGCTTTTGTATTAAAACTAGCTAAAGATAAATTAGAATTAGAATTAGGAAAATCTGAAGAAGTTTATTATGACTTTACTGGAGTAGGATTAGAAGCTGATGAATTTGAAATTGAAGGAGCAACAGCTGATATTACTGTAAAACATTTAGTACCAGTTAAAGCTCTAAAGATTACTGGATTAAAAGCTGGAAATGCTACAATCAAATTGAAAGTTAAAGGTACAGATGTAGAATCTGAAGTAGCTGTAACTGTTAAAGGAGCAGCAGAAAAAGTAAAAGAATATAAACTTAAAAATCTAATATCATCTCTAGCAGATAAAAATAACTTAGATGCTGGTGAAGAAATAAAAATAACTGCTAAAGTAGAAGTATCTTATGACTTATCTAAAGATGAAGATAAATTAAAAACAGTTAAAGCAACTCTAGATGGAGAAGCAGTAACTGTAGAAGGAACTGAATTAGTAGGAGTATCAGGAACAACTGCCGAATACCTAATAAAAGCTAAAGCTGTTAAGAGTGGAAGATATCAATTAACACTAGAATCAGATGATACTGCAGTATTAGGAGAAATCAAAACTAAGAAATTCAATTTAATCGTTGCATAATAAGATTCAACCAATACCAATACATAACCCGTATAATCTATATGGTTATACGGGTGTAATTTTGTTTTTTTTTTCTTATATATTATAATAGGAGATAAAAGAAAATATTATAATAAATTTAATGGAGGTATTTAAAATGACTAAAAAAGAAATGAAAGATTTAAGAGAAAGAATGGTATATAGTATAAGAAGAGCAAGTGAAGATAGAGATAATGAACTTGCTAAAATCTATTTTACTGATGAGATAGAACAATTTAAAGATGGTATAGTAGAAAAAATGGAAAAGATAGATTTATCTTATATGGATAATGCTATAAAAAATTTTGCTAAATCATTAGTAAATAGAAAAGGTATTGATAATACTATAACATACATAATAGATAAACTAGTTAATGGGTTAGATATTATCAGAAAAATTGAACCAGAAAAAGCATTCAAACAAATGTTGCCATTAGGAATGTATTGGAAAACATTTGAATACATTGGAGAAAATCTAATGTAATAGTAAAGGGTAGATTTATTCTACCCTTTATTTTTTTGTATGATGCTGTATTTAATATCGTAATTTAGATATTTTTCTTTATATATTATATTGGTAGCAAATGATAAAAATAAAATCATTTGACTAAATATATGAAGGAGGTTCTTAATATGAGAACTAAACAAGAAATAAAAAATATATGTAATGGTATGGTAGAAGATTTTATAACTAATAATGGTAATACTAATGTACTAGTATTAACTTATGAAGAATACTTAAAGTATAACAGATTAGTTAGTAAAATTTTAAGAAAATATACACCAGTGCTTAATGTATCTGAAGACCCATCTAAGAAAATTATTGGATTCAGTATAAATGAAAGATGTCCATATAATATAGCAGGATGTATAAAGAATGCATTACATAAAAGCAATATTCATTTTGATAAGATTTCTTTAAAGAAATTTAAATATACTAAAGCAGTATTAATGAACAATTTAAAGAAAAGAAAAGAATGGATATTAGAAATGGATGCTTTAAGAAAAGCTGATAAAATAGAAAGAGTAAAACACTCTGACGAAATTATTAGAATAAAAGAAGCATTGGAGGTATAACTTATGATAAGAAAATTGTACAGAAATTCCATTATAACAAGGTGTGACAATTCTCTTATTATATGTGGATGGGAGCATCCAATAGTAGGACCAAGGTTTATAAACACAGAGTCTACTAATAATAAGGTATTGAAACTAAAAAGAGGTATAGACAATAAGTCTATACCTCTTCCTTTCCTACTATTTATTATTTTATTTTTTTAACTCCTTTAGTTAAATTGTATAAAGTTTGCAGTGTTTCATTCTTAGTTACTCTGTTTATTTGCCCATTAGCATTTAATACATTTCTAATAGATAGCATAAACTTTTCACATGATTTATTCCCTTCTTGTGTCCATACTCCTCTTATAGATATTTGGTCACCGTCATAGTCAGCATTTAGACCAGATGTATATAAGTTACTGAATTGCACAGTGTCACTAAAATTATTAGATACTTGATTTTGTGACATTCTTAAATCTATTATAGGATAATAAGGATATTCAACATCTCCAACCTTAGCCCACATAGTTTTTATGGTTGTTAGTATATGTGGTTTATTAGTAAACATGTTAGAATATTCTGTAAAAGGATATCTTGATACTACAACATATTTATCTTTTATTGCTGCTGAAGCTGCTTGATATAGAATATCTGTTATTGTCATTGGTCTTATTATTTCAGTACCACTCTTATCAGTTATCTTCATATACATATGTAAAGGTTCTTTATAACCATCTACTTTGACTTCTATCTTATTGAATCTAGCTGGAGGAGCTTTAATATAAGTCTTTAATAATCCATCTATAAATTTGCTATCAAAATTCTGTCTAGGGTTATTAAATGATTTAACTTGCGTTCCTTGTGGGTCTGCCCATATAAATCTTACATTATCCATTTCATTAAATATTTCCACTAAGTTCTTGTATACAAATGGATAAAATTCAGAGCAAATCATTCCTAATGGTACTCCTGTATGGTAAAAGTCTACTGGGTTACTTGATATATTATTATCATAGTATCTAGGAGATGATATTACTGCTCTAGCACCATTTGTTATAGTTTTACCCATTAAATATTTTCTTAATTTACCATACTTACCTCTTGCTACTTCTTGTTTAATGAAGTAATTGTATAATTCATTCAGTGACGTTTGTATTCCATAAGTAGTCTTATTACTCATAAAATCAAAATCGTTATTATTAGCTAATAATTTAGTTTTCTTTAAAATATCAGCATAATAGTTATTAACTACATCAACTGCTAGATTATCATTAGCAAAATTCACATCTCTATAAAATGGAGGTATTACTAAGAATTTATCTATAAATATTTCATTTTTTGGTATATTTCTTATTACTGCTAATGCACTAGCTCTAGCATCTGAACCTGTTTCTTTCCATTTTATTTTTTCAAAGTTATCATATAACCATTTTAATCCAGTAAAACCATTTTGTTGGTCTACTACTAAGATTCCATCTTTATCCATATTTACTCTTAACATTCCACTGATAATACCATCAATCATAGTAGGTATTAATTTTTTGAATGTTATATATAATACAGGGTTTATAAATTTATTTTGTAAGTCTATGTAACCCCAATTAGATTTTCTTTCTCTTGGTGTTGTACCAAATAATTCATATGAGAATAATCCATTAGGTGTTGGTCTTTTATCTTTATCAAAGAATATATTATCAGTTACTTCATGGACTACAGATTTATTTATTTGAATAAATTTATTTATATCAAATACATCTAACTTTAACATTCCACAACCCCCTAAGCAGTCTTAATTATTATCTTATTCTTAGAAGGACTACATAATTTAAATTTCCTATTATTATATTCTATTTCCTTTTCTTCTAATTTAACATCTAACTCTAATTCTATATCATTATCTTCATTAATATTGAATTTAGATATTTTCTTAGGAATAGAATCATTACTATAAACTTCTTCCATTAAAGCATATATCTTTTCTAAATAATCACTATCATTTATTATATTTATTAAATTATATTTTGTATTTTGATTAGCATGAATACATTGTAATATGAAATCTTCTTTATCCAATATATTCACTCCTTTATGTAAATTTTAGGGTGGAACTATTACATTCCACCCTTTTTCATTTCTTTTTCCATTTTCTTATTTTCAGGATGAGCATCTTGATTTTCTTGTATTCTCTTAGCTCTAACCTCTATTAACTTCAGTAGGCTATATCTATCCATTTCCAATGCATCATCAATAGATAATTCTCCCGAGTATAAGTATGATGCAGTTTCAGCAAGTTTAAAGATATCTCTTACTCTGCTTTCCCTTTCTCTCTTATCACGGGAACTTGGAAAAGTAAATTCATTGGCTCTACTGGAACATTATTCAAATAAGGTTTACCACAGTGAGGACATACTATAGCATCTTTACTAATAAAGAACTCAGCTGTTTTACCTTTTATTAATTCAGTAATTTCATCAGATATTGCTGTAAATATTTCTTGTGGTGTATTTCTAAGCATTTCTTCAAATACAGAATCGAAATCATTTATTGTAAAGATTTCATTTGTTTCAAAGTCAGGTATAGATATACTCTTTATAAATGGCATTACTGATAATACTGTAAAGAATTTCTTATTTTCATCTGTTCTGTAGTTTAAGTTCTTAGTTAAGAAATCAAATATTGTAGGTAAACCTACTCTATATACTATTCCAGTATTCTTATCTCTTATTGTCTTAACTACATTACTTGGTGAATGTTTAAACATTTCAGTTTCATTAGGATATTCCATAATATTTCTTACATGTTCAACAAACTCATCATCTGAACCATTAGTAGGATGCATTAATTCATCTATAGGTACTTCTACAGGTATTTTTAAAGTTTCACTACCAAATGCAACACAATCTGGATTCACACATGGTAAATCTACTCTTAGTATTCCATCAGTAGATGCTTTAAATACTGCTAAGTATAATGTTTGAATTTCTAGATAACTAATACTTCTTATTAATTGTAAATAACTTAGTTTACCTACACCTTTTAATTCAATAAACTCTGCAAGTATTTGCATTTGATTTAATAGGTTTTGATATTCTGTTTGATTTTCATCATATTGTAATCCTTCTAATATAGCATTACTATTTATAGGAGAAGCAACTACAAATGCATTACTTAATGGTAATGGTAACATTTGTTTATTTACTCTCTTTTTTCTTTTTTCATTGAATTTTTGGTATAAGTTTATATTATTTTCACTTATACTGATTTCTTTAAATTTACCTGTATCTACAGATGTTATTACTTCTACTTTAGCTGTTTCTTTTTTATTATCAGCTAAGAATGTATTTTGTAGAGGTATTCTAGTAACTTTAGTTTCTTCTAATGGTTTTGTAGATACTGGAGTCGCTTTTGGTAATATATTAGAAGATGCTACTTCTCTTTCACCACCATTAATAGGTTCAACTGAATTCAAATCATTGTATGTAGATTTTCCTTTAGCTTCTTTTGGTTTATTTATTTCTCTTGCTTCTTGTAATTCTTTATTTAGTTTATTAGTATCTACACCTAATGCTTCTTTAACTTCTTCAGGAACAACTCCTGTTTCTCTTATTTGATTAGGTTTTAATTCTCCTGTTTCTATTGCATGTTCTGTTTCTTTCTTTAGACCTATTAAATAATCATTAATAGCATCTAAACCTTTATCATCAGTTATACCATTTTCTATTATTTTAGAATCTGTTATAACTCCTTTTTTATCTGTTTCTTCCATATACTTAACTAATTCATCACCAGATAAATCTTCACCTTCAATAGTTTTATCTACTACTTGAGCATCTTGATTTCCACCATGAAGGATAACTCCTTTATCAATATTTGGAACAGGTGATACATTAGTATTTTCACCCATTGCTATTGGGTCTGTTGCTTCAATTCTGGCACTAATATCATTAGTACCTTTTTGGTCTAATTCATTTAATAAACTTGATAATTTTGACATTGTCTTATTCCTCCTTAAATTATTTAATCTTTAATCTTTCTGAACATATCATATTCAGCTAATTCTACTTGTAACCTATCATTTATAGTATTTATATTAGCTATAATTACTTCATTATCTATTGCTATTGCTAATAATAAAGTATCTTCTGACGGTTTGGTTAATGTTATATCTACACTAGATAGTTCTGGTAGATAAGTTTGTATCTGGTCTCTTATTTTTGTTTCAATCTGCCTTACCTTATGGTCATCTATCATCTCAAATCTATATGCTTGTAACCCTACTCCCATTTCTGGTGCAGTGTGATAAGTACCAGGATTTAGAAATACTAGATTAAGTATAAGATAAGCACTTCCTTTTATACCAGTAACCTCATTAGGGGTATCGAAGTTATCTATTTCTAAAGTGTATTCAGTAGACAATTCTAATAACACCTCCCTATACTTCCTTTGATTTTAATTATTTATAAGTTTGGGTATAAAAAATCTACAATAAAACACATTAGTATATTACTAAATTAAACAGGAGGTTTAATATGGCTAAAAGATATGTAAAATGTCCTTTATGTGCATTTAAAGATTATAATAAATTAAAAGTATATGAGCATATGGAAAAAGAACATGCTGACCAAATACCTGAAGGTATGGGTGCTGACCAATACTGGTATAACTTAACTCATCATAAAGATAGTGGTCACTGTATCATATGTAAAAGACCAACAGCTTGGAATAGTATCACACATAAATACAACAGATTTTGTGATAATCCTAGATGTAAAGAAATATACAGAGAAGAATTTAAAAGAAGAATGAAAGATAAGTATGGTAAAGAGCATTTATTAAATGACCCAGATACTCAGAAAAGAATGTTAGCTAATAGAAAAATTAGTGGAGAATATATATGGAGTGATGGAAGTGTAAAGAAATATACTGGTAAATACGAACTGAAATTCTTAGAGTTCTGTGACTTAGTATATTCATTCCCAGCTGATGATATATTAGCACCTTGTCCATTTACTTTCATATATTCATTAGATGAGAATAAACCAGTACAAGAAAAGTATTATACTGATGAAGAATTTGAAAATATGACTGATGAACAAAGAAAGAATTTAGATGGGTATTTATTCTATATACCAGACTTCTATATACCTACTCTAAATCTTATAATAGAGATAAAAGCAGGAGGAGAAAATCCAAATAAACATCCTAAGATAAGAGAAATCAATGGAGCTAAAGATAGAGCTAAAGCAAAAGTAATGTCTACACAAAAAGAATTTAACTTCATTAAAATAACAGATAACCAGTTTGGTAAGTTTGCTACATTAGTAGAGCAGCTTACTAGTACCGATAATGATGAGAGGATTGTTATAATCGGAAAATAGAAATCTATGAGCTATATAACTTTAAATTAATTATATTTAGAAATCAAAACAATCAGGAGGAATTTAAGAATGGCAATTAAAAATCTTAAAAACGAAAAAGAAACACAAAAAACAGAAAGAAAAGCACTACCACTAGTGGAATTAATTAAAGGGAATTTTGCTAATAAGAAAAGAACTATTACACCTAATACTAAGGAAGAAGATGGTTCTATTATTAGTGATTTTAAAGAATTTGGTTCAATGTTAGTATTTACTAAAACTGCTGATGTTGATACTTTTAAATTTAAAAAGTATGATAATCAAATTACTCCTGTAGAGGAAATTCATATAGAGTTTAATGCAATTAAAAAGGTATTTGATAATGAAGAAGTTAAGAAATTATTAAAACCTGCTCAATTAAATAATATTGAATACATCACTGGATTATTCACAGAAAACAAAAGAAAGATTAAAATATCTGATAAAGAAACTGGAGAAGAAAAAGAAATAGAAAGATTAAATAGATATTTCAATACTTATCCAAAAGTAAATAAACATGTGTTAGTTAGAGTACCATTAATCTCTAAAGAACATACAGAAAAGATTGCTGAGTTATTGAAAAATAAACACATCTTTTCTATATTCAAACCTGTTAAGAATAAGAAGACTGATAAGAATATGATAGTTGGATTTACATTTATCCCTATCAAATTATAATATTTGACTCTTATTTTAATAATATATTATATGTGTGAAATAGCAAAATGGAGATCTCGCTATTTAATAACATTTAAAATTAAGGAGGAAATGTCATGGCATTAAAAACAGTTGACAACACACCAGGTGTAGCTACTGGTACAAATGAAGCTACAAATTATGAAGGAACAGTATTTGATGGCAATATGCAAACAGGAGGAGAACCAGAAGATTTTGGTTACATCTTTCCTGAATGTGTAAAAATTGAAAAAGCTGTAGATGATGTACCATTCTTAGCATTTTATCAAATGTCTATTAATGATATTATCAAAGCAGCAAACTTCAATATCATTAAAACTAATGGTATTGGAAGAGACCAAGGTTATGGTGGTATAACAGTAATACCTTCAAGAGATGGTAAGCATATTGAATTATATACAGTATGGACTATAGCAAAATGCCCATTCATCAATTCTCAATCTGCTTACAGAGGGATTGATTCAGGAATAGTACAAGCAATTAGAGAAAAATTGGCTAGACCTGAACAAGTGAATAGAATAGATTTATTAGATTTCTATAAGAAATTTAATGGATATTTATTCTTCTATGATAGTCCAAGTAAAATTGAGTACAAACTTGATGATTTAAACAGAGACAAGAATGAAGCTCAAATAGCTATTAAGATTGATTTAGAAATCTTATTAGCAGCAATACATGGGTATAAAGTAAACCCAGGTGAAGGTGAAGATGTAAAGACTTGTGAAAACATATCTCTTTATAAATCAGAATCTTCTAATAGATATGAAGATATGCTAGTAACATACCAACTAGCTGACCCTAAAGTAATTGAAATGCTATCTAATAAATATGGTAACAAATTCAAAGCTAAGGGTGCTAGAAGATTTAATGGAAATCTTCAAACTCTATAATAATTAATATTATAAAAATAGATAAGTTCTTTTGAGCTTATCTATTTTTTTCTATTTATTTTAAACAATAAGGAGATAGTATGATGACAAATGATGATTTTAGTATTATAAGAATATTTAAATATGATACAGTAGATAATAAATGTAGCTGTACTGATAGAGTAAAAATATATAGACTACTGTGTGAAGCTAATTATATTATATTAAGTAAGAAAGAGAAAAATCCAGATGTTATGTATATATTAGATAGATGCGAAAGATTCTTAAAGAATGTTGAAAATAGAGATGAGTATAAACTATTTTTAGCTAAAGAGAAAGATAATCTATTAGGTTTAGCTTTAATTAATACATCTGGAGCTCTAAGAGATGATTCACTATATTTCAATATGTTGTATGTGAATAAGATATATAGACATAGAGGTTTAGGTAAAAGATTAGTTAATGAAGTTATAGACTATGCTAGAGAAAAGAATAATGATATAATATTCTTAGCACATTTAGAAAATATATTAGATGTAGAAACTATAGGATATTTTAAGCAATTTAAATTAAACAAAGACGCTGATGGTACTTATTTTATAAAAACATATTAAAGGAGATAGTATGAAATACAAATTTAAACTAATATTCGACTTAGAGATAGGATATTATAGTAATATAAAAGTAATGCTAGAAAGTTCAGATTATAAATTAAATCATATAGGAGATGTGTCTGTAGATTATTGTGATATGGATGCTAGATTAGTAGGTCATACTCTTTATGAATATGATTTTAAAGAAGATAAACAAAAAGATACTATAATAAATCATATAATACAAAGAATACTAGATATAGTCAATAGTCTTTACTCAATGCTAGATGCAGACTTCAATAGACTTGTGACTATTGATACATTTGAATATACTAGGGAGGATTAATATGAAAGAGTTATCTTATGATATAAAAAGAGACTTTGGTATAATAGAAGAACACCCAACAAGAAACCAAGCTCTTACATTAAGAGAAGTCTCTTGGGGTAATAGAGAACCAAAGATAGAGATAAGAGAAATAAATATAGAAACCAATACACCATATAAAGGAATAGGTTTCTATTCTAAAGAAGGATTAACAAGTTTATGTAAATTATTGATTAGTAATGGATTAGTTAAATTAGAAGACTTACAGAATATTGAAGTAATAAAAGAAGAAGAACGAGAAGAATTAAAAATAATAACTTCTGAAGAGTTATTAACTATAGAGGAAGATTAGTATGATTGATGCTATAATAAATTCATTCAATGTAAAATACTCTATATTAGATAAGGAAGTGTCAGAGAAATTAAAAGAAGGTAATAGAGCTAATATTTATATAAGTATGGAAAGTATATTAAGTTATTTCTTTACTCCTTCTATTATAGAATATTCTAATTCTGGAAAGATAGATAGAATATATGAATGGTTAGCTCCGTTATTAATAAATATAGGTGCTCACTATAGACACTACTTTTATTCTAGATGGAATGTGTCTACTAATATAATTTTCTATGATACGGACTTTAATAGTACTAATAATATTACATACTGTCCAGAGTATAATAATACTAATTTAAATACTATACATAAACAAGAAAATGCAAATATTATGCAATTTATTAATCATAATTTAAAATCATTTAAAGAGATATCTAATTACATAAAAGACTTCTCATATATAAAATTGAATAAAACTGAAGGAGGGTTAATTCCTTATCACATAATCTCAGAAAATAGTAATTCTGATTTAATACATATTGTTATAACAAGAAATCTATTAGACTTCCAGCTAATAAATATGAAAAATACTTTCATATTATTAGTAAATAAAGATAAGTCAGCAATAGTAAATAAAGAAAATATTTATGAAGAATTACTAAAGAAAGATAAAGTAATATATAGACCAAGTATAAATATATCATCTGAATTTATTACTTTACTATTACCTATAGTAGGAGTTAAGAGTAGAAGTATTAGTGGATTTAAAGGATGTAGATTAGCTAATACTTTAAGAAAAGTAGAAAAGAAAATAAAAGATGGTATGTTAGTAAATGGTAAGATGGTTGATTTCAGGTTATTCAATGATATATTAGGATTGAATGATGATGCTTATAAATTATGTAATAATATATACAGAGCAATAAGTTATTCATTTCAATATAAAATGCTAGATGAATACCAAAAGAAAACTATAAATGATATGATGAATATATACATTCCAAATAATCAGGATTTAATGTATTTGAATGAGCATGTGTATAAGACTAATGA
>ERZ773018.174-NODE-174-length-42965-cov-19.871452_pt1 | contig 42965 bp, 34 predicted proteins | sample MGYA00580840_ERZ773018 | MGnify/ENA primary metagenome ERZ773018 (study PRJEB29015, sample SAMEA2738125) | human oral metagenome | biome: human oral; feature: human-associated habitat; material: saliva | place: China | collected 2256 ... | reverse complement strand
TGGAGAGTTTGCCTACCTCGGATGCATTCTGGACCTCTGTGCGGTCCTCTAGGACTAGTACGTAGTCCTCCATGTGATTGTTGTCCATAATGATGCCAAATGTCTGATATAAAGTGTTCTGTGTGGCAAATATATGGATGGAAATAATGTGCTTCAGAGTCTTGGGATAAGGCGGGATATGGCGGGTAGAAAGGGGGAACCTAGATTTGTAATTGAGATTCCTCTATTGAAATTTGTTCAATTGGTAAATGATAAGTAAATTCGTGTTGTGCAACGTAAGTAGCGAATTCTAATTGTTGTTTGTTTTAGGCTGTATTAATGAGTCTGCAGATTTGTTCAAAAAAGGAGAGGTCTAGAGGTGCTAGGGGGATTAAGTTCTCTTTGGAGAGGTGTTTAATTCTACTAATTTTCTTCTGCCTACTCTATCTACCTAGCAAGGTATATGCTCAAACTTCTCAGAATACTCAACGGCAACTTGAGGCTGTAGAACGAACTTTTGCCGATCTAGCTCAGCGCAATGCCTATGTTGAGAGCTTAGATTATAATGACTTGCCTATGGCACATTTGCCCATAGGGATGAAACGAACGGTTAGCGGTATGGAGGTTACCATTGCCGTTAATCGTTTTGCATTGGGACCAACCCATAGTGAACTTGCCGTTTATGCAAAAGCCATTATTCCACAGGGAAGTGATGGTCGTAGGTTAGTCCTCTTCTTTGGCGCAGAGGGTGTCAAGGGTACTCATTCAGGAGGCTTGGCTGATGAAGTCAAGTTATCACTTCTCCGAGATATAGAGATCCCGTTCAATGGAGGTAATACATCCCTTGTTCTTAAGGGCGGATTCAATCGCACTCGAGGCATCTCTGAGAGCAATACTTACATGACCATCAATTGTGATGGCTTCAGAAACTTAGCTTTAGATGCAGAGGTACATTTTCCAACCTCACTGATATCATCAGCCACGAATGGCGAACAAGTAGTTGGTCGTTTCAGCACAGTCATAGAAAGCTGGGACGACTTACTTGTATCGATGAGCTTACCTTCTTTTGAAATTAAGGGGCTTAAGGGCTATGTTTTTGATGCTAATGATGTGGTCTTTGACTTCAGTAGCATACGCAACTCTAGAGATATACACTTCCCTAAGGAGTATGAACAAGGTTTTCTGCCAGATGAACGTACACTATGGCGGGGTGTATATGCTAAGAGTGTTTCAGTGACTCTACCTAAAGCTTTTTCCAATGCTCGTTTCTCTGCCGAGAATCTCCTAATTGATGATAATGGTATTACAGGGATATTTGCTGCGGATAATGTTCTGCAACTGGATAAAGGGAGTGCCAGCGGTTGGAAATTCTCTGTGGATCGCTTTGAGTTGCAACTTGTAGCCAGCGAGCTAGTGTCTTCGGAGCTTAAAGGCCGCCTAGGCTTGCCTTTCAAAGGGGAAACAACAACCTTAGCCTATGAGGGTTTTATGCAAATGAACGACCGTTATACATTGGTTGTTCGGCCAGACTCTAGTTTGAACTTCTCAATCTTTAATGCTGAGGCTCAGTTAGATCCCAGCTCTTATGTTAAGCTAGATTTAATAGACGACAAATTTGTCCCAGAGGCTGTTTTGCATGGTCGGATGGCTCTTGGCAAGACCGAAGGACTTGATGATCTCAAGGGCTCTGAGTCCGTTAAATTAGCGAGTTTAAAATTTCGTAACCTTCGTTTAACTACCAAAGCACCTTATATTAGCGTTGAGGCTTTGGGATACGAAGGTGAGGCAAAGCTGGGAGATTTTCCTCTCTCCATACATCAGTTAGAACTCGGAGCTAATGAACGAGGTGCTCATTTGACACTAGGGGCTGGGCTTAGCCTAGGGAAAAATCTCTTTTCAGGAAAGACAACCATTACACTACGAGCGGCTTATCACGATAATGTCTGGTATTATGAGGGTATGGACGTCAGTGAGATTGCCCTTGATGCTAAAATTGCGGGCAAGATTGGTCTGGTAGGTAAGCTTAATTGGCATCGCGACGATACAATTTATGGGAATGGCTTTACTGGGGATCTTCTCTTATCGCTGGGTTTAGGCAAGACTAATCATGTTTCGTGGAAAGTCCGTGCAGGCTTTGGTCGTAAAGACAGCAATAGTTATTGGTATGCCGATGGCCTAGGGACTTTCCCTCAAGGTATACCGCTTGTTGCTCCTATGACCCTCAATGGTATTGGGGGAGCTCTTACTTATGGTGTGCGAGCTGAAGGGCAAAGTGCCGAGGGTGGCAAATTCCGAAGTGCTCAGTACGTGCCTGATGAGAGTAAGGGACTCGGATTCAAGGCATCTACATTATTTGAAATCAGCAAAACGGCACAAGGTGAGGCTGCCCTAGAGATAATTTTTTCTCGTTCTGGAGGCTTAAGTATGGTCGGTTTCTATGGCTATGCCCAATTCCCTAAAGATCTTAGGGGCGAAGTGTCCGCAGAAGAGAGGATAGAGCAACAACATCGTTTTATTCCGAGCAACTTAGGAGAACAGCTGAAGCAGGGTGGTGACTTTGAGAACATTCTAGGGGCTTTAAGTATAAAGAAACTACCAGAAGCACTTAAGGGGGCTAATATTTCAGGTTCTATTTTTATGCAGTTGGATCTGGACAATAGTAGCCTACATGCCGTGAGCCAAGTCTATGTGTCAAGTCCAGCTGGTGTAATCGCAGGCACTGGTCCTGATGGACTTGCCGGAAGGGGTGTACTGCATATTGATCCTAAGGAGTGGTACTTACATCTAGGGACTCCTGCGACTCCTATTGGCTTGAAGTTAAATGTTGGTAGCATTCTCGCTGTTAAGAGTGATGCTTACCTAATGGCAGGAAGCCGTATTCCGGGTATGCCTACTCCTCCGCAAGAAGTAGCTAATCTTATAGGGCAAGATATTAGCCGTCTGAGCCTAGGGCGTAATTTAGACGCTCTAAGTACAGGTAAAGGCTTCGCTTTTGGCTCTAAACTGGGAGTGCGTACTGGTGACCTTCAGTTTGCTATCATGTATGCCAACTTTAATGCAGGCTTAGGTTTTGATGTGATGCTCAAGGATTATGGTCAGGCACAATGTCGAGGCCGCTCTGGGACAATCGGTCTGAATGGCTGGTACGCTCAAGGGCAGGCTTATGCCTATCTGCAAGGCGAGTTGGGTGTAAAAATTAAGTTGTGGTTTGTGCGTGTGCGTGTCCCTGTCATTAGGGGAGGTGCGGCCGCCTTGCTACAAGCAGGCCTACCCGATCCAACCTTCTTCAAGGGATACCTTGGCGTAAATCTTAATGTGCTTGGGCTTGTGAAGGGACATGCTCGCTTTAAGCTAAGTATCGGCGAAGAGTGTGAAGTCGTCAATCCAGGCTCATCTCCCGTAGATGAACCAATGATTAACGATCTTTCGCCAGTTATCGGGGAGCGAGAAGTAAGCGTCTTTGCTGTACCTCAAGCAACCTTCAATGTTGCAATGGGTAAAACCTTTGAGGCCTCAGACGAGCGTGGTGTAAATAAGATCTATCGTATTAGTCTCAAAAGTTTTGACCTTAAGGATAAGGAAGGCAAGAGCATTGCTGCTCAACTTGTGTGGGGTGATGATAAGACTAAGCTCAGCTTGCAGGCTAAAGAAGTCCTTCCGCCAAATACAGAGCTTACGGCAAGTGTTCGTGTTGGCTTTGAAGAGTTTATAAATGGTTCTTGGCATCAAGTTGTGACTTCGGGTAAACCAGCAATAGAAGAGAAGACACATACTTTCACTACGGGTGGGGCTCCCAGTGAAATCCCTCTTGCCAATGTCGTTTATGCTTACCCAGTTGTAGGCCAGTCATACTTCCTCCCCAAGGAAAGTAACAAGGGCTATGTGCAGCTCAAGATGGGACAAAAGTACCTCTTTGAGAAGGGCTTTGACTACAAGATGAGCTTCCTTGACGAAGAGGGTGGACGAGTGTCCACGGACTTCAACTACAACGAGAGTGAGAATAGACTAGAGTTTATTATTCCCAGCCTGAGAAAGAAAACTCCCTACACACTGAGCCTAGCTTACACCGCAGAAGTTCAGGAGGGGCAAGAAAGTCCTAAGAACAACTCTACTACTCATCTTGATAGCGAAGACTTAAGTGTGCGTATTGGAGGTGATAGGGCTGAGCGCCTTGTGGCTAGCAACCTAGAGAAAGCTATCCTCAGCTATGATTTCAGTACAAGTCAGCACAGTACCTTCAAGGAAAAGATGGATGCCCTCAAGATTAAAGATGGCTTTGCTGTTTATGATGAAGCCTCAGCTTATCCTCTTGAACTGGATGTCCGAGCTGATGAGGCTTTTGATGAGGCTGAAGTATTAGGGGTAGAGAAAACACAAGGAAGAGCCCTTGTTCAACTCAAAGCAACGCTAGAAGAGGATTATTTTGCGAAGACCGTCTACCCCTTAGTTTATGAGGGCTATCCCTTTGCTGGTCTTGAGTTAACTTATCGTAGTGAGCAACCCTATGGTGTACCACCCTATTATGCCTTTGCTCCAAGTCCATACTTCTTGTCTAAATTGAGTGACGGGACTCTCAATAAGCAAGCTTATCGATTCCCCTTCACTTTCTTAGCTTCGCATGTTGTCTTTGCTGACTTCAGCGACCTACAGGGGCTTGTGGTCAATAACCGAGAGCTGGTGGGGCGTAGTATTTATGAGCGCTTCGCCCTTGGAACTTTACCCGTACTCAGACATGGCAAGTATAAGGCTCTCGTGAGCTATGTCTTACCTGACGGTACCGTAAGCTCAACGATGCCTATCCTTTACAATAACAATCTCAAGTTTAACACAGAGCGATGAAACAAGCAAGATGGGGTATGAGGCTCCTTACCCTTGGGATATGTTTGTTCCTGTCGGCTATGCTCAAGGCACAAACGAAGTCACAGGGAAGCATTAAGGTAAGGACTGAAGTCCATAGTGATAAAGTGTTATTGCGATGGATTGCCAGTGATGCCAAAACTTGGGAAAGCTTGAACAAGCATGGGGTTCGCTTAGAGCGTCTAACTATCGCACGTAACGGACAAATACTACCAAGCCCCGAGGCTCATATCTTAGGTGCTGAGCTCAAGCCAAGAGAGAGCGATGAACTCAAGGCTATAGCCACACAATATCCTATGGGCTTAGTGATGGCACAAGCTGTCTTTGGGGAGGACTTTGAGGTGGGTCTCGGAGATAACCCCATGGCCAAGGCTATAGCTCTTGATGAGCAAAGAGAGCAGCGTTATCTCTTCTCGGCTTATGCAGCCGACCTATGCTTTCCTGTTGCCAAGGTTATGGGATGGGGCTGGGAGGATACAACGGTTAAGCCTGGAGAGCGATACCTGTATAGAGTCATCGCACTCAGTACAGACAAGAAGAATCCAATCAAGGCCGGGCTAAACTTCGTCATCATGGGGCAGAATACCCAGCTAGTCAAGCCTCAAGCCCTTTCTGTTCGCTTCGGGGATGCATCGGCTCAACTCTCTTGGGACTACAATGGATTAGTACACCTATATAATAGCTACATCGTTGAGAGGAGTGAGGATGGACATACCTTTACTCCTATTACCCCAGAGCCTATTACTCGTATGTCCAAAGGGGAAAAGAGTGCACATGCTCCGATTACCTATACGGATAGCATTGCTAACCTACAGACCTATTACTATCGTGTAGCTGGGATTACTCCTTTTGGTACTAAGAGCGCATATAGCATAGTTGTTTCAGGAGCTGGATATCCAAGTCTTAAGACGATACCTATGATTAGCTCTGCCTCTTTTAATGAGAAGGGTGGGGCGCAGATGAGTTGGACATTCTCCCCAGAGGAAGAAGACCTCTTGGAGAGCTTCAGTATCTTACACTCGACCAATGATAAGAAGTATGTTCCATTGAAACAGGGGCTAGCTCCTTCCGTAAGGAGCTATACGATAGATATTCCTAAAGCGAAATATGTCTACTATAAGATAGAAGCTAAGCCTAAGAGAGGGGTATCAAGAGAATCTTTACCCATCCTTCTGCAGCCGATTGATAGTATTCCCCCGAGCAAGCCAACTGGACTAAGAGCTCAAGTAGATAGTCTAGGTAAGGTCCGTCTACAATGGAGTGCTAATAAAGAGGCTGACATATTGGGGTATCGCCTATACCGAGGAGAGAATAAGGGTGAAGAGTTAATCCCTATTACAGATGTAGCCATACGAGATACTCTATATCAGGACAGCGTCAGTCTGCAATCTCTTAATAGTAAGGTGTACTATGCCCTGACAGCTCTTGATCATCGCTACAATCAATCAGAGCAATCAGAGCTTGTTGAGGCATTAAAACCTAATGTACTTGCACCAACGGCACCAAGTATTACTCGTATAGAGCATGATAAGGAGCATACTGTGCTTCACTGGGAAGCCGCAGATGACCCATACCTTACAGGTTTTATCATCTTTAGGAAGGAGCTAGGAAGTAATACCCTGCATCAAGTCGCGAAGATTGATGATAAGACCCAGAGAACTTATCGCATCAAAGACGAACCAGGGAAGAGTTACATCTATCAGATGCAAGCCTACTCTAGTAAGAGGCTTCTCTCTGTGCTGTCTCAAGAAGTCGCTATCGGAGCTCAGATAAGTGAAAAAGCCTTGGTAGATAGCCATCTTAGCCTCAGTACCCTGCCAGAAGGAGTAATAGCTATTAAGTGGAAGACACAAGCTCCAGCACTCATAAGTGTAGCTCTCTATAAGACAGATGAGCAAGGACGCTTATACCTCTATCGTGATAGCCTACCTGCCGAGGGAGAAGTCGTAGACAGTGAAACCCAACAGGGAAAGAGCAATACTTATACCCTTGTAGTCAAGCATAAGGGCAGCAAGCCGCAAACGATTAAGAGAAGCGTAAATTTATGATGCGAAAGAAAATCCTACAAATAGTCTTTATATGGCTTATTATCATACTCTCCAGCCAAGCTCAGAACAATGGGAGGTATAAATTAACTCTGTCTTTTGACAGGGTGCATAATACGGGGAGTAGGCCTATGGGCTGGCTAGATTTTGAGTTTTTTGCATCGTCTAAAGGTAAAGAGGAGCTCTTAGGTAAATTTCAGCACGGCTCTGTAGAAGACTCTCCTTGGTGGGGCAGGCAACCTCCAACAATCGTCAAAGAATATAGGAATGAAGATGGAAATACCCCTGATAGGATAAGAATCTGGAGCAAAAAAGAAACTAAGCCCTTCTTGGGACTTGGTAGAGAGAAGTTTTATGCTCAAGATTACAAAATCTTAGATAGGACATTGCCTTATATTAATCTTAGTTTTGACCACGGAGACCAAGGGCATTCATTCATCAATAAGATGCTTTTAATGGTGCACCTTGAACTCATCCCCGTCTCTATTAACCTCCATTACTTCCACAACCTGGGGCAGGGGGCGGAAGTAAGTGTTAATCGTATGTTGCCAGACAAAGATCCTATTACCCTCAAGGCAACAAAAGGTTTCGTTGAGGCAACTTATCAATGGGAGTACCGAATAGTAGGAGACCCAACCTGGGTCCCCTTACCGGCAGGCGTATCTTATAGTGAGGGCAAGTCTGTTGTTACGCTCAAGGGCGAAGACCTTATGAGCGAAGCTGACTATCGTGCTTTGATTGTGAGTGGCAAATCCATAGCCTTCCGAATTAACGCTATCACCGATGAGGCTCGCACGGAGAGTCAATATAAGGTCATCACGCTCAAGCCTACACTCACAGTCCCTCATATTGTCTCGACAGAGATGCAACAAGAGCGTTGTCATAACTCTCAAGATGCCTCTATTTATGTGAGACTAGATAGAGCACTGAAGCCCAATGAAACTATTGGAATTGCTCGATTGATTGGGAATATCAGGGAGAGGGTAGATAATATTGAGGCTCTTGATGCCAATAATGGCTTCTACATTCGGGGGCTCACAGCAGGGAGCTATACCTTCGCTCTCTTAGGGACACACTCTAATGGATTAGCTGCTTACGCCCAAGCACCTAGCCATGTCATCAATATGACCATCCCCGAGCGACCTGCCATCACACACTCGTTTACCAAGAAGGATGTGAGTTGCTTCGCTGGCACTGATGGTGCCATCACACTCACGGCCTCGGGCGGAACAGGGCGCTTCAAGGCACATCTGCTTGACGCCTCAGGGACGGAGATCCGCACCCAAGAGTTTAGCTCAACAACTACTCTCTCTCGCCTTCCAGCAGGGCAATATACCCTCAAGGTTTATGATAGCAATGATTGCTTCGCCAAAGACGGTGGAGGCAATGAGCTCATACACCGCGTCACACTGGCTGAGCCCTCCGAAGCCGTGTCTGTTTTGGAGGAAGCTGTCGTAAGTCCCTTAGCTTATAACTCATCTGATGGCTCCATCAGTTTTAGAGCCTCAGGGGGAACTCCACTCGCTAACGGCTACCAGGTTCGTATCATACGTCTGTCGGATGGCCGCAGTTTTACCCCTACTTCTGTACGCCCCGATGGGGGAGCCTATATCTACACTCTATCTAATATATCTAGAGGAGAATATCAGGTCATTGTAGAGGATGCCCGCTTTGATGCTCTCGCCCCCGAGGATAAGAATGCCCCTTGTGGTTGTCGAGCAAAGCTTGATATAACGCTCAATGCTCCTCCTCCCCTAGATGTTGAGGTTAAGGAAAGTCGCTTCGTTAGCTGTCACGGAGATAGTAACGGAGAGATAACAGCACATGCTAAGGGTGGCAAGCCCCATATAGCGAGCCGTCTGCCCTACACCTACACTTGGTATAAGCTAACCAATGGTTCTAACGAAGAGCTAAGTCAACAAACAGATAGTATCGCTCGTGGTCTTAGTGCAGGACAATATCAAGTGAAGATTACAGATGCTAATAACATCAGTATATTATCTACCATATTTACATTAGTTCAGCCCGAGGCTCTAAGCCTCAAGTTTAAGGTCATCAGCCCTAATTGTAGTGGAGGAGAAGGCTCTATCGAAGCGCTTGTCACGGGGGGCACTGCTCCATACTCATATGAATGGAACAAGGAGGGGGAAACCAACTCAAGTCTTCGAGTTAACGAAATAGGTACCTACTTCCTCCGTGTTACAGATAGTAGAGGCTGTACTATTGATGCTACAGCAGAGGTTTCTTCACCTGACGCCCTTGTTGTGCGACCAGAATTAGTGCACCCCAGTTGCTTTGGAGCTTCTAATGGTAGCATCAAACTCAATATCAGTGGAGGTACGAGTCCCTATACGATACGTTGGGAGGATAGTCCTAGTCTTACTACTCGTCAACGAGATAAACTCCAGGCTGGAGAATATGTAGCTCTGATATCTGATGCTGCTGGATGTACGCTACGCTATCGCTTGAGCTTGACACAGCCAGACGAACTCAAGGTAAGCCTCTCCGAAGCCTTTACTCTCTGTAAAGATCAAAGTCGTAATCTACGAGCTACATCCAATCAAGAGAATGTAAGCTACTCATGGTTGCGTAATGGTCAGCCTCTCAGCGAAACTGGTAAAGAGCTTAGCGTTAGCCGTGCCGGCACTTATCGTGTCATCGTGACCAATGAGGGCGGTTGCACAGCCTCCGCTGAGGTTATAATCCGTGAGAGTCAGACCGAACTACCCATTGATATTACAGCTCCAAGCTCTGTAGACCTAGGAGCAGAGATCCATGTAGTTAATATCAGTCAAATCAAGGCGGATCGACTAAAATGGCACCTACCTGTCGGGGCAGTTGTCAAGAGTCAGAGTGACGAGAGGCTTATCTTCACAATGAGCTCTGCTGGTATATACACAGTAGCACTTGAGGGCTATCTTGGAGACTGCTCTACACTTGTTAGCCAGCGTATCGAGGTACTACCTGCTGGGAGTGTGACTCTTCCCGATGATAAGATTGGAGCCATGATCAAGCAGTTTCTTGTGACACCTAATCCAACGACAGGAGAATTTAAGGTCTTTATTGAGCTCCGAGAGCCTCAAGACTTTACACTACGCCTCCTATCTCCGACCATGGTAGAGATGGATAAGAAGGCTCTAAAGAAAGTGCAAGTGCAAACTTTTGAGTACGAGTTGCGAGGAAATACCTCTGGAGTCTATACCGTAGAGCTTCGTGTCGGGGAAGAGAGGTCTTTGCTCAAGGTGACAAAACAAGGCAACTAATTTATTTAGATTATAATCGTAATAGCGATGTGGAGATCTAAGCACACGGGCTTCGCTCAGTCCATACTCTATAAAGTCTTACTCTTCTCTCTTCTCCTTTGTGGAGGAGGGAAGGAGTTGTGTGCTCAGTTCTACCCCATCCATGCTGTAGTTCAGTGGCCCTCTCCGCAGAGTCCGCACTTAGTGGACTATTATTCCGGAAGTCGTGATCGTCTTATCATCACGCTGCATAACCGGGATCTTCAGCAGCCGTTACTTCTGGCTCGCTTGCGTTTGCAGATCAAGAGTAATGGCTTCCTTGCCCAGACCCGCGAGGAGCTGTCGTATCCTCAGCTGGAGCTTATGGCGGGTGTACCGACGCGTCTGACGGCAACAGACCTGATGCCTTACCTTCGTCCGGAGAGCCTGCTTATCAATGGTCGTCTGCGTAATGGTCAGTTCCCGACAGGCTTTACAGAGATTTCTGTACAGGTGGTCGACTACTATAGCCAGCAAGTCCTCTCGTCTTGGCATACGGCTCGCGCTTATCTGGATAGTAAGCAGCCGCCTATGCTGAACCTTCCGCAGCGTGATGAGCAAGTGGCCTATCGTGATCCGCTCTTCATCCGCTTCCAGTGGTATCCTCGTCATCAAGGGTTAGCTGGTACGGAGTATGAGTTTGTCCTCAAGGAGCTCCCCGATAATGGCGCTGCTCCTCAGGCTGCCTTCGCCTATGGCAACGAGATCTACCGCACTCGTACGCGTCATACGACGCTCAACTATACTCACCTAGAGCCGATTCTCTTGCCCAATCGACGCTACGCCTGGCAGGTACAGGCTATCGCTCGTGATGGTGTGGATGAGCTAGGTCTGTTTGAGCATGGGGGCTTCAGTGAAATATACTGGTTCACGCTCAACGAGAACTGCCCCGTGCCCACGGGGCTGAAGGCGGATCCCCGCTATGCTAAGGTGGACTTCTCGTGGAATAGAGTCGTCGGTGCTACGGGCTATATGCTGGCCTGTCGCCCGAAGACGAGCAAGGATATCTACGAATGGAGCGAGGTGCAGTCCTACGGCGAGCGAATGACTCTTGCCCAGCTGAAGCCCGGCTGGACCTACGAATGGCGTGTGGGCACGCTCTGCACGGGCGATAAGCCTATCTACTCGGCTATTCAAGAGGTAACGCTGCCTAAGAGTAACGTAGACCTTCTGCGCGACTGTGGTAAGGAGCCACCGCGCCCCAACCTCAGTCCCGATCCCGCCTTAGATATTCAAGTGGGGGATACGGTTACCATTGGTGGTGACTATCCGATGGTGATTACCCAGCTCCAGAGCCTTGGTGATGGCTGGTACTCAGGTCGTGGCACGACACGACTCAGCTCTATCATCGAGCTTCCACGAGTGGCCCTTCGCTTTGATCGCCTTCGTATCAATATCGAGAAGTGTCAGATCGATGGGCTTGTCGAGGCTATCTACGCAGATCAGCCTGGCGGTATTGCCGATCTCGACAAGATCGATGATGGGGGTAAGAGAGTCCAGCCAAGTAAACTACGCATCAGAGAGCGTAAGGTAGACTTCGCCCTCGGGGAGATGCCCGAGATGAGCTTCGACCCCGAGACCGGAGAGCTGGAGATGACCGATGCAGAGGGCAAGCCACAGCGTATTAAGCTTGACCTTCCCGAGGGAGGGGCGTCTGCTTCGGCCTTCCCAATGATCATCACCGACAGTAAGGGCGATAGCTATCAGCTTAGCCCCGATGAGTCGTCAGAGGTGAGTAGCAGTGGTGCATCATCAAGTACCTCATCAACGGAGGGACGCGTAGGCACGAAGCAAGGCATTAAGGTAGAGCGTGTAGAGCGGATCGGCTCTTTTGATGCGAGCCGCTTAGCTCATGGTATAGGCACGGTTCGCTTTGAGCCATCAGCACAGGCACGCTATGCCTTTGACAGTGGCACTGAGTCCTGGTACCAGCGCTCCGTCAAGCTGGACGAATACTACAAGCCTTTTGTTAAGGACTATATCGCTCCCTGGAAGCTCATCCCTACGGGTGAGCAGGATGTCGTCGCGGCACGCTACGAAGGGAAGAAGGCAATTGACCTGAGCCGTGTTCGCTTTGCTACGTCTCCTAATAGTCCTGCACTGCCAGCAGAGCTCCACGAAGAGAGCAAGACCTGGAGTCTCAAGCTCCCGGCAGCGGATGCCCAGAGTAGCTATGATGTCTATGCGGTCTATGAGGGGCAGGTCATCGGTAAGCTCCGTGTCGTAAGCTATCCGAAGCAGCGTCATAAGCTGACGCTGGTACCCGTCAATGACGCCAAGCTTGACAAGGCGCAGATAGAGCACGAGCTGAATAGTATCTACGACTCGGTGGGTATTCACTTCGATGTCGAAGTGGATGCTCGCATGCGAGGGGACTATAGCTGGGATCGTGACGGTGACGGTAAGCTCAGCGTGGTAGGCAAGAGCTTCTTCGGCCGAGTGCGTGAGGTGAAGGAGAGTGCAGAGATGGAGTACCTGAAGAAGGCTTATACGCAGCTTGCAGGTACGCTTGATGGTGTCTACCTCTTCGTTGTGGATGCGGCAGGAGGCTTAGAGGCTCAGCCGAAGGACTTGCTGGGTGAGATGCCTCGTCGTAGCCGCTTCGGGTACATCTTCTCGGGGAATAGCCCGAATGGAGATGTGTCTGCCTTAAGCCATACCATTGCCCACGAGCTTGGGCACGGGCTCTTCACGCTACAGCACACCTTCGATGACGAGTATGGCGGGTCGAAGAGTCAGGGGCAGACGAGTAATCTGATGGACTACACCACGGGCAAGGAGCTTGCTGCCTTCCAGTGGAATATCCTTGTGAACCCAGCCGTCTTCACTGCTCTAGACACGAAGAAGGACGGAGAACTGGGGAAGCAGGGACGCATCTGGCTCACCCCGGATTGGGAACCCTTTGTCTGTGATGTATCCAATGAGCTAGTTAGCATTCCCCAAGAGATACCTAATGGCACTATTGGGGGAATACGCTATGGGGGACAGGTGTATACGTACCGCTCAGCGCAGAAGGCGTATGTCGATACTACAGGTGCATCTCTCCCTATCCAGATACCATCCTCAGGTGATTCAATCTTCCTCGTCAATCGAGCAGAGGGAGGATGTGGCACGATCTATCGTGGGACATGGGCTTATGTTATAGGTAATCGCAACTTCAACTTTGCAGATAGCACAACGCTGAGCTATGTTTGTCCCGTAAAATGTATTTCTCTTACTCCTGATCGTGCTGTCCCTAATGGAGCGTCTGTATTGTACTTTGTGGGTAAGACCTCTAGCTATAAGGATAAGATTCTTGACCAACTGTACGACGAGCTTGTTAAGCGAAGAGATGTAAATCAGCTCACACAGAATAAATTCACGGATCAAGTTTGCTTCGCTATTACGCAGCAGGGTGAAGATCTAGAAGCCAATGAATCTCTTGCTGATTTGCGTAGAATCTATGCTCAGGTTATAATTCTCCAGGTCAAAGTCTCTGAGGATGGTACGATATCCTTGGTGAATCTTGTCCCCAGTAAGGCCCTGAAATCAGGAGATGCAATCTTAGACTTTAATCATATCAAGGAACTCATTGCAGATGAGCCTTGGTACATGCAAGCTATCCTCCTCTACGAGCTGGCAGACTTACTTGATCGGGGGATTGAACACCTGAAGATCCCTGAGTCTGTGTGGCGCTGTAGTGGCGAGCCCACTGTGTACAAGAGGATCGTGTCCAATCTATTCTCCGTGCTGTGTCCTCAAGTGCTGATTACGGATACTTTGCTTGGTCGCCAGCTTACGGAAGAGGCTAAATTTGCCTTTGCCTGTGGCTTATGGGATGGGGTGGTAGATGTCGTCCAGTCGGTACCGCAACTGGTGAAGATCCTGAACTGTGCCTTCCATTCAGACTGCCGTTCGAAGGTCTCATCACAGTGGGAGAGCTTCAAGAGTTTGGAAATCCGAGACGAGCAAGGGCATATTTTATGTGACTCTACGGCCTACTTGTGCAAAGGGAAAGAGCTTATAAAAGCATCATTAGCAGACCTGGCGTCGGATAACTGCAAGCTTGCCCACACTGTCGGCTCTGTCGTTGGCCCTGTTGTAGTCCTATCTGTGGGTGATGTCCCAGCTACGGGTACAATCTTGAAGAACCTAGGGACAGTCTCTCAAGGCGTAGGGAAGGCTATTCAATTTTTACGTTTCTGTGATCAGGTTACTGATATAACTAGGCCTCTCATTAAGTCGGGGAAGCTAGCGATATCTCTAGTGAAGAATGGAGGGAAGTTAATCCCAGAGATAAGCTCAAGAGGGACTAAGCTATTGACCTATGTAAATAATAGGTATCGACTCACTAGGGCAAATGCTTTGCACGGAGTAGACTATCCTGAAACAGCTCTCACGGATGGGACGCTTGCCCGCGATCTGCATAATATCCTCGAAGAGATAGACGGTGCTAAGGCTGATAACTTTCAGGGGAAAAACAATCTCCATAAGGGGGAAGATATTAAGACGCCTAGAAGCAGTGGCGGAGAGGGAAGTACTATGTCTTCATCTCAGCTGGTGCATGAGCTCCTAGAGCTCTTGTCTAATGATAATACATGGAGAAATAATTCTAATGCTCTTCAGGAACAACTGGCTAAATTTAATGACGACTTACTAATACAGCTAAGGAGGGATCTTAGCATAAGTTCTCGGCGCGAAGAATTGAAAAAGCTATTAGTTAGCCCAAAGGATTTTGAGCATTGGCGAAGGCTCAAAGAAGATCCTAATTTAGCATATAAGATAATTAAAGAGGATCCCCAATGGGTTCATTGGGCAAAGGCTGAATTCTTCAAAGAGGCCACAGCCGCAGGGCGTGAATTTGGAAAAAAAGTTGCAGAAGCTTTGGAGGATAAAACGAGTAAACTTTATCATGACCTTTCGAAGTTCCTCGGAAAGAATCTGGACGACTACATAGTCGAAAAAGAGTTGCAATTATACATTAATCAGAAGGAATTTATGGTGGCAGATATTGTGCTGATTAAGAGGGATTTAAGGGGAGATGTATCGGATGTGATTCTTATAGAGAATAAATTGTCTTTGAAGACAGGGTTTACCGAACGTCAAAATATGATGATCAAATTAGTTAAACAGAAAGGAAGCTTTAATGTAAGAGTACGCAGTCTTTACAGGAGCGTTGGGAATGATAAGCTATTGCCACTATCTAGTCGTAATCTCGTTCAAATAAGAGGAAATGGTACTACCGATATCGGTATGGCACAGATAAGCTATATACAATAATAGGAATACTAACTATATGTTAAAATCCGAGAGAAAGAGAATAGTCTTAGGACACATAGACCCTGTGCTTAAGCCCGCTGGATATAAAGTTAGGCATACAGGTGGGACTTGTTACTATCTAGACCAGAATGGACTCACCATATCGTGGGTACTTATATTTTATAGCTTGGGAGATATTCAAAGCCAGGGAGTGCGAGTTACACACCAGGAGGTTGAAGAGATCCTCCAACGTATAATCAACGAAAAGCATTTGTGTTCTTGGGATATCCATAGACAAACATTACTCACTCCGACAATCCAAGACAAGACTTTGGTTGATGCATTTCGCTCTGTCTATATAGAGAGTGAGGCTCAGGCAGATGCATTTGCTACATCATACTTGGATTATATCCTAGGCGCTGGTAAGGATTTCGTTGAGCATTATTCTTATCTTCCTAATGTGCTCAAGCGTATGGACGAGTTGCTAGAGGCGGGACTAACTTGGCAGCACCCGGATAAAGGGATCCTCTCAGGGTCTTTAGACGCAGAGTTTAGGGGGTTGATTATCTCCAAGCTATGTAACGACCCCAACTTTGGAGAGAAGTTGGAGGAGTGCGATAGGGTGTTTGCTGAGGTGAGATATCAAATCTGGCTACCCTACTACGAAAAGCTCAAGGCAGAGATCTTGCCAACTATCGAGCCTAAATATAACCTATAGAAGTATGGAACAGCTAAGAAGAAATCTGGAGAGCTTTTACGGGGTAATCCAGCAAGCACTTATACGGCATGGCTATGTAGATCAGGAGCGAGACAAGCTATCATTCTGCTTCAGTAAGAAGTTCAGATACGGTAGGTTCACCTTTTCTTTTAGACTTGAGCCTGTTACTTCTTCAGTCGAGGTAGAGCCTATTAGGGTTTACTTTGATGCTGTAGAAGCAATCATTGAGAGTTTAGATTACCCAGACAAGACAAATAAATGGGGGACTATCTGTGATGAGCTACCTGAAGAGCTCATATCTCTACACGAGCGCATAAAGCAAAGTCCGACGCAAGACCTGGCCTTAGCTCTAGGTGTTGCCACTTTCCGTTACATTGAGGAGGGGATAAAGCAATTTGAGCAAGATCACTCCCTTCCAGACAATATTGTAGAGAAGTTGGAATACGAAGACTTCTGGGCAGTTCCCTTTTCGGGCTCTCCGCTGGAAGGCATGCTGAGAGGACTTGTCTTTTACAAGCTCATAGACGAAGATCTCTACTACGATAAATGTGTAGAAGCTGACGAGATTATAGAGAACCGTGAGTTTGTTCCTGATGATAGCTGGCGTGTGTGCTACTATGAGTTAGAGAAAATATTGAGAACAGCAAAGCCTATCTACTAAATGCGTGCTTATATAACCTTTGCCTTATTGTTGCTCCTCTCGTCTTGCCTCAAGGAGACGGCTGTGCCCATCGCCTCGTCCTTTGAGGTTACGATTGCAGAGGATAAGACTTCTCCGGTGACGGTCAAGCTACAGAATAATAGCTATGGTGCGGATGAGTATGAGTGGACGTTTGAGGGCGGTGTGCCAGCCAGCTCAAGGGATCGAGCTCCCGAGTCTGTAACCTTCACAGAAGCGGGTGAGCATAAGATTCGCTTACGTGTATGGAATGCTGTTGATGAGCGCATCAGCGAGCAAGTTATCCGTGTGGACTCGGCGATGAGTATTGACTTTGACTATGCTATTGCCATCAATGATATTGCTCCAGGGGTAGTGTCTATCAGCAATAAGAGCCGAGGGGGTAGTCGCTATGAGTGGACTTTTGAGGGAGGTAGTCCCAGCTCATCTACAGAGCAATATCCCTCCGCTGTTACTTTTGCAGATGGAGGCATACATCGCATTTATCTCAAGGTCTTCAATGGTAGTCGTTATGAGGAGCTAAGTAAAAGTTTTACGCTACAGCCCGCTATGCAGGCAGACTTCGACTATGAGCCCATTGCCGTAGACCAAGACTGGGAGGCCCCTTTAACGCTACAGACTCGGAACCGAACCAGTGGAGGACTAAGCTATCGTTGGTCTTGCGAGGGAGCTACGATAGATAACGCTACTGCTGAGCATCCTTCGGTGCGTTTTGAGCGGGCTGGTATTTATCGCCTTAGACTGATTGCTAGCAACGGTAAGGAGGACAAGGTTGTTGAGAAGACATTAACGATAAAGCCCAATAGTGGTCTGGTCTTCCAGCAAGACCTTAAGTTTGGCATTAACGAAGCTAAGAATAGTATCGGTTGCTTCTACTCCTCTCGCTTAGGTGGCGTGTTAACCTCTCAGCGTATCGCACAAGAGAATGTAGGGGCAAGTATTGACTTCGGGTTCTTTGCGTTGAACTCCTCATTCAATTATTGCTATTTCTTCTCTCCACTTGAGGCACGAGCTAATGCTTTCCCAGCGATCCCCAATGCTATAGCCTCTACCTTCGTCAATAGCCCATCAGCTATGGGTATCCTGGTGAGTAATGATAGCTTTGAAGCTCTAAATAATGCACAGGCTCTTTCTCGATTTACTCAGTGGGCGGAGCCTAGTAGAAGGCACTTCACCAAAGCGCAGACCCCGCACTTCGTCCTGTTTAGAACCTCTGATGGCCGTAGGGGGATTATTAGAGTCAAAGGCTTTGTGGAGGCTGGAGCTCAATCATACATTCTTGCAGATGTCAAGATGGAAAAACGACTAGGAGAATAAGATTATGTTTATGCTACGTACGTCAAGGATATATTTCACCATAGCCTTTTCTTTACTCTTAGCCATAGCTATGCTGGCGATCTCGCCAAGCTTGAAGGCTCAGAATGTGGACATAGAGGAGGTCATGAGCTTCCGGAAGAAGAAGCCGATCAAGATTAGTGGTAGTATTTCGACCAGTGCCTCCTACTTTTCTGCTAAGCCACAGCAAGCACGGCAAAGCTTTACTTATCAAGTGATGGGGGCAGTTAATATCTCCGTTTATGAACTCTTCAATATCCCCTTGTCTTTTAATCTCAACAACTACGGCTCTAGCTTCAGCTATCCATCTCTTCCTAATCGTCTCAGCCTGCACCCTTCATATAAGTGGATCAAGGCACATATTGGCGATGTGTCGATGACCTTTAGCCCTTATACGATGAGTGGGCATCAGTTTACGGGGGTGGGGCTAGAGCTCACACCTGGGAAGTGGCAAATCTCCGCGATGGGTGGTCGATTATTACGTCGGGTTGACTTCAATCCTGAGCTGCCGAGTATTAGACCAACCTACGAGCGCTGGGGCTACGGGCTCAAGAGTCGCTATGATGGAGATAAGTTCTTCATTGGAGGTACAGTGTTTACGGCTAAAGATAAAGCTGGTGTTATCTCTTTTGATGCCGATGCTCTTGGTCTTAGTCCCAAAGCCAACCTTGCATTGGGTATCGAGGGAGGACTTAGTCTCATCAAGGATCTGCAGTGGTCTTTTGAGTATGGTCTTAGTCTGATGCAGCAAGACCTCCGCACTAATGCTCGTCAAACTTATCATGCTTTTAAGACTGAGCTTAGCTATGAACTAGTGGGTAATCATATCGGTCTTGCTTATGAGCGTATTAGTCCAGACTACGAGACTCTAGGTGCTTACTACTTTAATAATGACTACGAGAATTTAACAGTCAATTATAGCCGAAACTTCTTCTCAGATAAACTAAGCCTAGCACTGAGTGGTGGGGTACAGCGAGATGACCTCTCCGGCGACAAGAAAGAAAAGAACAAGCGTTTTGTAGGCTCAGCCAATATCGGCTTTACGCCCAGTGAACGTTTCTCGCTATCGCTGTCGGCATCAAGCTTTCAGGGGCATCGTAATATCAAATCTAGTTTTGACTATATCAATCAGCAGATGCCTTATGAGAATCTTGATACGCTGAACTTTGTACAGCTCAACAACAGTCTTGACCTCAACATGAACTGGCAGGTCAAGCAGAGTGAGGCACAAAACCATAGCCTCTCGGCAAGCTTAGGCTATCAAGAAGGCGCAGATAAACAGGGAAGATATATTATGCCAGGTAAGCTCACTCGCTTTCTTAACCTATCCAGCAACTATAGCGTTGATTTTTCAGCACTCAAGCTTGCTATAAACTTTGGAGTTAATGGGAGTAACAACTATGCTCTTCGTAAGAATATGTTCACTTTTGGTCCCATGCTTAATCTTAACAAGCGCCTTCTGAAAGATGCGATGAGTATGGGGCTAACATTATCTTATAATCAAACGCGCGATGAAGGGGAACTACAGGCTAGCATATTCAACCTCCGCTATCAAGCGAGTTATCGGTTCCTCAAGCGACATAGCCTAAATGCTAGTTTGTCTTATCAGGGTCGTTCTTTCCATAACCTGCAGACACCTCCAAAATCCTCTATAACGAGTCAAATTGCCTATAGTTTCTCATTCTAGAATATCATTCACCTATGCACATAAGTACATTCTTTAAAAACTCTTGTCTAGTCATCTTTTGTAGCCTTTTGTGGGCTTGTGAGAAAGAACAACTCCCAGGAGAGATACATCCTCAGACACAAAATGCCTATCAGAATATAGAGGAGGCTCAGGCTGCTGTCGAAGCTTTGTATCATCTTGGCTATCCTTCTATAGCCCTAGAGGCAGATGCCAAAAAAGGCCTCCCCTTAGCTTGGTCTGTTTATCTCTCAAGACTCATTGAGAGTGAAGCTAGTGAGGGCTATTATCCCGATCTACATCAAGGGAAGGTGAGTAGCCCTAAAGTCCAAGAGCTTAGCAGGAAGCTATACACGAGTTATTTCGATGCTATTGAGCAAGCCGATACCATTATAGCACGCATAAATGACAGTCCATCTGTGAATGTCCAAGAGCGGGAGAGACTACAAGGGGAGGCTAAGTTTTTCCGAGCCCTTAATCGCTTTTCTCTACTTAGAACTTTTGGAGCTCACCCCACAACTCGTACCAGCTCAACATCGGGGACAGAGGTAGCTCTTTATTCTTTAGTCATTAAAGATCTTCAAGATGCTATTGCTCGCTTACCCCATAAGACCTTTATAGAGAATAAATCTCGAGTTAGTGCTTTCATAGCTCGAGCTCTTTTGGCGGAAGTTTATATCCAGATGAGTGGGTTGCCACTGCGAGAAAACAAGTGGGCAGAAGCTACCGCTATCTTGAGGCCTATCTTAGCATCAGGAAAGTATCAACTTCTAGGACATGGTCCCAGTGAAGATTTATCTGCCTACAATAAGTTGCGTCAAAACCCTATGGCTCAAGAGTACCTGCACACTTGGCAGGCAAAAGATGGTAGTTCGAGGTCTATTTTCTCTTTTCCTAGCAAGGCGAAGGGCTGGAGTAATGTGAAGACTACTGTTGCCTTTAATGCTTACGAGCCAAGCAAGCTGCTACAATCACTGTATGCAGAGGAGGATATAAGAGCTAAAGATAGACAGTTTTTTCACTCCTTTTTTAAAGTTCAGGAAGGCAATAAGACCATCTTTGAAGTCTTTAATCCTGCTCCCTACTTTTGGCTCGCTGGAGAGGGAAATAGCCTTTCTGCTCCAAGGGTAAATCAGCTTGGAGACTATCGCTATGCTGAGATACTTCTTATGTTTGCCGAGGCTCTTTGTCAGTCTGAGGCTACTGTGCGGGAGGAGGCCGTTGATGCCCTCCTAGATGTAAAGTTGAGAGCTATGCCACATTTAAACAGAGAAGAGGAAAAGGCTGAGTTGATGGCTCTGGGCATAGATGCCTTCTTGCAAAAAGTCTGGCTTGAACGCTTCAGGGAGCTCGTCCTAGAGATGAAAATGGGATATGATATCGCTCGTACAGGCTTTTATCCAAGCAAAGTGCAAGGTAGCACTGAGATAATTTTTATTCCCCTCACTGAGGTACATAGTCCGAGTGGAGGAGCACTGCCTAGGAATCTGAGGCTTCCTCTTCCGTTAAGTCCTACTCCTTGATCAGATGTTTGAGCTTAGCATCATTCTTAATTCGCTCGATCTCGCTTTCGACAAGGCTTAGGATCTCTTGCTTCACGCGCTTATAGTTGGCTTCGATGGTCTCGCTGAGACTATCGGAGCCATCTTCGTTAAGGAACTCCGCGATGATGGGGATAGGTTGGTAAGCCTTGGCTTCGGCTGATACCTTCGCGACATCGACGACAATCTCAGCGTGGAAGATCTTCTGCTCGATGCGCTCATCGAAGTTGTCAGATACGGCCCCGACGAACATCCCCTGCGTAAGGTTACTAATCTTGCTGGCCGGTATCAGGCTATCGAGCTGTGTGGAGATTGAGGTTGACTTATCGTTTCTGTTGATGGTCATGGACTGCCGTTGCTGTAGGACCTTTCCGAAGCGTTCGGAGAGGGTCTTGGCTGTCTCACCCACGACTTGGCCACTGAAAACATTTCCCACGGTGTTCTGAATCACCTTGCTCTCCTTATCGCCATAATCACGTGTAAGCTGTGAGAAGTCCTGAAATCCTAAACATACAGCGACCTTGTTGGAGCGGGCTGTTGCGATGAGGTTGTCGAGTCCGCGGAAGTAGATGGTTGGTAGCTCGTCGATGATGACGGAGGACTTGAGTTGCTTCTTCTTGTTGATGAGCTTGACGATACGAGAATTATATAAGCCAAGAGCCGCGGAGTAGATATTCTGTCGGTCGGGGTTGTTGCCCACGACGAGGACCTTGGGCTCACGTGGGTTATTGATGTCGAGGGAGAAGTCATCCCCAGTCATCACCCAGTAGAGTGCAGGGGAGATCATACGAGAGAGTGGGATCTTTGCCGAGGCGATCTGTCCTTGGAGCTGGTCTTGTGCTCCGCCTTCCCAGGCATCCATAAAGGGGGATAGATAGTTAGCGAGCTCATCGTAGGCGGTGAGGATGGGGAAGATTTGGGCGTAGGGGCGGTTGAGGAACTCGATGGCATGGGGGAAGGTACAGTACCTGCCTCCCTGGTAGATCTTGAGGAACCAGATGATGGCCGCCAGCAAGATGATGGGTGACTCTACGAAGAAGTCTCCCTGCTTCTGTATCCATGTACGGTTCAGGTTGAGCATGATGGTGTAGGCGGATTCGTAGGCATCGGAGATGTCCGTCATGAAGGCGGGATTGATGGGATTACAGCGATGTGATTTGCGTGGGTCGTCGAAGTTGATGACAAAGAACTGAGGCTTCACCTCATAGGCATTGAGGTGCGTCAAGAGATGGTTGTAGGCGATCTCCGAGAGGTCTGGGAACTTGTAATCGTAGATGTACATGGCAAATCCCTTCTCGATCTGCTGTTTGATGTAGTTATTGACGATGGCGAAGGATTTCCCTGATCCAGGGGTTCCGAGCACCATGGATGCACGGAAGGGATTGACAATGTTGATCCATCCCTTGTGCCATCGTTTCTTGTAGTAGAATCTGGTGGGTAGGTTCACGGAGTATTCGTTCTCCAAGAGGCGTGTCTCCTGCATGAAGCTCTCATTCTCGAGGTTGAAGACGTCGTCCATGAGGTTGTTCTTGAGCAGGCGACTCATCCACACACCAGCCATGAGAAGACAGATATATCCGACCGAAAGCGTGAAGATGTAGAGCGAGGCAGCACCTACCTTGCCGATGGGCAAAGCTAGTAGCCACCAGTTGAGAAAGAAGAGAACAAAGCCTACAGCGAGCACGACCCCAATCTTTGGCCAAGTGATGCTCTCCTCTTTGACACCCTTGGTTCCGAGACAGGATAGCGCGAGGAAGACGAGGCAGAAGAGTTTCGTCCAAAGGATGGATGAGAAGAGGCTGGTTGTTCGCTGGAAGTTCATGAGGATCTTGTCCACGATACCGAGTGTGAAGCCCCAGGTGAGTAAGGCTTCATAGCAGAACCAATACGCATTGATAAGGAGGAATATCACGGAGAGCGCTCTCATGAAGTCCATGATCTTCCCGAGGGCTCTGAGGTCGTCTTCTTGTGCCATAGCTATAATCTTGTTTAGGTTGGAGTGGGGAGGTTGGTTTGCTTAGCCTTTTCTTCTCTTGAGCCTAAGCTGATGTCGCCTACGGAGCTTGCGCTGCCAGCTTGCTTCCTTCCAATCGTCGTTACCCGTTGTTAGGGGAGTGTCTCCGATAAGTTCGTCTAATACCGCCTCCATGGGGTTGTCACCTTCTTCCGCAAGGAGGGGAATGCTTTGGGGGAGGTCCTTCGGTGCCTCCCAGGGAGATGATAAGTGGCCATAGAGCTTTTCGTCTAAGAAGCGATTAGACTCAGGAGCTGAGAAGTAGGCTTCAAACTGGTTGGCGGCATAGCCCTTTCCTAGGCGTGAGCCATTGAGTGCTATACCAAGGTTGTCATCGATGAAGGTGATGCCATAGATACGTTCGCCCTCACTTTTACGAATGAGGCAGCGTAGCCCGCTCTTCTCTAAGCTAGCTGAGAGTTCTTCCTCCGTCTGGGGAGAGGAGCGCATCACGGTCAGCACACGCTGGCGTATCTCGGGGAGGAAGGGCTTGATCCTTTGCTTGGACTGTCTCATTTTGTGCTGGAGAGCAGTGTATCCTACACCTCGCCCAATCTTAGAGGCGTGCAGGGGCGGGCAGAGCTTATTCCCCGCCTCGTCAGTAGGGGTGTAGACGAGGCCATTGTATTCTCTACCTCGGTAGGTGTTCTTGACCTCTTCGGCAGTCAGCTGGTAGGCTTCCAGAATGGCCTTGAATTCTCCTAAGGAGCAGAAGTGGTAGTGCGTTAAGATCTCACGCAGAGTTTGGGCGATCTCACTTCGGATGTTATCCGAGGTTAAGTTCTCTTGGGAGGCGGGGGAGTTTGTCCTCTGCTCCTTGCTGGGTGTACTGGGAATGAGTCCATACTTACGCTCCAAGTGATCGGTGATTCGTTTGCTCCGTCTGTTCTCAAACTTGTCGTTAATCTTCTCTCCAGCGCTATTGACACGGAGTGATATGATGTGGATGTGCTCTCGCTCGATGTCGTGATGCTTAAAGACGATGTAGGGTTGGGAGCCGTAGCCGAGCGCCTGCATGTACTCCTGAGCTATTTGGATGAGGTTCTCATCGGTGAGCTTCTCTTTGGGATGGGGATTGAGTGAGCAGTGAAAGACGAGGTTCTTCGTGCGACATTTTGAGGGGATGAGCGCCTGCATGTCAGATAAGACTTCAAGCAGGGTATAGGCAGCGCCAGGGGGCTCATACAAGCCTTCAGCAAGGAGAACGCTCGCTCCTCCGGCATCGACCTTTTTGAAATTATACCCGAGGGCTCCAGCTAGATTTGCTGAGCTTGAGATCTTAGCAATCATCGCTTTCGGTAGTCTAGGGTTAGGCTGATAGCTTGCTGCTCGAGGGTGATTATTTGCTGGGAGTACTGCTCTAATCGTTGAAGCATTACCTGTGCTGCCTTGACTGAGTGATAGCTGTTGATAGCCCTCACTGTTTGGTTATAGAGGATGCCTATCTTGTGTATTTGAGCCGTCAGCTGGGAGAGTTTCCGGTAGTATTCGATGGCGGATTTATCTACGGTGATGACCTTAAAGCTCTCGTCTAAGAGGCGAGCACGTACGAAGTCTGATTTCGTTTTGGCCCCCGAGCGCTCAAAGAGATCAATGACTTTCTGCTGATCTTTAGGACAAGGAAGCCTTATATGCCAGTTGTCCCAACGCGGTTTATCGGGAGATAAACTCTCTGAGGAGGGTTTGCTTTGCTTTTCCATATGATTTCTTCTTTACTGACGACTTTGGAGGTCAGTGTTTCCTCGTACCGAGGCAAGGGTCTTTGTGTTACAAACTGCGGTTTGTGTTACAAAGACACACCTTGCCAGTAGAAAGAGTTGATTGAGATGAAGTATCCAGCCCTTTGAGGGGCTGTCTCCTTCGGTCGTGTTAGACGATGTTTCTATTCCACTGCAAAGTTACGTCCTCGTTGTAAGTGGCTTACTATGAGTGTGGTGCCCAGTTTGTCCTTGTTTTTCCCGCCTCTTCCTTGACTTCCGTAAGGGGGTAAATTAAGCTCTTACTTTGCAGTCAGAGCGAGCGATAGAGCGCTCGAGATATCGATTAATTAATATCTCGAGACCTCGAGATCTCGAGATCTCGACATCTCGAGATGCAGTCCTCGCGATAGCTTAAGTGATCTCCCGCTTATTGTCTCGCTCGTCATGGTAATTAGTTCAGTCCTTAATCGCTTGATATGCAAAGTTCTCGACCTCGACCTTTATATCTCGGTTTCTCCTCACAGAAGGGTGGTGTGGGTAAGAGTACCCTAGCCGAGATCCTCAGTAGTATGCTCTACTATGAGGAGGGTATCTCGCTCTTTGTCGTGGACTGTGATCTGACTCAGGACTCCTTCTTCAAGCTCCGTGAGCGAGAGAAGGGGACTATAGGAGAGGATCCAGCTCTGACGACTTATATGCAGGCTTACTTCCATCAGCTCCAGCGTCGCTCCTACCGCATCATCAAAGCACGGCCTCAGGAGGCACTTGCTCAAGCGGAAGCTCTCGTTGCGAAGCACCCCGAGGAAGGCTACCAGTTGGTTGTCTTTGACTTCCCTGGTCATGCAGGGACAAGGGAGCTTCTTGAGCTCTCGCTGGAGATGGATTATATCCTCTCGCCCTTGGAGCCTGATATCCAGTCGATGGTTGCCTGTCTGAGCTATGCCAAGAGCATCCAGGACTTGGGTGTCTCGATGCAGACGGCTCGGATTAAGGATATCTGGCTTCTGTGGAATAAGGTGGATCGCCGGGTGCGCAATACGCTTGTCACGCATTACACGCAGCATATCCAGGAGGAGGGGCTTACGCTTGTCCCCTTCCCGATTTATATGGCACATCGCTTCTCGCATGAGCTGTCGATGTACGGGGCGCGTGGGGTCTTCCGCTCGACTTACCTCCCGCCTAATAAAGCCCTTCGATCGGGGACGAACATCGATGAACTAGCAGGGTGGCTTCTCAGTGCCCTCCAGCTCCCCACACCGACGACCGATGGCTACGATTGAAGAGAAGCGCCGGCGCTTGGATGCTAAGCTCCAAGAGATGGCAGAGGATGGAGTGCTCCAAGGTCCTTCGTCAGCTACGGCGAACTTTGATCCCATAGATGAGGAGCGGAGGGTGCCAGAGAAGACGGTGCTATCGGCGCCCCCGGAGCAAGTAGCGGCTTTAAGACCTTTAGAGGAGGTCTCCACGATCGAGGAATACCGTGCGAGCTACTTTGTCCCCTTGCGTATCCGCGAGAAGACCTCCTTTACGATGAATGCCGAGACGCTGGAGATCCTCCGCAGTGTCTTGCAAGACCTCCATGAGCGTGTGTCTATGGTGAGCTATATCGACAACATCATCCGTGAGCACCTCAGAGCCCACCGCGAGCTCCTCAACCAAGCCAGTGCTAAGCAACGGCGTAAAACGACGATCCCCTTATGATGACAACGATACTGCTCTGTGTGCTCCTGTTGCTGGGCATCGTGTGGCTTACCCTTGGTATCGCCTACAGCTACGAGCGCTGGAGGAGCTTATCCCGCCAAAGGATAGGCCAGCGACAAGAGCCCCAGCAGCGTGTGGAAGAAGCACACGAGCTGGTTGCTAGGAGTAAGGGCTTGACTACCCATGTTATCCCTCCTTTTCCCGTGTCTTCTGAGGCCGAAGAATCGAATATGAATGCGCCTACTTTTGCGGAGCAAAGCGCTGAGGAGGAAGGCGAAGAACCGGTCACGATGTCGAACGTCGAAGCTGAGCGCCTAGAAGATGAAGAGCTGGATGTGGACTACACAATGGAGGTGATCGATGAGGAGGAAGTCCTTCGTGAGGAGCTGGAGTGGGAAGCTGATAGCAGCGCTGAGCTTACGTCTACGAGTGTCCTTTCCCGTGACCTCCTTCGGCTCAGTCGGTGGAGCCAGAAGGATGATCTTCTTGACGAAGAAGCCCCCGATACGGTCTCCTCGTCGCTCCACAGTCTTCGGGGGACCGACCTCCTAGCGCAGTACCAAGCGGAACTCCTAAGGCAGGAAGCTGTGCACAAGAAGCTCCTTCAGGCTATCCGCGAGGCGGAGTCTGAGACGGAAGAGGACGCACCACTTCCTCCAAGTCAAGAAACCAGAGCTGACATGCAAGGGCTCGACTATTACCTGTGATTCCCGTATAGCAATCATTCATGATCCTAGAATATGAACACAAAGAAACTTTCTCTCCTGCTACTTGCCCTCTTCCTTGCACCCGTCGTAGCGGATGCCCAAGGCAATGGTATGGCAGGTATCAACGAAGCCACGAAGATGGTGACGAGCTACTTTGATCCTGGCACGAAGCTGATCTATGCCATCGGAGCTGTGGTAGGGCTCATCGGGGGCATCAAGGTCTACAACAAGTTCTCCTCGGGTGACCCGGATACAAGTAAGACGGCGGCCTCTTGGTTCGGCGCCTGTATCTTCCTCATCGTGGCGGCTACGATCCTGCGTTCCTTCTTCTTGTAGGCCATGGTTAGCTGGGAAATCAATAAAGGCGTAGGACGCACGGTGGAGTTTAAGGGGCTGAAAGCGCAGTACCTCTTCTTCTTTGCAGGAGGCTTGCTGGCGACCTTCATCGTGGTGGTCGTGCTCTACCTCCTTGGGGTCAGTCAGCTGCTCTGCCTCGGCATAGGCGTATTGGGTGCCTCGCTTCTAGTGTGGCAAACCTTCGCTATGAACCGCAAGTATGGTGAGCATGGACTGATGAAGCGGGGGGCACTACGCTCTCATCCCCGTTACCTAGCTCATCGCCGTAGCGTCCTACACTTATTTCACCGGCTCAAATCATTCAGAAGATGAGACACAAGAGCAAGACCTGTAGCTTGGAGGCCAAGTTCCCTCTGCTTGCTGTTGAGCAAGGCTGCTTGATCAGTAAGGATGCCGATATCACGGTAGCCTTTCGTGTGGAGCTACCTGAGCTCTTCACCGTGACCTCGGCGGAGTATGAAGCGATGCACTCTGCGTGGCATAAGGCCATCAAGGTGCTTCCTAACTTCAGCATCGTACATAAGCAAGACTGGTTCATCAGCGAGGAGTATCAGGGCAAGCTCTCTGAGGGAGAGCTTAGCTTCCTCGCACGCTCCTCGGAGCGCCACTTCAATGAGCGTCCTTATCTCAAGCACTCGGTCTATCTCTTCCTAACGAAGAGCAATAGGAAGCGTATGGCTCAGCAGAGCAACTTCTCTGTGCTCTGCCGAGGGCGTCTTGTCCCGAAGGAGATCGAGGATAAAGAAGCCGTCATCAAGTTCATGGAGGCGGTGGACCAGTTTGAGCGCATCATCAATGACACGCTGCTCCTTCGTCTGGAGCGTATGACGGAGGATGAGCTTGTGGGGACGGCAGACAGACCAGGGCTTTTAGATCGCTACTTCAGCCTCTCGGAAGAGGGGCATGCTTCGCTTGAAGATATTCAGCTCGGAGCGGACCTTGTCCGCGTCGGGGATCACCGACTTTGTTTGCATACGCTTAGTGATACGGAGGATCTTCCGACGCGTGTCAGTACCGATGGCCGCTATGAGCGGCTATCCACTGATCGCAGTGACTGTCGTCTGAGCTTTGCCTCGCCTGTGGGCTTGCTCCTTTCCTGCAACCATATCTACAATCAGTACCTCTTCATTGAGGATAGTGATGCAACTCTTGAGCGCTTTGAGAAGCAGGCGAGAAACATGCACTCTTTGGCACGCTATAGTCGAAGCAATCAGATCAACGAGGAGTGGATACAGGAGTACCTCAATATAGCCCACTCTCAGGGCTTGACCTCCATTCGTGCCCACTTCAATGTGCTAGCGTGGAGCAGTGAGGCGGATCAGCTCCGCCAGATCAAGAACGATGTTGGCTCCGCTTTGGCTCTGATGGAGTGCAAGCCACGGCACAATACCATCGATACGGCGACGCTCTATTGGGCAGGCATTCCAGGGAATGCTGCAGACTTCCCCTCAGAGGAGAGTTTCTACACCTTCATTGAGCCAGCCCTTTGCTTCTTCACGGCCGAGACGAACTATAAGGATTCGCTCTCTCCCTTTGGTATCAAGATGGCTGACCGCCTGTCTGGGAAGCCAATTCATCTAGATATCTCTGACCTTCCGATGAAGAAGGGCATCATCACCAACCGCAATAAATTCATCCTTGGTCCCTCGGGTAGTGGTAAGAGCTTTTTCACGAATCACATGGTGCGGCAGTACTATGAGCAGGGCGCCCACGTCTTGCTCGTTGATACGGGTAACTCGTACCAAGGCTTATGCGAACTCATACACCGCAAGACTAAGGAGGATGATGGGGTGTACTTCACTTACTCGGATGAGCGACCCATCTCTTTCAATCCATTCTACACCGATGACTATGTCTTCGATGTAGAGAAGCGCGAGAGCATCTGTACGCTACTACTTACCCTCTGGAAGTCTTCTGAGGAGCGGATTACTAAGACGGAGGCAGGTGAATTAGGCTCGGCGGTCAATGCCTATATCGAGCTTCTGAAGGCTGATCATCGTGTTGTGCCCTGCTTCAACACCTTCTATGAGTACTTGAGAGATGTATATCGAGAGGATATGAAGCAGCGGGAGATCCAGGTCACGCTCTCTGACTTCAATATTAATAATCTGCTTACAACGCTTAAGCAGTACTACCGAGGAGGGCGCTATGACTTTCTGCTGAACTCGGATAAGAACATCGATCTCTTGTCTAAGCGCTTCATCGTCTTTGAGATTGACCAGGTGAAGGACAACAAAGATCTCTTCCCTGTGGTGACCATTATCATTATGGAAGCCTTCATCAATAAGATGCGTCGCTTGAAGGGTATTCGCAAGATGATCCTTATCGAGGAGGCCTGGAAGGCGATTGCTTCGGCCAATATGGCGGACTATATCAAGTACCTCTACAAGACGGTGCGCAAGTACTTTGGTGAGGCTATTGTCGTGACGCAGGAGGTGGACGACATCATTCAGTCGCCAATCGTCAAGGAGAGTATCATCAACAACTCGGACTGTAAGATCCTCTTGGATCAGCGTAAGTATATGACCAAGTTCGATGGCATACAGGCGATGCTTGGCTTATCGGACAAGGAGAAGAGTCAAATCCTCTCCATCAATCAGAGTAATGATCCCCAGCGCCTCTACAAGGAGGTCTGGATTGGTTTAGGCGGGATGCAGTCGGCAGTCTATGCCACGGAGGTTTCCCTTGAGGAGTACCTCACCTATACAACTGAGGAGACCGAGAAGCTGGAGGTACTCCAGCGGGCCGAGCGTCTTGGGGGCGATATTGAGGGTGCGATACGGCTCCTCGCTCAAGAAAAACGGCAGAAGAAATAACCAGCTAAAACAACAGAAACAATGAAGAAGTACCTTTTTATGGCTCTCTTCGGATGGAGCCTTTTCACGCTACGAGCCCATGCTCAGTGGGTGGTGAGTGATCCCATGAACTTTGCAGGCAATATTGCCAATACAGTCAAAGAGATTGCTACGGCGGGTAAGACCGTCAAGAATACGTTGTCTGGCTTCAAAGAGATTGAGAAGCTCTACAATGACACGAAGAAGTACTACGATGCCCTGAAGAAGGTCAATAATCTGATCGGGGATGCCTATAAGGTCAAGGAGTGTGTCTTGATGGTAGGTGAGATCTCGGAGATCTATGTCAAGTCCTACAAGCGCATGCTACAGGATAAGAACTTCAGACCCTCCGAGCTGGCAGCCATTGCCTCCGGCTACACAAAGCTTCTGGAGCAAAGCGGGGAGAGCCTCAAGGAACTCAAGTCTGTCGCAGGGAGCAATGTCTTCTCGATGAATGACAGCGAGCGTATGCAGATGATCGATCGCATCTATACGACGCTCCGAGAGTATCGTTCGCTCGTGTCATACTACACGCAGAAGAACATCTCGGTCAGCTATGTGCGTGCCCGAGCTAAGGGGGATCTCTCAGCTGTTCGTAGTCTGTATGGCAGTGACGTAAGTCGTTACTGGTAGGGAAGGGGCTTATGGATTTTACAAGTTTGCACGAGCTGCTCCGTTCGACCTATCAGGAGATGCTACCCCTGGCAGGCGAGATGACGGGGATTGCTAAAGGCGTTGCTGGCCTGGGTGCTCTCTTCTATATGGCCCTTCGAGTATGGTCCTCTCTTGCTCGAGCAGAGCCTGTAGATGTCTATCCTCTCCTTCGTCCCTTTGTTCTGGGCTTCTGCATTATGTTCTTCCCTACGGTGGTTCTTGGGACGATGAATACCGTTCTATCTCCCATCGTGCAGGGGACGGAGTCCATGGTCCATAAGCAGGAGGGGACGCTTGCCGAGCTTACGGCCAAGCGAGATAAACTCAAGGAAGAGGCCTATCTCCGTAATCCCGAGACTGCTTATCTGGTCTCCAATGAGAAGTTCGATCAGAAGATCGAGGAGATGGGAATTATCGGGCCCGAGGATGCCATCACTATCGCGGGGATGTATGCTGAGCGCGCAGCGTATCAGACGAAGCAGTGGTTTATGAACCTGATTCATGATCTGATGGAGCTACTCTTTCATGCCGCCGGCTTGATCATTGATACGCTACGCACCTTCATCTTGATCGTCCTCTCAATTCTAGGTCCAGTCGTTTTCGGTATTGCCGTGTGGGATGGCTTGTCAGGCTCCTTGACGGCGTGGTTCTCTCGCTACACCTCGGTTTATCTCTGGCTACCCGTCAGCTCTATCCTTACGGCTCTGCTTACGAAGATCCAGGTCTTGATGATTCAGAAGGACATCTCCGCCCTGAGCGATCCCAACTACCTGCCTGACTCAGGCTCGTGGTATTACATCGTCTTCTTCCTCATTGGCATTGTGGGCTACTTCTGTGTACCTACGGTTGCTGGGTGGATTATTGAAGCTGGAGGCGGTATCGGCTCCTATGGGCGCAATGTCAATCAGGTAGCTCAGCGCGGGATGCAGGGGGCTTATGCTGGAGGTAAGGCAGCGGCTGCAGGAGCAGGTGCCAGCATAGGCAACCTTGGTGGCCGCATCAAGGGTGCTTTAATCAAAGGCTAGTAACACCAGAGAGAAGTATACACTATGGAATTTCAATCATTAAAGAATATCGAGACGGCATTCCGTCAGATCCGCCTCTACATCCTCCTCTTTGCCTTGCTCTGTGCCGGAGTCTGTGGCTATGCCCTCTATAGTTCCTACCGCTTTGCCGAAAGGCAGCGTGAGAAGATCTATGTCTTAGACCAAGGCAAGTCCCTGATGTTGGCCCTTAGCCAAGATGCCTCGCGTAATCGCCCTGTGGAGGCTAGGGAGCATGTTCGTCGCTTTCATGAGCTCTTCTTCAGTATCGCTCCCGACAAGGATGCTATCGAGGAGAATATGTCCCGTGCTTTTGCCCTCTGTGATAAGTCAGCCTTCGATTATTACAAGGATCTAGCGGAGCAGGGCTACTACAACAGGGCGATCTCGGGCAATGTCAATCAGCGTATTGTGATCGACTCGATCCACTGCAACTTTGAGAGCTATCCTTATGAGGTAACAACCTACGCCAGACAGTTCATCTTAAGGCAGAGTAATGTCACTGAGCGAAGCCTGGTGACGAGCTGTACGCTTCAGAACTCTGTCCGCTCGGATGATAACCCGCAGGGCTTTCTGATGGAGCACTTCCTTGTACGTGAGAACCAAGATCTACGGAGCTATAAACGCTAAGGCTATGTCTACTCGCTTTTCCCTCTATCGCTACTATCTCGGGGTGCACTACTGGCTTCGGGCTTACTGTGATCGGCTTAGTCCTAAGGCTCGTCGATATGTGGTCTACGGTATCAGTGTGCTCTACCTAGTCTGCTCCCTTACTATGATAGCCCAGGTGCTCTTCCCTCGGAAGGCGGCACAGCAGCCTCCTATCCCTAAGTATCAGCATCTGGATATCCCTCTCCGTCCTTCTCGGCTGGATAGCCTCGGGCGTGAACTCTCGAAAATTACTCATCAAACGATAGCACACTATGGATAAGAAACAGCAAGAGCAGCTCCGTAAGGCGCTGGTCTTTGGCGGTCTAGGGCTTCTCTGCGCCCTCTCCCTTTGGTTCATCTTTGCTCCCTCGGATAAGGATAAAGCCGCAGAGCAAGAGGGTCTCAATAAGGATATCCCTGAGGCAACAGTGCGCCAGCTCACCGATAACAAGCTCAAGAGCTATGAGCTCAGCGACAAGTCGGCTTCAGAGAGTGAGACGCAAGCTGAGATTGGGCGCCTCTCGGATTACTTTGCCGAAGAGCCCGCCTCCCTTGATGCACAAGGGCGGCCCTCCTCAACGAAGATTGAGGGCTCCCTTCAGCGCTATGAGGAGAATAAGCGCCTCTTGAGCTCCTTCTATGCCACGGATCCTAATGCAGAAGAGCGTGATGCTTTGCGAGCTGAGAACGAAGGCCTCCGTGAAGCTCTGCGTAAGAAAGAGAGCGAAGAAGATGATGAGGAGGAAAAGCAGCTTCGCCTGATGGAGCGAAGCTATCAGATGGCCTCCAAGTACCTCCCCAAGGGCGGGGAGCTTCCAGCCAAAGCCTTTCTTCGAGCAGAAGAAAGGCCCATCGTAGAGCCAGAAGCAGAGAGCGCTCTTCAAGAACCCAGGATGGAGGTCCTTGCAGAGCCCAAGCACATGGTCTCTAGCCTAGCTCAGCCCATGGCCGATTCAACCTTCATGCAAGAGTACGGGAGCAAGGAGCGTCATCTAGGCTTTCACTCGGCGCTTGCTCAGCCCTCTTCCGTCCAGCGCAACACGCTGCCTGTGGTGGTCGATCATACGACGATACTACGAGAGGGAGACTATGTGGCCTTACGCCTCTTAGAGTCCGTCCATATCGGCGAACTACGTATCCCACGACAGAGCTTGCTGATAGCTCAAGCTAAGCTCGGGGGGAATCGCTTGCATCTCCTCGTCAAGAGTCTTGAGATCGGTGGGCGGATTATCCCCGTCAAGCTCTCGGCCTATGATCTTGATGGGCAGGAGGGGATCTATATCCCGGGGGCAGAGCAGGTCTCAGCCCTGAAGGAGGTAGGGGCTAACATAGGAGGCTCGGTAGGCACTTCCTTCACCTTTGCGAGTTCGGCAAAAGATCAGATCATCTCCGAGGCAGCTCGTGGCGTGATGCAGGGTGCAAGCCAGCTCCTTCAGAAGAAGCTCCGTACTCTTCAAGTTACCCTCAAAGGAGGCTATCGTCTCTTTTTAGTTTCCAGTAAGTAAACAGCAAAAGCACTATAACAATGAAGCAATGGATTCTTTCCGCCCTGCTCTTCGGGGCGAGTATGACTACCGCCCTTGCTCAGACTACGACCGATAGTCTGAGAGCTCAGACGGGCTATCGTCCCCTTTCCACGGGCGATCTCTATCAAGGGATGAGTAAGACCATCCCCACGGGGCGTGTGGTCTTGCCCTATGGTCTTGAGGTCACCTTTGACAAGACTTCGCACCTGATCTTCCCCTCCGCTATCCGCTACGTAGACCTCGGGAGCAACAAGCTCATCGCAGGGAAAGCGGAGGATGCGGAGAACGTCCTGCGTGTCAAGGCCGCCGTGCGTGACTTTGAGACGGAGACGAACATGAGTGTCATCTGTGAGGATGGCTCCTTCTATGCCTTCAATGTGAAGTATGCCGAAGAGCCCGAGAAACTCAGCGTCGAGATGGCGGACTTCTTGTTAAGCACGGAGGGTAGGTTACCGAGCAACCGTGCCGACATCTACTTTAAGGAGCTGGGGAGTGAGTCGCCCATCCTCGTGAAACTGATGATGAAGACTATCCATCAGAATGATGAGCGGACGGTCAAACACATCGGGGTACGCCAGTTTGGAATACGCTTCCTCCTTCGTGGCCTCTATGCACACAACGGCTTACTCTACCTACATACCCGCATTGACAATGAGACGAACCTTCCTTACTCGGTAGACTTCATCAGCTTCAAGGTCGTCGATAAGAAGGTGGCTCGACGTACGGCCATCCAGGAGCAGGTCCTGCAGCCGCTACGAGCCTACCACGAGGTGACTCGGGTGCGAGCAGAAGGGTGCGAGCGCACAGTCTTCGTGCTCGAGCAGTTTACCCTCTCGGAGGACAAACAGCTTGAGGTAAGACTTTACGAACGAGGTGGCGGACGCACGCTTGCCTTCTACCTCGATGAGGAAGACCTTCTACTTGCCAGGAAGATTGACAATCTTAAGCTCAAGTGGTAAGCCCTATGAAGAAGTTTTGTTTACTCCTCGCTTGTGCTCTCTGTGGATTCATCTCTGCAAACGCACAGCGACTCATCCCGAAGCAACAAGGGATTGAGGTCATCGCGTCCGTGCCACTGATCAAGGGAGAGAAGGTATTTAGCAAAGAGCACTGGAGCGCTGGTGTGTCGCTTACGAGGTACCTCAAGCGAGCTAGCTATGCCTTCCTCTTGGCTGAATATGAAGAGCAGCGACTCGCGTATCGTGACTATGAAGTTCCGATGCGTGATTTGCTTCTACAAGTGGGCTATATGCAGCCTATTCTCTCGGATAGGGGCAAGAACATCTTTACCCACCTAGGGCTCTCTGCCCTCGGGGGCTATGAGGAAGTCAATGAGGGGCAGATGCTCCTTCCTGATGGAGCGACGCTTCTAGACCGCTCACGCCTCGTCTATGGCGGAGCTCTGCATAGCTCCGTTGAGTGCTTCCTCTCGGATAGGCTACTCCTTGTCCTCAAAGCCCAGGGGCGACTGCTCCTGGGCTCTGATCTGCATCGCTTTCGTCCCGCCCTTGCCTTGGGACTGCGCTTTAACCTATAGACAGAAGACGAACAATGAAAAAGAAACTTGTGAATATGCTGTGGGCTGTGGGGCTACTTACCGTAGTGAGCCTTTGTCTCCCTGCTTGTGACCGCGAGCTGGAGGTACAGCAAGCTTATGACTTCACGCTGGAGACGATGCCCATCCAGAAAGATCTCCGTAGGGGCGAAACAGCTGAGATACGATGCTCCCTCAAACGAGCTGGTCGCTTTGCTGGGGCCCGCTATACCCTTCGCTACTTCCAAAGCGAGGGTAAGGGGATGCTGAGGCTGGATAAAGGAGTAGCACTCAAGCCTAATGACCGCTATCCCCTGGTGCGAGAGGAGTTTCGCTTGTACTATACCTCGCAGTCAGCAGACCGACAGACCATTGACGTGTACATCGAGGACAACTTTGGTAAGGTGCAGCAGCTGACCTTTACCTTCAATAACAAGAAGGCGGAGTAGATTAAAAGAAAGATGATATTGATGCTCTGTCTGCTGTATCTCGGGGCTTTGCCTTCGACACAGAGGCGAGTGCGTTGGACAGACTTACCGCCCTTTGAGCGAGCTGTGCTTTGCGTCAAACACTTTGAGGGCTGGCACGGCAAGGAGCATCATCTCTATGTCGGCTATGGTCACGAGCTTAAAAAGGACGAGAAGTTTACGGCAGAGATGACAGAGCGACAAGCTGACTCCCTCTTGCGAGCCGACCTTTGGGAGCGTTTTGAGGTGTTTAAGGGCTATGGCAAAGATGCCTTGCTATTAACACTGCTCTCTTACAATGCTGGTGTGGGGCGCCTGCTTGGCTATGGCAAACAAGGCAAAAGCAGGCTGCTTCGCAAGATTGAGCAAGGGCAAGGTCTTGAGAGGACTACTCAGACGCAGGAAGGTGGAGTTTGCTCTGTTTTATGTTCCCTGATATTCAAAGTGTGGTTATTGTGAGGGTGTCGAATTATAAGAATCGGTTTATTCTTTATTCGTCTTTGTAGTTATAAATGAGTATCTTTGCAAATAAAACAAATGTCATGAATATGAATAGTAAATTGCAAGAGGATTCAGACTATATTCTATCTTACTTTCGTGGCTGCAAAGTTGGACAAGGATTATTCCTTTTGCGAACAATTAATGCGCGTCAATCTTCCCCCACCTATTATTCCGTCATCAATATATTGCTTTTCAATGGATTTATATCCTCTGCGGATGACCATTTTTTTAGGCTGGAACAGAATGGCTTTGATTACCTTCAAGGCGATGAACCTCTTACTCTTTCTGCACCTCCCTTTAGTCAGCTTTTAGATTTGGATCAAATCAAGCATAAAGGAACGGATTTTATCTTTAATGAGTTATGGAAGCTGATTGGTAAAACAGATGAAGCCCTGTTTTATGTTGATGGTCCTACTTATTATAATGCTATAAAAGCCTATATACAAGGTTCGTACCCAACATATTCAGATTTTATAGAATATTTGGAAAACAACAACAAACCAACATCTAGGATAAAATGGTATCGTATGCTATTTTCTCAATTACAAGATGAAAACTTTGGATGTTTTTTAGATCAACTTTCAGATGCAGTAAACAAAGGAAAGAATCAGAGGGTAATTGATGTATCTCCCAATAACACTTTTCAAGAAGCTTCTAAAGGGGCTTCAAATTCTAATATTAAGACCGACTCGTTTATTGGTGGAATAACTGTTTTTATTTCTTATTCCTGGGATGAGTACAAAGATACTGTGCATAAAATTGCTACTAGGTTGCAAGAGGCTGGTATTGAAGTGCTAATTGACCAAAAAGTCCCTTATGGAGCAGATCTTGTAAGTTTCATGAATAAAGAGATAAGAAAGTGTAGTAAATGCCTAGTATTCCTTACCCCTAAGTATAAAGAAAAAGCGGAATTTACAAAGGGAGGAGTAGCTTATGAAGGTAACATTATTTCAAAAGAGATTTATAAAGATCAGGAAACGACAAAATTTATTCCCGTTCTTCTAGTTGGAAGCTTTGATAGTAGTGCCCCAGATTTCCTATTTGCCAGAAAAGGTTTTGATTTCGTAAACAATTCATTTGACGAAGAAATAAATCGGATGATAGAAGCATTGAAATACTAAAATAATTTCCTCGCCACTTTCCTTTGCCTCTTTAGGTCAACTGTCCGCCTCAAAGACAAAGAAAAGAAGTCCCGAAGTGATTGATCAATCACTTCGGGACTTTTGTTTTTAGGGGCTATGGCTTAGGCGACACGACTTTGTATCTGTTTCATGTTCTGATGTACGAGTTCGATGATGCGCTCGTGGTACTCGGTGTTTTGATTCATTAAACCACGACACTGGATGACCTGCATCGTTTCAAGCGAGACCTCAATGGTTTCTACCCGCTTGCCCTCAATGCGAGCCGATAGGATAAGGCTCTTCTCCTTGAGGTGATACTCGTTGGTGAATACGCAATGGTGTAGAGCTTGTCCTTCCTCTATATACTCCTGCACGCTCTCTAGCACTCGGATTTGGATAATGCCATCAGTGAAGGCAACGCCAAAGAATGGGGCTTTGAGCTTTTGGAATCGTGCTTCATCCTCCAGCGCCTTCTGTCGTTTGTGCTCTTCTTGTTCTCGCTCTTGTCGGGCCCGCAACTTTCGGAGGATCTCGTTGTGGGCTTGCTGTAGATCTCCGGGGCAAACGTAGTGGGCGTTGTGCGTATCTCGACCAAGCCTTATAAGCATATCGATATAGTCGCACCAAAGGGCAATGTCTGTAATGTCATAACTCCTGCGGAGTGTGATTTTGTAGGCTGGCCAATACTCATCTATCGTTCTTGCTCGGTTGAGGAAGTAGCGTAGATGCTCGGTACGTCCAGCTTTCATTAGGGTCTCGGCTCGGCTGTCCGTGAGGAGCGCTGGGATAAGGCTTGTGGGAGCGATGCCATAGCACTTGCCTTCAAAGCCATTTCTCTTTAGGGTATCGCTTAGCTTAACCTCGGGGCATAGAGGACAACGAGCCACGAAGTGGTAGGCTTCGTTGTCCCGACGAATAGCCATAGGTGAATAGTAGGCAAAGCTATCAATATAATGCCCCATCGTTCGCTGTACGGCGACAATAGACTGCCTGCCACGCTCATCCCACCAATACTGACCAATCTCCATGACGGAGGAGCTGGCTTGGTAGCCTTTCTCCATACCCGCAATAAGCAAGTACATACGCAAGACTTGATACCCTCCCGAAGTCGTCATTACCGTGAAATACTGACGTTGCTTTAACTTCCTCGCCCTTGTCGTTATGACCTCTAAGTCTGCCCCACACTGGGGGCAGGTGCAACGCTCGGTAGGCTCAATCATTTGCCACGAATGCCCACAATCCATACAAGTGGATTTGCCCTTGGGTAGGCGATAGGCATAGTGCTCAATGCACTCACGGAATGCCCACTGCGTCTGTGTCTTCGTTATCGGGCGGAGGTACTTACTCTGAGCGAGGACGGCTTGCTCAAACTTGTTTCTCGGTTTCATAGGCTACATATCAAATAGAGAGGGTTGGGGTACTTGCTCGCTGTCGGTGCTTGCCTTGGCTTTCACTCGCTTCGGCTCTTGCAACCTGCGTAGCTCCTGGGCTTGATACTGCTGTATCGCCTGCTTGCGTGCTTCGGCTTTCTCTTCCTCGGTGAGGACTATGGTATGATTGACGACCACATGGCAGGCGACACGGCTTCCCACTTCTAAATCGTCCTCATCATAGTAGTGTACCGCCATAGAGTAGATTTCATCGTCCTCAAAGCCGTTGCAACCACTCTGTTGTACCTGCTTTAAGATATAGGTGATGCAGTCCTCGATGTTCTTGTGGGGCTTTGCCAAGTTAGGAGCAAACAGAGGGTCTGTAGCAGCTCGTAGGTTGAGGTACTCAGATATGGTACGGGTGAATTGTTCTGTTCCGCTCATTGTCGTTAGTATTTAGGGATTTCTACAATCTGGTTGATACGTCCATAAAGGTGCTTACGTAGGCTGGTGCGGTCAGGGGCATAGTATTCTGCCCATTGTCCGTATTGCTTGACCAGGTACTTTTTCAGCACATCGAAGAAGTCAAAGCGGTAGCCCATCACGGGGATGGCGGTGCGGAAGTAGGTGTTGCTGTTCACGGCTTCGCATAACCAATCCTTTTCCTCACGGCTCATCGCTTCGCCACGATTGAGCTTCACACGCAGGAGGTAGGCTTTACAGGCACAGAGGGTTTCCAAGGGCTGCACCTCCCTCTGTACGAACTTAGTCGCCACGGCACGCTCACAGGCTCCATTCCCCGAGTTTATGCGGTAATGGGAGGAGGAGCTATCTCCTTTTCTTTTCATCGAAGGTGTGGCATTTACGTTCTGCTTATCCATAGTGACATTTTTTTTATGCGTCCAACGATCGGAGTATGCTGATTCCTTTTTCGAGCAAGACAGAGGTAGCGGGGCGATGGCGGACACAAGGTTTGGGAGGAAAATACAACCTGGAGCCCTCAGGGCGGAAGTGTGGAGATTTTCCCTGCCAACCGCAGGCACCGACCTTGGGGTAGCCCAAGCCCCGTCCTACCTTTGCGAGGGAAAAGAAACAGCATCCGTCGCTTACGCATCAAGTGGAGCGGCTGGATGAAGAAGCAGAAGTGCAAAGCCTATAAGTCGAAAGTAAAAAGGTGGCTAGCTCCTGAGAGCCAGCCACCCGTCTAGAGTATAGGGAATCATCCTTGCTAAAGGGTGCAGATCAGGATCGCCACGAAGATGGCTAACCATAAGAGATAGCCGAGGATGGTGAAGGTGATTTGTAGGATGGTCCGTACTACGAAGCGTAGCAGGAGGAAGCCCGCTATGACACCTACAATCGTCACGACCTGTGGAGTGACGACTCTTGAGATGAGGTAGACGGCAGCTACAACAAGGGTCAGTAGAAGCGCCAGCTCAATGATACGTCGCCAGTCAACGAAACGGGAAGGAGACACCTGTTCCTTCGTCTGCTTGTCGGGAGAGGCCTTACCCCTGATGAAGACAGGGCTGTGCGGATCGTGATTCATTGCTTGAGTATTCATATCTGGGGGCATTCTTGAGTTTCAAGAGCAGGGACAAGATGCTTCGCGACACAAAGAGCAAGGGTGCTTGCCTCTTGGCGTGTGGAGCGGGGCGTATATCTTGGCTCTTGACACTCGAGTGCCCCAGTGGGATCTTACTCTTGAACGTATATCTCAGCCTTGTCCACGATGGGCAAGTGATTCTCCTCAATGAGCAGGACGATGGTACCTGTCAGCTCGGTGTAGAGTAGCTCATACTCACGACTTCCGTCAAAATCATCGCGGAGATCATACTTTGAGAAGACTGCTTGGATGGACTTGTTGCCCAAGAGGATAGGTGCGAGCCTATGGGGGAGGGGCTCGGGAAGCTCTTCGGAGAACTCCTGCTCAAGGATGGAGACGAGGGTGTCATACTTGGAGAAGTGGAGTCCCTGATAGAGGATCTCGCTGGCCATTGCCTCCGCCTCGAGGTGCGAGAAGCCTTGGGCTACGCTATCGCAGTAGGAGGAGAGGGCTAGGTCAGTGCGTGCACCGATGAAGGCGCTGTCGGTTATTAACTCGGGATGATGGTCTCTGAGGTAGCCTTCCAGCTTGAGTCGGAAGTAGGAAAGCTCTTTCTTAGTCTGATTCATAATGAGGCTGGTGTTAAGGGGGAGAGAATAGGCTTAGAGGCCCATGGCTTCGTTGAACTTATCGAGCTTGCCCGCTAGCTGCTCCATATCGTGCTCGATCTTCTTGCTGGTGATACGGGCATAGATCTGCGTGGTCTTGATGTTGGTATGCCCCAGCATCTTTGAGACGCTCTCCATCGGTACACCTTTGCTGAGCGACATCGTCGCAAAGGTGTGGCGGGCCAGATGGAAGGTGAGCCGCTTTTGTACGCCACACACGTCGGCGATCTCCTTGAGGTAGGCATTCATCTTCTGGTTGGAGAGGATGGGGAAAAGCTTCCCGTCTTTGGAAGTCGTACTCGAGCTATACTTCTCGATGATGGCCTTGGGGATGTCCAGGAGGAGGATGTTACTCTCTACTCTTGTCTTCTTTCTCCGCGTCATGATCCATGTCTTTCCATTCATAGTGACGAGGTGTTCTCTTCTGAGGTTTGCGACATCAATATAGGCAAGTCCCGTGAAGCAGGAGAAGAGAAAGAGGTCACGGACGAGCTCAAGGCGAGGGATGGTCAGCTCCTTGTTGGCTATCTTCAGGATCTCTTCGTCGGTGAGGAAGCCTCTGTCTACAGGGGTGAGGTGGAAGTGGTGATCGCGAAAAGGATCTTGGAGAAGATAGCCCCGCTTGAGGGCATAGATAGTGACGGTCTTCAAGGTCTTCATCTTCTTGACAGCGGTATTGTAGGCACATGAGGCCACTGTCGTGAGGTACAACTCGAAGTCTTGGATGATGGCAGGTGTGAACTCCATCAGTCCGATGTCCTTACGCTTATACCTGTGTACTAGAAACTCGAAGAAGTGCTTACGCAAGACGCTGTACTTCTGTAAGCTCTCCTTGCTGATGGTGTGCCCCACGCGCTGACGGATGTCATCGATGAACTTGTCAAAGACAGGGAGAAAGGTGCTGAACTCCTGGATTTGTCCGAGGTAGGCGGAGCGGAGCTTGTCCAGCGAGATCGTTTGGTCGTCTTGGTACTTGTGGTAGAGGGAGTGGAGGTTGGCTGAGATGGCATCTAGACTAGCATTGACAGCGAGGGCTTCTGAGGAGCGCCCCTTCTGCCGGCTGGTCCGGTTGTTCCACTGTGCCTTGTCTACGAAGATCTTCGTGGAGCCAAGATTGCTCATTGCTCCTCCGAGGAAGATGCGTAGCATGACGGGCGACTTGCCTTCTTTGTTCTCATAGTTAGAGCGTAGGTAGAAGGACACCTTGAACGATT
>ERZ773018.172-NODE-172-length-43605-cov-8.223628_pt1 | contig 43605 bp, 33 predicted proteins | sample MGYA00580840_ERZ773018 | MGnify/ENA primary metagenome ERZ773018 (study PRJEB29015, sample SAMEA2738125) | human oral metagenome | biome: human oral; feature: human-associated habitat; material: saliva | place: China | collected 2256 ... | reverse complement strand
CGAAGAGCTTGGTAAATATATGTGGCTAACAAAAGCACATACTTCCCAAGAAGCTCCCACTTCTATAAGTGGGAGTAGTTCACTTCGTTACAATATGGAGAAAATGACTTTGCAGAAAAGAAAATTTTAGATTAATAAGGATGTTATAACTATATTAGTTTTAGATATTGGAAACTGAGGAGACATATATAAAAAGTAGAAACTGTTACAGTAATGTAGCAGTTTTTTATTGCTAATATTATTTTTTTAGAATATAATGATATTAATGTAAAATACTAAGAGAGGTTCAGTAAATAAAAATAAAACATGTTATACTATATAAATAATCTATGAATTAAAAAGGAGGATAGTTTATGAAAAGGTTAGCAATAGGATTAAGTGATTTTAAACATTTAATAGAAGAAGATTTTTATTATTTTGATAAAACAAAATTCATAGAAGATGTTATTAAAGATGGTTCACAAGTAAAATTATTTACAAGACCGAGAAGATTTGGAAAAACATTAAATATGTCTATGTTAAAGTACTTTTTTGACATAGAAAATAAAGAAGAAAATAAAGAAATATTTAAAGATTTGTATATAGAAAAAACAGAAGCCTTTAAAGAACAAGGACAGTACCCAGTTATATTTTTATCATTAAAAGATTTAAAAGCTTTAACTTGGGAACAAATGGAAAAAGCTATAAAATCAGCAATTTCAAGATTATTTTCAGAGTATAAATATTTATTAAATGATTTAGATAAATTTGATACTCTTACATTCGAGAATATTCTTCTGAAAAATACTGAATTAGAAGATTTAAAAGAAGCATTAAAATTTTTAACAAGAATACTATATGAAAAATATAATAAAAAAGTAGTAGTATTGATAGATGAATATGACAGTCCTTTGGTATCAGCCTATATAAATGGATATTATGAAAAAGCAAAAGATTTCTTTAAAACTTTTTATAGTACAGTATTAAAAGATAATAGCTATTTACAAATGGGAGTTCTAACTGGAATAATAAGAGTAATAAAAGCAGGAATATTCTCAGATTTAAATAATTTAAGTACCTATACTATTTTAAGTGATGTCTATACAGATAGCTATGGTTTAACAGAAGAAGAAGTAGAAAAAAGTCTTAAATATTATGGAATAGAACAAGAAATATCAAATGTAAAAGATTGGTATGATGGATATAAATTTGGAGATAGTGAAGTATACAATCCTTGGAGTATATTAAATTTTTTACAGTATAAAGAATTGAGAGCTTATTGGGTGGATACATCAGGAAATGATTTGATAAAAGATGTATTAAAAAAAATAACAAAGAATACAATAGAAGCACTTGAAAGATTATTTAATGGAGAAGGATTAAAACAAAATATATCAGGAACATCAGACTTATCAAAATTGCTAAGTGAAGATGAATTATGGGAATTGATGTTATTCAGTGGTTATTTAACAGTTGAAGAAAAAATAGATCATAAAAATTATGTTTTAAGATTACCAAATAAGGAAATTAAAGAGCTTTTTAGAGATACTTTTTTAGAAAAGTACTTTGGTAGAGGAAGTAAATTATTGTATTTAATGGAAGCCTTAACAGAAAATAGAATAGATGAATATGAAGAAAGATTACAAGAGATATTACTGACTTCAGTTAGCTACAATGATACTAAGAAAGGAAATGAAGCCTTTTACCATGGATTGATTATGGGTATGGGATTGTATTTAGAAGGTGAATACATTACAAAGTCCAATATAGAAAGTGGCTTAGGAAGATATGACTTTGTAATAGAGCCAAAAAACAAAACTAAAAGAGCTTATATAATGGAATTTAAATCAACAGATAATATAGAAAAGTTAGAAGAAGTATCAAAAGAAGCTTTGGAACAAATAGAGAATAAAAAATATGATGTATCATTAAAACAAAATGGTGTAAAAGATATAACATATATGGGTATAGCATTTTGTGGAAAAGAAATAAAAATTAGTTATAAATAAAAAAACTTTAAACTGTTACAATCTTGTAACAGTTTTTTTCTTGCTATTGTAAAACTACTATAGTATAATTAAATAAATACAAAAACTAAGGAGGTTTTTATTTTGAAGAAGTTAGATAAAGAAAAAATTCTTGCACTTGCACCTAATTCATCTGCTGTTGCAAATGCAAAGAAAATTTGTAGCAGTGGATCTTTTGTAAAATTAGCACACTCATCTGATGATACTTTTTATATGGGAGAATGTAAAGGAAGCGGAAAATCAAATTACATTGTTTCTGCTGATTTTGTAGACGAAGAAAATCCTGTTATGAGATGTACTTGTCCAAGTAGACAATTTCCTTGTAAGCACGGTTTAGCCTTATTGTTTGAAATAGCTGATGGAAAAACTTTTGAAGAATGTGAAATTCCTGAAGATATTTTAGCAAAAAGAGAAAAGAAAGAAAAAACTAAGGCTAAGAAAGAAAAAGAAAGTGCTGAAGGAACTGTAAAAGAAAAGAAAGCACCTTCAAAAGTTTCAAAAGCTGCTAGAGTAAAGAAAATTAACAAACAAATCGAAGGTTTAGATTTAATTAAAAATATAAGTACTCAACTTTTAAAATTGGGACTTTCAACAATAGGAACTGTCTCTTTAAAAGAATATAAAGATGTTGTTAAACAACTAGGTGATTACTATTTACCTGGTCCACAAATTCTATTCCAAAAATTAATATTGGAAATTCAAGAATATAAGGAAGATCAAGATACAGTACACTATCAACAAGCTTTAGAATGCTTGAAAAGATTGAGAGCAATAGAGAAAAAAGGAAGAGAATATCTAAAAGAAGAGCTTGAGAAAGAAAATCTTGAAATGAGTGACAACACTCTATATGAAGATTTAGGTGGAGTATGGAAGTTAGAGCAACTAAATGACTTGGGTTTAAAGAAAGAAAATGCAAAACTTATGCAGTTAGCATTTGAAGTAACTTATGATGAAGCTAGTAAAATCTATACTGACTATGGATATTGGATAGATATAGAAAGTGGAGAAATATCATATACAGCTAACTATAGACCTCTTTCTGCTCTAAAATATATTAAACAAGATGACTCTAATTTTTCTCTAGTTACAGTACCTACTTTAACTTATTATCCAGGTGGATTGAATAAAAGAATAAGATGGGCTAGTGCAAACTTTGAAGAAAAAGATAAAACTTCTTTTAAGAAAATAAAAACTTATGCTAAAAATATAGAAGAAGCGACAAAGATTGCTAAAAATGAATTAAAGAATATTCTAACAGACAATCAAGTATGCTTGCTTTTAGAGTTTGAAAAGATTATGTTTGTAGAAGAAGAAGGAAGTAAAAAATACATTTTAGTGGATAAAAATCAAAAGATGATAGAGCTTAGAAATAATGGTTCTAAAGAATTAACAAAAGTTTTCTATGAGCTTTTACCAAATGAATGTTTAGAAAATCAAGTTATGTTTGTAAAATTATTCCAAAAAGACAGAACTATCTATGCAGAAGCACATAGTATCATAACAGACGATAAAATTGTTCGTTTAGGATTTTAGGGAGGAGTAGAAAATGAATTTTGAACCTTTATATGAATTAAAAAATAGACTTGAAAATGTAGCAGTTGTTGGAATTAACTTAGCTAAAGATGACTTCCGTCTAAAAAGAGCTGTTGAACAACTTAAAGAATATAGCACTGCTGCCAAGGTATTTAAACAAATATATGATATGGGAAATGAACTGATAAGCACAGATGATGAAGATAAATGTGATTTATTCTTAGATTTACTTGCTTTACTTGATGCTGTTCTTTGTACTCAAGCTACAACTTATTCAGGGGATAAGCCTCAAGAAATAAATACTATTACCAAGAATAAAGATTTCTATAAGGAACTTCATTACAGTGAGTTAAGTCCTCTTGTCTCTGCCTTTACTAGAGAAGGTGGAGGAAGATTAAATATAATAATGGATACCATTGAAAGTAATCCTGAAATAATGAATGATTTTAGAGTAAAAGCTTGTATGATACACGGGCTTTCTGATAAATACTCTGAAATTGCTGATAGAATGGTAGACGAGCTTAAAAAACAAGGAAAAGATATAGTCCCTATATTAAAAGATGGTTTTGATCCACAAGGTAAGAGAAATATGGTCTCTAGACTTGAAATTATTGCCTCTCTTTGCAAGGAAGAAGAAAATGACTTCTATAAATACTGTATAGAAAATGGCTCTAAAGAAGTGAAAGAAGATGCAATAGGATATTTAAGTTTTGACCAAAGCAATATTGATTATCTTTTAGATTTAACTAAGACAGAAAAAGGTAAACTTAAAAATAAAGCTTTTGAAGCACTTTCATATATGAGTGATAATAGAGCTGCTGAAGAATGGGGCAAATTCCTTAAAAAGAAAACTTTGGATAATCTTGAATATTTAAGAGGAACAGATCAACAATGGGCATTAGATTACATAAATGACTTTATAGAAAATTATGTAACAGAAACAAAAAATAAGACATTAAAAACAGCAGAAGAAAGAAAAACTGTTGAATATGATATTCTTAAAGTATCTCCATTTGTTCTAAAAAATAGAAATGAGAAAAGTTTATTATTCTGTAAAGAACTATACCCTTTCAATAAATACGAGATAAAAAGAATTTTAAATTTCTATATAGCAAAAGACTTAGATAAAGAAGTAATTGACACAATTAAAGAACTATCAAAAGAGTATGAAGGAGAATTTTTACAACAAGAGTTTTTAATTTCACTTATTAAAGATAAGCCTGAAACTGTCTATAAAAACTTTTCTGAATATGCAGGAGCTGGAAAAGAAAAAGAAGAAGTAAGATCATTATTTAATACTTTCATCAGAGGAAATTACTCTAAAAAGAAAGAAGAACGTAAGGTACAAGAAGACTTTAGAGATATATTCCAAGTAATTTTACGTATGCATTATGATGAAGAAAAGAAGGAATATATTTTAGAATGGCCAGATACTATCGTTGGCTATCCTATACAAATAAAGTTAGATGGCTTCGATAAGAAATGGTACGATATTATTTTATCTACTAGCTCTGAGATATCAGGAAATTGGGAATATTATAGCTCATCTCATGGAGATTTTAGATATTTATACAATCCAAATATAAAAGGCTTAAAAGAAAAGTTTGGTGAGTTTTACTATAATATAACACTTGTTCGTACACCTTATCTTGCTGATATAGAATTTTTAAATAAATTAGAATGGACAAATTATAAGGACTTTCTTGTAGGTAAGATGGATATAGGAAAAAATATATATTTATTATCTTATAGATTATCTTATATTTCTGATTTCATAAATAAAATTCCTATATCAGAAGAAGATTTAAAAACTCAGATTGAAGAATTACTAGAAAAATATAAAACTATTCAAAAATCAACAAGAGATTTATGTCAAACTTGGCTAGATAAATTAAATAGTGGAGTAAAAGTAAAGGACTTATAAGGTTTTAAGGAGAAGGGTAAGATGAATTTTGAACCTTTATATGAATTAAAAAATAGACTTGAAAATGTAGCAGTTGTTGGAATTAACTTAGCTAAAGATGACTTCCGTCTAAAAAGAGCTGTTGAACATCTTAAAGAATATAGTACTATTGCTAAAGTATTTAAACAAATATATGATATGGGAAATGAACTGATAAGCACAAATGATGAGGATAAATACGATCTATTTTTAGACTTAGTTGCTTTAGTTGATGCTGTTCTTTGCACTCAAGCTACAACTTATTCAGGTAATGAACCTCAAGAAATAAAAACTATTACTAAGAGTAAAGACTACTATAAAGAAATTCATTATAGTGAATTAAGTCCTCTTGTCTATGCTTTCACTGAAGGAAATTTATTCGTTATACAAGATGCTATTAACAATAATGCTGAAATATTTGATGACTTTCGTCTAAAAAGCTATATGATAAAAGGTCTTTCTAATAAATATTCAAAGGTTATTAATCTAGCAACAAAAAAATTAAAAAAACAAAGAAAGGAAATAGTTCCATTGCAAAAAGATGAATTTTCTCCTGGTATAGAAAAGAAATGCTTGCTAGATTGGATATTATTTCCAGTATTGCTAAAGAAGTTGAAAATAATTTTTACAAATATTGCATTGAAAATAGGTCTAAAGAAATGAAAGAAATTGCAATAGAATCTAGCCAAGATAATATTGAGATTATATTTTAGATTCAACTAAAAGATTTTTGAAATACTTTCATATATGAGTGATGATAGATTAGAAAGATTAGAAAGATAAAAAAATGGAGTAAAAGTAAAGGAGTTATAAAAATGAGTAAAAAAGAAGAAGTTCAAAGACTGACAGCAGAGCAACTATTCCAAGAAGAAATAGATGCTTTAATCAAGGCAGAAAAAAATCCTATACCTACTGGTTGGAAGATGTCTCCAAAGTCGGTATTGACATATATTTGTGGTGGAAAAGTTGGTAAAAAAACTATAGTTCCTAAGTATATTGGAAATAAAAGATTAGTTGAAATAGCTATTTCAACTTTAGTTACAGACAGAGCTTTACTTTTAATTGGAGAACCAGGAACAGCAAAATCTTGGTTATCTGAGCATTTGACTGCTGCAATAAATGGAAATTCAACAAGAGTTATTCAAGGTACAGCAGGAACAACAGAAGAACAAATTAGATATTCTTGGAACTATGCAATGCTTATTGCCAAAGGACCTACAAAGGAAGCCTTAATTCCAAGTCCTATATATAGAGCTATGGAAGATGGAGCTATTGCAAGAGTGGAAGAAATTTCTCGTTGTGCCTCAGAAGTACAAGATGCTTTAATCTCTTTATTATCAGAAAAAAGATTATCTGTACCTGAACTTAATTTAGAAATTCCTGCTAAAAAAGGTTTCTCTATAATTGCAACTGCTAACACAAGAGATAAAGGAGTTAACGAAATGTCAGCTGCCTTAAAACGTCGTTTTAATATTGTAGTTTTACCAAGTCCTAACTCTCTTGAAGCTGAAATAGATATAGTTAGAACAAGAGTTGAGCAACTTGCTAGCAACCTAGATTTAAATGCAAAATTACCAGAAGATGAAGTTATAGAAAAAGTTTGCACTGTATTTAGAGAACTTAGACAAGGTCTTACTTTAGATGGAAAACAAAAAATAAAAACTACTACTAATGTGCTTTCAACAGCAGAAGCTATATCTCTACTTGCAAATAGTATGGCCTTAGCTGGAAGTTTTGGAGATGGAGAAATATCTGACTATGATTTAGCGGCTGGTCTACAAGGGGCTATTGTTAAAGAAGATAGTAAAGATGGACAAATCTGGACAGAATATTTAGAAAATATTATGAAAAAAAGAGGTTCTGAATGGCTAAACCTTTACAAAGAATGTAAAGAACTTAATAAAACTAGCAAATAAAGGTGGGAAAAATATGAAAAAACAAAATGAGAATAAACCTCATATTTTTGGAGTTAGGCATTTTTCACCAGCAGGAGCATATTATGTAAGAAAATACCTAGATGAAGTGCAACCCAAAGTTGTTTTAATAGAAGCACCTTCTGACTTTACTGATTTAATAGATAAAATCACAGCTAAAGAAGTTGTTCCTCCCATTGCTATAATGGCCTATACTTTGGAAGCACCTATACAGACTATTATATATCCTTTTGCAGAATTTTCACCTGAATATCAGGCTATTCTATGGGCAAAGGAAAATAAGGTTGAATGTAGATTTTGTGACCTGCCTTCGTCTGTTTTCTTGGCTATACAGAATAAAGGAGAAAATCCTTCTGAAGAAAGCTTAAATAGCTATATTCATAGAAAGATTGATGAGTTTTCAGAAGATAGTGACAGTGAAGTTTTTTGGGAAAGAGTTATGGAGCAAGCAGCCGATTATCAGGCATATCGTAGTGGAGCCAGAGATTATGGAACAAATCTAAGAGAACTTACTTTAGCAAATACTAAATCAGATGCTGAAAATATTATAAGAGAAGCCTATATGTGTAAGCAAGTTGCTGAACTATGTGAAGAAGGCTTTAAGATGAATGAAATAGCTATGGTTGTTGGAGCCTTCCATATAGAAGGGATAGAAAAAGGAAATTTCCTAAGTAATGAAGAGTTTAATCTATTAAAAAAAGTGGAAACAAAAAAGACTTTAATGCCTTATTCTTACTATAAGTTATCAACTTATTCTAACTATGGAGCTGGAAATAAAGCTCCTGGCTATTATGAACTTCTATGGCAAGGCTTAAATAAAGAAGATATATATTATGCAGTTTATGGATATTTAAGTAGATTAGCTGACTTTCAAAGAACAAGTGGAAATATGGTATCATCTGCACAAATTATTGAAGCAGTACAACTTGCAATTTCTTTAGCTAATATACATAATAGTAAAATTCCTACTCTTAAAGATATGCAAGATGCTGCTATAACTTGTATGGCACAGGGTAGCCACTCAGAAATAGTTTTAGCTATGGCAAACACAGAAGTTGGAAAGAAGATTGGAAAAATACCACAAGACTCTATACAAACTTCTATACAATCTGATTTCTATTCTATATTAAAAGAATTGAAACTTGAAAAATATCAAACATTGACTGCTACAGAATTGAGATTAGATTTAAGAGAAAATATAAGAGTAAAATCTGAAAAACTTGCTTTCTTAGACTTAGAACGTTCTTATTTTTTCCATAGATTAAGAGTTCTTAAAATTTCTTTTGTTAATTTTCTTGATAAGGTACAAGATAATAAAACTTGGGCAGAAGACTGGGTTTTACAATGGACTCCTGAGGCAGAAATAGAAATAGTGGAAGCTATTTTAAAAGGAGACACTATAGAATTTGCAACAGCTTTTGAATTAAATCAAAGAATAGAAAATTCAAGCTCTATATCTATGATTGCAGAAATTGTAAAAGATGCTTTCTATTGTGGACTGCCTAAGAGTTTAGAACAAGCCTTTCAAGCTTTACAAAGTTGTATGGCTGATGACATTCCTATCAATGAAATTGCTAAAACTTCAACTACTCTTTCTATAATGTTACGTTATGGAGATATTAGAAAATTAGATAGAGATGTACTTATACCAATACTTGAGCAACTATTTTTAAGAGCTTGTTTAATCTTACCTACTGAGGCATTCTGTGATGCTAATGCAGCTATTGAACTTGCTGAAGCTATAATAGCCTTACATAATGTGGTTGAAAATCATGACTTTTTAGATAGAGAAAGATGGTATGCACTTCTTACTGAAGTTGCAAAAAGAGACAATTTAAATACTAAAATATCAGGACTTGCTATGGCAATCTTGCTTGAAACTGGAAAAATTTCTAATGATGAACTTGGACTAGAAGTTGAAAGAAGATTATCAAAAGCTATACCTGCCGATTTAGGAGCAAGTTGGTTTGAAGGACTATCAATGAAAAATCACTATACTCTAATTGCAAGACTTGGGCTTTGGGAAAAGCTTCAAGACTATATCTCAGCCTTAGATGAAGATGAGTTTAAGAGAGCCTTAGTATTTTTAAGAAGAGCCTTTGCTGATTTTTCTTCTAATGAAAAACATGATATAGCTGAAAATATGGCTGAAATATGGGGCTTAAATAAGATTGCTGTTAGTGAAGCTATGAATAAAGATTTAAAAGAAGAAGAAGCTGAAATAATTTCAAGTCTTGATGACTTTGATTTTGATGATATTTAGGGGGAATGATGGACTATAAAGAAGATATAAAACGTTGGAGATTAATATTAGGAAAAGACACTCAAGATACTTTCTCCTCTATGAACTCTGAAGCTGTTTCTTCTCTTAGTGAAGAAGATTGGCTTATGGATAGAGCTTTAGATGCCATTTATAATCCCACAGGAAAATTTATGGGTGAAGCTGCCTTAGGTGCTGGAAGAGGACCTTCTAACCCTCAAATAAGTAAATGGCTTGGAGATGTTAGAGATTTATTTGATAAAGAATTAGTTAAAATTATTCAAACTGATGCTATGGATAGATGTGGTTTAAAGCAATTAATTTTTGAGCCTGAAATATTGGAGCAAGTTGAACCTGATATAAGTCTTGCATCTACAATTATGCTTTTAAAGGATCAAATTCCTAAACATAGTAAAGAAAGTGTAAGAGCTTTTATCAAGAAAATTGTAGAAGAAATCAATAAATTATTGGAAAGTGATATAAAAAGAGCTGTTAGAGCTGCACTTAATAAGAGACAACATTCTCCTATTCCTTCAGCCTCAGCACTTGACTTTAAAAGAACTATCCAAAGAGGAATAAAAAATTATAATAAAGAATTGAAAAAAATTATTCCTGAACATTACTATTTCTTTGAGAGAGCTAGTACTAATCCTTCAAGTAAATTTACAGTTATTTTAGATATAGATCAGAGTGGTTCTATGGGAGAATCTGTTATATATTCTTCAGTAATGGCTTGTATCTTAGCAAGTATGGCTGCACTAAAGACTCGTATTGTTGCTTTTGATACAAATATTGTGGATTTAACAGAAAAATCTGATGATCCTGTTGATTTACTATATGGTTTCCAATTAGGTGGTGGTACTGATATCAATAAGTCTATCGCCTATTGTATGAACTATATTGAAAATCCTAAAAAGACTATATTTTTCTTGATTTCTGACCTTATGGAAGGTGGAAATCGTGGAGGAATGTTGAGACATTTACAAGAAATGAAAGATTCAGGAGTAATAGTTGTCTGTCTTCTTGCAATTTCAGGTGATGGACAACCTTACTATGACTCGCAAATGGCGGGAAAAATCTCTTCAATGGGTATTCCATGCTTTGCTTGTAATCCTGAAAAATTACCTCTTTTACTTGAAAGAGTATTAAAAGGATTAGATTTAAATTCTTTCCAAGAAGAATTTAAGAAAAAATAAAATATTTTATTATATTATACCTTGACTTTCAAAATGTTTTACTATATAATAGACTTAGATATAGTAGCTTAGAAATAGAGGTGAAGAATATGGAAACTTATAGAAACTATAATAGAGAGGATTTCAATAAAATTCTTTCAGCGAAAATTACAAGAAAATTACTTAGAACAGCTACTGTACTAGCTGCTTTAGGTATATTAAACAAAACATTTTAAATTATAAAAAATAATGGTGTTGAAAACTCTCAACACCATTTTATTTTATTATTTAGTTTTTCCTATATTTGCCAAAACACCGTTTACAAATTCATAAGACTTTTCATTACCATATTCTTTAGCTAACTCAACAGTTTCATTAGCAACAACTTCAATAGGAGTATTTGCCTTCAAAAACTCATAAGTTGCTATGATTAATAAAGTTCTTTCCACAAGTCCTATTCTTTCATAAGCCCAATTTTGAGTATTAGCTTTGATAGTATCTTTGATATTATCGTAGTTTTCACTTATTCCTTTAACAGAAGTTTGTAAAAACTTTAATTGACTTTCACTTAAAGTTGAAACAAAATCTTCATTGTTAGATAAGTAAATATCAAAAGCTTTTTCTAATTCCTCAGAAGTTGATTCAGTTGCTTCAACTCCAAAAACTATTTTAAAAAGTTCTTCTCTTACAAGTCTTATTCCAGCTTTTTTTTTCTTAGTTTCTTCTCCAAAAATTTCTTTCATTTGATTAATCCTCTTTTAATCTATTTATAATCGTTTTTTTCATCTTTTTTGTAAATGAAGAATCTCCTAGCTTATAGCCTATAAAAGCAAATGCAAAGATTACAATAGCTTTTAATATACCATAATTGACTACAGTTAGCCCAACTATGAAGCCTAAAATAGACCCGTAGACTTTTCTCCAATTATTAATAATCTTTTCTAGTAAAACTTCTAAAATATTATCTGGCAACATTAATTATTCACCTCTACATTATCTCCCTCAACATTTACAGCAGGGACTTCATTAGAAGCTTCGTCATTTGTTTTTTCTTTTTCTCTTGCTTCAATTTTTGCTATATTAACTACAACTTTATTAACATCTACTCCTAGATTTTCCATTAAGTCTGTTTTTATTAAATTTTGAAGATATGAAATCTTATTAGCTATATTCATTTTAGCTAATAGTTCACATTTTATATTAATAAAAAACTTGTTACCTTTTAGTTCACTAACTGTTTTTATTCCTGTTATATCAGGATCTTTTCTCAGTAAATCCATAACATAATTATTGATTGTAGCTTTTGATATTTTTAATAATCCATTTTCAGTTTTTCTTTGATAGTCTTTTTTTCTTTCAAATAAACTAAAAAATTTGATAATGCATATAAAAAGATATAGAGCAGCTACAACTAAAATAGCCATCTTATATTCAAAACTTGTTATCTTTTCAACATAAGGGTTGTCAAATAAAAGTTGACCTGGTAAAAGTATGTAGTTTAGAGCAACTAGAGATATTAAAAATATTCCTATCCAAGCAAAGAAAAATATTAATTTTTTCACCATAATATATACCACCTAAAATTAGTCTTCGTATTCTTCAGTTGCTTCTTCTTCTGTTACTTCTTCTACTTTAATATTTTGAACGTAAACATTAACTTCAACAACTTTTAGTCCACTTAATTTAGATACTTCTTCTAAAACTGCTTTTTGAACTGCTTCAGCAACTTTAGGAATTTGATACCCGTATTTTATAACTAAGTAAACTTCTATACTACATTCTACTTCTCCAACTTCAACTTTAACTCCATTAGTAGGTCTTTTTTTACCAAGCATTTTACTAACTTCATCAACAACTCCACCAGCTAGTTTGTAAACACCTTCAACATCTACCGCTGCTTTTGCTGCTATCGTTTTTACCACTTCATCTGCTATTCTTATATTTCCTAATTCTGACATAAAAAACACCTCCATAGTTCTTCTTAAGCATTAATTTTAAATACTTCTTTAAAAATTAAAACTCTTATATATTTTTATTTTAACATAAAATGAACAGTTTTACAATAGAAAAAAAGAGAACCTTTTTAGTTCTTATTCCAAAAAAAGTCCTCTAAATCTTAATTAAATATTACTTTGCATACTCCACTGCTCTTGTTTCTCTTAAAATAGTAACTTTAATTTGTCCTGGATACTGCATAGTATCTTCTATTTTCTTAGCCACTTCTCTTGACATCAGAGTTGCTTCATCATCACTAACTTTATCAGGATTGATTACTATTCTTAGTTCTCTTCCTGCTTGAATAGCATATGATGATTCTACTCCATCGAAAGAGTTAGCAATTTCTTCAAGATTTTCTAATCTCTTAATGTAAGCAGTTAAAGTTTCTCTTCTAGCTCCAGGTCTTGATGCAGATACAGCATCAGCAGCTTGAACAAGAATAGCTTCAACAGTTTCGAATTCAACTTCATTATGGTGAGCCATTACAGCATTTACAACTTCTTGTTTTTCACCAAATTTCTTTACAAATTCTCCACCAACAATAGCATGTGAAGTTTCTATTTCATTTACTAGAACCTTACCTATGTCATGAAGTAGACCTCCTCTTTTTGCAAGCTCTACATTAGCTCCTATTTCAGCAGCCATTGTTGAAGCAATTTTTGCAACTTCTATTGAGTGAGTCAATACATTTTGACCGTAGCTTGTTCTATATTTTAATCTACCTAAAGTTTTTATAATTTCAGGATGCATAGATGGTATAGAAAGTTCTATTAAAGCTTCCTCACCAGCAGCAATTATTTCTTTTTCCACTTCTTTTCTGCATTTGTTTACAATTTCTTCTATCTTACCTGGGTGTATTCTACCATCAGTAATTAATTTTTCTATTGTAAGTCTTGCAATTTCTCTCTTAACTCCATCAAAACATGATAGTACAACAGCTTCTGGAGTATCATCTATAATAACGTCAACTCCTGTTAGAGCTTCAATTGTTCTTATATTTCTTCCTTCTCTACCAATTATTCTACCCTTCATTTCATCATTAGGTAAGTTTATAACAGATACTGTTGCATCTGCCACATAGTCTGCTGCTGCTTTTCCAATAGCAGTTGATAGAATTTTTTGGCTGATTTTTTCTTTTTCTTCATCAAGTTTAGTTTCAAACTCTCTTATAGTTACAGCCATATCATGAGTAAGTTCTTCTCTTATTTTACGTAGTAAGATTTCTCTTGCTTCTGCTTTACTAAGTTCACTCACTCTTGAAAGTTCTTCTTCTTGTTTAACTTTTAATTCATCAATTTCTTTTCTTTTCGCTTCAAGTTCATTATTAATTTTTTCTAATTCTAAACTTTTGTTTTCAGCTTTTTCAATTTTTCCATCTAAAATTTCTTCTTTTTTTACTATTCTAGCTTCTTTTTGAGCTATTTCATTTTTTAAATTTCTGGCTTCCTTTTCAACCTCTTCTTTTATTTGGTAAGCTTTTTCTTTAGCCTTTAATTCAATTTCTTTAGCTTTAGAACCAGCATCTCTTTCTGCTTCTTCTACAATTTCTTTTGCTTTTAATTTAGCTTTTTCTACTTCATCTTCTAAATCATTTAGCTTTTCAATTTGTCTGTCTATAACAGATTTTTTAAAAAATATTGCAAAGACTAAAGCTAAGGCTAATATAAGTAAGCCTAAAAATATCAATAAATTCATATACTACCCCTTCAGACCACTTTATTTGAAACTTTTTAATGCTTCTTCCTCATTTTTGTATATTTCAAATATTTCGTCTAGACCAATTGTTTCGAATATGGTTTGGATATGTTTATTAAGATTTACTATCTTAATATCTCCTCCCATTTCTCTAACTGTTTGTAACTTTCCTCTCAAAATTCCCATAGCTAGACTGTTGATATGGATAAGTCCTTTAAAATCAACAATAAACTTATTGATATCTTTTTCAATAAGTTTACTAAAAGTCTCTTTTAATTTAGGGGCAACAAAAGCATCTAGTTCTCCGTTAATCTCTATAATTTGTATATCATCTTTCATTCTTTCTAAAATTTCAAAGTTATTTTCCATTTTATACTGCCTCCTTAATCTTTTTCTCTACCTTAATAATAGTACCTTTACTTTTCTTTTCAATTTCAAAAACATCCACTAACTTTCTAGCAATTGATAAACCAAATCCACCGTCTTCTTTACTGTCTAAACTTTCATCAAAACCTCTACCAAAGTCTTCAACAGTTAAGAAAATAGTGTTATTATAATAATTTAGCACTACTTCTATCTCACCTTGACTATTACTATAAGCATGCTCTACTGCATTAGTAGTTAGTTCATCTACAACTGATAGTAGTTGTATCTCATCTAACTTACTTATATTATGTTCTCTGAGATAAACTCTGATCATAGCTCTAACTGTGGATAAACCCTCTAAAAAAGATGGAATAAATATTTTAATTTTATTTATTTCTTCATCAAAATTGTTCATAGGGCTCACTCCTTTTCTTTTAAGTCAAATATTAACCATTTCTTATTTTGTTTGTCATAGATAAAGATCAAATCAAAATAATAAGTATCTTCGTTCATATTCAGAGCTAATATCGAACTAGGATACTCAGTTGTATAAGATGGCTGAGACACAAATATATTCAATTTTGTAAAGTCGATATTTTGTAATTTTTCTAAAATATACCTGTTTCTATAACTATCTTTTGTGTTCTCTTTAATGTAAGCAAGATTATTTTCACTTAAATTACTCTTTATCTTGTCTTTAAATAAAATCAATGCTTGTTTTTCATTTTGAGAAAAACCTTTTTGTACATAGTTATTATTAGAGCATGATATTAATAAAAAAACCATTGCAATTAATAATATAATTTTTTTCATAATAGACACCTCTACCTTTTTTATCATATCACATAAAAATAATTAAATCAAGACTTGATATTAAACAATGTGTGTCCTCTTTTAACAACTTCCTCTTCTGAAACCTCTGAAAGATTAAACCATACATATTCTTTATCTGCCTTAAACCATGTAAATTGTCTCTTAGCATAATGTCTCGAATTTAATTTTATTTTATAGCTTGCTTCTTTAAGACTACTAAGTCCATTAAAATAATCTATAAGTTCGTTATAGCCAATTATATTTAAATTATATAATTTCTCTCCATATATCTTGTAAAGATTTTCTACCTCTTCAACTAAGCCTTCTTCAAACATTATGTCAACTCTTTTGTTAATTCTATCATAGAGTTCTTCTCTGTTTCTTTCCAAGGCTATCTTTAAAAAGTTAAAATTATTGTTCTTAATATTTTTTTTTGAAAGCTCTGAAAATTTTTTATTAGTCAACATAAAAACTTCAACAACTCTTTCAAGTCTAACTCTATTGTTGGGGTGAATTTCTTTTGTTGCTTCCTCATCATATTTTAAAGCTAATTCAAACAAAGTTTGATTATCTAAACTTGCTAAATATTCTCTAGTTTTTTTATCTGCTTCTGGTAAAACAGATAGTCCATTAGTCACTGAATTTATATATAGTCCTGTTCCTCCAACCAACATGAAATTCTTTTCAGGATTTTGATTTAATATCTTATTTACATCTTTTTCAAAATTCCCAACACTGTATTTTGCTATTGGCTCAACTATATCTATTAAATGATGTTCTACTCCTTGCTTTTCTTTTTCACTTATCTTAGCAGTTCCAATATTTAAGCCTTTATAGACTTGAGCAGAGTCGGAAGAAATTATCTCAGCATTCAATAATTTTGCTAAATCTATTGAGATTTTAGTTTTTCCAACTCCAGTAGGTCCTGCTATAACAATAGCTTTATTCAAAATACTCAAACTCTACATCTGCTATTTTTACTGTATCTCCATCTTGTACACCAAATTCTTGTAGAGCTTCCTCCATTCCTAAATTTCTCATCATATGTAAGAAAGTAATAAGTGATTCATCGTCCATACCTATTACATATTTTGCTAAAACATCATCTACTATTCTTCCACCAACAACTATTGCATCTTCTTCATCTCTTGTGATTTCGAAGTCTTCTTTTTCTATCTTCAATTCTTTTAATAATTTTGTAATATCTACTTCTTCTTCTAAAGGTTCTCTTTCAATTTTAGATAACATATCATAAGTTTTATATAAAATTTCTTTTAGACCTTCATTTAAAAGCACTGATACAGGATATATTTCAATTCCTTTTTCTGCTAAATAGCTTTTAAATTTTTCAAATTTTTCCATATTCCAAATTAAATCCATTTTATTAGCAATAACTATTTGCTTTTTATTTGCTAATTTTTCACTGAATTTTCTTAATTCCTCATTGATTTTTTCAAAATCTTCAATACAATCTCTACCTTCTATCTCAGCAGCGTCAACTATATGATAAATCATTTTACATCTTTCAATATGTCTTAAGAATTTATCTCCTAGCCCTACACCTTCATGAGCACCTTCAATAAGCCCTGGTATATCTGCTATAACAAAAGATTTTCCTTCTTCTAGTCTAACAACTCCAAGTTTTGGTTCAAGAGTTGTAAAGTGGTAGCTTCCTACCTTAGAATTTGCAGCTGAAACCTTATTTATAAAGCTTGATTTTCCAACTGATGGATATCCAACAAGAGCCACATCAGCTAAAAGTTTTAATTCCAACTTAACTTTTATCTCTGCTCCTTCTCCACCCTTTTCTGCAATCTTTGGAGCTTTTCTTACAGAGTTTTTAAAGTGCACATTTCCATATCCACCCTTTCCACCTTTTAGTAAAACTCTTTGCTCACCATTTACATTCATATCAAGAATTAATTTCCCTGTTGTGAAGTCTCTAACTTGTGTACCAACTGGAACTTTAATAATTAAATCTTCACCTTTTTTTCCATACATTTGTTTCTTTTGTCCATTTTCTCCATTTTGAGCTTTAAATAATTTCTTAAATTTAAAGTCAATAAGAGTGTTGATATTAGAATCAGCTACGAAGACTACATCTCCACCTTTTCCTCCATCTCCACCATCTGGACCTCCAAATTGAATAAATTTTTCTCTTCTAAAAGCTGCTGAACCGTCTCCACCATTCCCAGCTTTAACTGTTATAATAACTTCATCTATAAACATTATTTACCTCACTTTTTTAAATTTTATAATAAAAAGAATATTTCTAAACAGGCTACTGCGACGTCTATTAATATTGAAAGAGCCTTTGTAGAGCTCTTGAAATATTAATGGCTGGCAAGTAGCCAATTAGAAATTTAAGTTAATTATAAATTTTTTTATTCTTTTTATTATACCAAATTTTTTATACATCTGCTATTTTATTTTTTTAATTCTAATAATAAAAATTCCCAACTTTTAAGTTTTAAAAGTTGAGAATTCTCTAGGAATTAGTCTTCATAACTTTCTAAGGCTTTTTTATAAAAGTCTTTTAATCTATTTTTTAGAGACTGAGGTTCTAAAATTTTTATACTTTGACCAAATTGTTTAAAATAAAAGAATAAACTATCTTCTGGCTCATTAAAAGTCAATACTTTATTTTTTTCATTTTCTTCTATTGGTTTTGGTCTCAAATGAGAAATCATTTTATAGCTGTGATAACCCTCTTCTGTAAATTGTATTTTACATTGTATCATATTTCCCATTGCAAAATATTTATTTTCTATTCTCTTTTTTGCTTTTTCTTTCACTTCCTCACTAACTGAAAAAACTTTTCTTATTAATGAAACATTTTTCATGTTAGATATTCTTGTAGAATATGTTACTCCATTTTTATCAGCTGTAACTAGGTAATTAAAATTTTCATCTTTAGATTCAAACATTCCAAAAGGATAGGAATTTTGTATCTTAATCTGTTTTTCATCATTTATTCTTACATTAAATTCTAGTTCATAACTTTTACTGATTGCCTCTTTAATTATGCTTATTTCTTCATGAAAAAGTATTTGTTCTCTTTTATATTTAGCTTTTAAAGCATACCACTCAAATACAACTCGAAAAAATTCTGTATCAAAATAGTTTGAATTTTCTCCTAAACTTTTGCACTCATCAAATGTTTTTTTATTGAGATGAAAATTTACTAATTTTGAACTTCCTTTTTTTATTGTGAGGGTTTCATAGATATTTTTCTTAATGATTTCTTTTATTTTTTTTTCTTTTTCTTCTGAAATATTAGTTTCTATTTTTTTGATGTCATTTAATATTTTTTCTTGAATATCATCTTCATTTTTTATTTTTAGATATGTAAAAATAATCTTATTTATCATACTATTTCTATTTTTTTGATTAAATGTTTCCATATCTCTATCTAAAATTTCAATTATTTTATTTGAGACTCTCACATTAAAATTTTCTTTTTCCATATTTCCTTCTCTCTAATCATTAAAGTCATCGAGTACTTCTTTTATTTTTATTGCTTCACTACCATTATTTCCACTTAAATAGCAATAAACTATATAAGCTAGATCAGACATTGCTTCTAAACCTACTTCTTTTTTCTGTTTAATTAGCTCTTTACCAAAATCAAATTTTACCCTTCTATTGAATTCTTCTTTTAATTCTGGATAATCTATTTGAATTTTTCTATCAATAGCTTTTATATCATAAAGTATTTTTAAAATATCTCTTTTATCTAACACCTTTAATATCTTTTCTTTATCTTTAACTGTTAAAATTGCTAAAATAAATTTTAAATAATTTATAAATCTGTTTGGTATCATCCATAAACGATTTTTTCCACTCCATATTTTATATTCTTCTTCAAAGTTTTTATTTAAGGATTTTAAACTATGTTTAAAAAATTTTAAAGCTCTTTCTAATATTTCAGGTTCTTTTTCTGCAAGTTTATTTATAAATGCTTTATCTAACCACGAAATTTCTGCTACTGTTTCTATAATTTCAGAATCTTTCTTATCATATTTTAAAACATCTTCTAATTTTAATTGCTTATTTAAATTATATAAGAAAAGAGTTCTTCTCTTTCTATAGTCAAATTTTAAATTGTCTACATCTATTCTATCATAAATCATAATACCAAAGGAAGCTAAAAATATTGCTATTTCATCTAATAAATCTTTTCCTTTTTCTTGTTTATTTAAAATTTCTAATAGTTTTAAAATTTTTGTATTTTCATTTAAAATATTTATTATTCTTTTAAAATTTCCTCTTTCAATCTCTTCAATAATACACATTCTAAATCTATTTTTATTTCTCTTTAAATACTCTTTTAATTGAGGACTTTGAATATCAATTTTTTTTAATATCTTCTCTATATCTAGAATTCCATTAGTTTTATTCTTTTTTTCTGGATAATCTAATAGTGGAATTTTCAATTTATCAATATTTTCTGTCCATTTAGTAGAAAACTTTGAAGAATCAATACCATTTGCTTTTAAATTAATCTTATATGGATCCTTGCTTCCATAAGAATAAATAACTTCTAAATTAACTACCAAATTTTCTTTTAATGGAAATAATTCACTTCTTATTTCTAAAAAATAAAGTTTCTTATTATTAGAATCTTGACTATATAAAGGAAATTTTATTACTTCCACATCTTTAGGTAAAACTAGATTTTCATTTATATTAATTACTTGTCCTTTTCCAAAAATAATTTCTATGTCCTCATTTTCTTTTACTAAATCCAAATTATAAAAATGTCCATTTTTTACTGTTTCTAGAGTTATATTAGGTAAATATTCATTCCATAAATTCTCATTATTTTTTATTTTTGTAATAATCTCATCTTTTCCCAATGCTAAATCTTCTTCTTTTAAAACTTTTATATCAATTTTATTTATGGAATATTTTTCCCCTATATAATCAGATATTATTAATAATTTTCTTTTCTTATCTTTAAGAAAATCACTAATAAATTTTTGTAAATTAGAATAAAAAGTATTCCCTATATTTTTTAGAATTGTTTGATCTCTCTCTAAATAAAAATTCATATTGCTTATTAAATATTTTTTATGTTTAAATATTGCTCTGTATACTCTTCCACTAGAAATTAAATTTATTTTTTCAGTTTCATCCATTTCTATATTATAAGTTTTTAAATATTCTTCCAAATATTTTTTTAAATAAGATTTTAATGAAAGTTCATTTAGTACTTCATACTCTTCTTCCTCCAAAATCATTACTGGATGATGCTTATTAATTTTTTTTTCTCTTTCTATTGTATTTATTGTTGGAATTTCTGTATTCAAATCTAAAACAAAAAATTTATCTCTTTTTTCTAACCATTTCTCATCATTATTTTTTATTGAATAAGTTGCAAGTATACTTCTCCATATAGGATAGCTCTTATTAAAGTTTGATTCAAATATTGAATTTAATATTTTTTGATTATCTGAATCTAATGCTTCTAAACTTGAATAGATACAGATATTTTTATTATCTATATTTCTTTCTTCTTTTATATTCTCCAAATATTTTGGAAAAATTTCTATATTTTCACCTGAAGATATTATCTCATTTATATGATAATAATCTTGTTGTTTATCTTGAGATAAAAAATAATCCTTCACATTCATAAAATTATTTAATTTTTTATTATAACTTACTACTTCTAGCAATTCATTATCAATGAATAAGCTTTGTGAATTAAAATTCATATAGATATCTTTGTTTATAACTGTTTCACTATTCATACTTTCTTTTTTGTTTTTTATTAAATTATTTATTTTTATATTTTCAAAGAGTATTTTTTTTAAATCCTCATCATTAAAGTTATATTCTATGTCTTTGACTTTTAATTTATAATAAGGAACTGAGGTCTCAGTATTATTTATTATATCGATATCTAATGTCTCTTTATCTCTTTTTTCTACTTCTTTACTATCTCTGCCTAAAAAAATTTTTTGAAATTCAAGCCTAATTTTTGATTTAGATTTATTTAAAATAACTTTTATTAAATACTGAAACTCATTGGAATAAAATTTTATAATTTTTTTCTTAGCTTTAAAAAGTTCCTCCATATTTAAAATATCATCAAATATGTCGATATTTTTTAATTTTGCTATAAAATAAGAAAGCTTTAAAAATACTATTTTTTTAGCAAGTTCTAATAAAAGTTCCTCACTATAATCCAATTTTTCTAGGTATTTTTTTAAATATTTTAAGCCTCTATTTACAACTGAATAATCTCTATGATCTATCAGAGTATTATTTGGACTAAAGTCTATAGGTCTATCTAAAGAAAATAGTTCATTATTAATCATTTCTCTTTTTATTCTATAGAATCTTTCATAGATTCTTTGTAAATTCTCAGGAATATCTACTGAATTTTCAATATATCTTTTATATCTTTCCTCTAGTATTCCATATGCTTCTTTAAAATAATAAACTACTACTCTATTTTCTTTTTTATCAATACTATATTTATTTTTAGGTGCTAAAATTTTTCCTTTTACTCCTATCTTTTCAGCTAAAGTCTTTCCAGGTTTATTCCCTAACCATATCATAGTTTTATAATCTGTACTTCTTATTTCGGTTATAGGTTGTAATTCTGAAACTTTTAATAACTCTTTTTTAGGATTTTTAGCAATTTTTTCTAGTGAACTTAATGTATATTCAACTATTTGAAGAAAATTATCTCTATACTTTCCTTCACTTTCTATTTCTCTCTTGTAGAAATCACTTAAAGGTTCACTTAATATTTTATTACTATATGTATCTCTCTGTACTAAATTATTAAATATTGTTTCTAATTTTTCAAGAGAAAAGGGCAAAGCCTTTTCTCTTGAGAAGCTTATATTTTCCATTATAATCTCCTATTTATCGTTTTTATCTAATAAATATTCTGAACTATTCCATACAAATACACCATAAGGATTATTTAAAGAATTATCAAAATCAGAAACTATTCCATTTGCATAAGTTTGTATTTTTGAACTTATATCATTTAAACATTTTTCTCTAACAAGTCCTTCTGTTTCTAATCCTTTTAATTTAGGCATTAATTTTTGAACTAAAGCATCTTCGAAAGCAATTTGGATAGTTTTTTCTAATTCTTCACTATTTCTCTTTCTTATACTTTCTAAAACTAATGGATAATTTCTTATATAGTTTTCTATAGATTGCCATACTCTATGCCCTATTGCTCTTCCACTAACTTTTAAATATCCATTAATTTCTTCCATTTTTGCTTTCAAATTATTAATTTTTTCCTCAAACTCAGTAATTATTTTTATATTTTCTTTCTTTGTATCTTCATCTTGTACTAATATATTTTTTACATTATTCCATTTCCAATTTTCCCAAATTTCTCTTTTTAACTTAGGAGCTTCTTCCAATTCCTTTAATTCATTTCTGCTAACAAATTCATTAGGTCTTGGAAAGTTTATTAAATTACTTCTATCTATTACCTTATCAGATAAAGATTTAGTAGTTTCATCTTCATTCATTGTTCCTACCCATATAACATTTTTATTTAATTTTATTTCATAAGGATTTTTTTCTGCTATGTCTATTTCTAATTTAACATCATCATTTCCTCTTAATAATTCCAATTTACTCAATAATTCACTGAAATATAATTCAACATGTGCTAAATTCATTTCATCTAATAATACTATTGTTAAGTATTCGCTTATTGAATTTTTAGCATCTTCTTGTGCTTGATATAAAACTTTTAACAGACTAGTTGCATTAAATTTACCTTCCAATGAATTATAGTATCCAAATAAAGAATAAGGGCTATCCCAGTTAGACTGCACTGCTAATGGCAAAAAATTTATTCCCCCATATCTTGAATATAATCTTGGAAGTTCAGATTTTCCAGTTCCACTAACTCCTGCTAAAACTGTCAATGGATTCCAATCTCCAACTTTTAAAGAAGTATGAAAAGCATATAATAATCTATCACTAAATTTAAACCCTATCTCCTTAAAAGAATTTTTTATTTTGTTTAACCATTTTATTTCATCTACTATTTCTTCTTCATTTTCTATTTCTTCTATTGTAAAATAAGCCTGTTCTATTGTTTCTTTTTTGGCTGCTTCTGACATCTGTCTATTTTTTAATTCATTTATTTCTTCTTCTCTTTTTTCTAATAATGCTATAAGGCTTCCTTTACTTCTTTCAAATTCTGGTAATGCTCTTTCGGCAGCTTCTAGCTTATCTTTATATAATTTAAAATCTATGCTTTCATTATATAATTTTCTATTTTCTTCAGTAATATCTGCATTTTTTTGCTCTAAAGCCTCTATTTCCCCTTTTAAAGTTTTTATTTTTTCTAATCGTTCATCACCTTTTCCCAATAATTTAGCTTCTAATTCTTTTTTTTCTTCTTCTAATTCTCTTATTCTAGCATTTAATTCTTCTTTAGAAAAACTATCAGCATTTATATTTTCTAATCTTCTAATTTCCCTATTTGCATCAGAATTTTCTTCCCTAAGTTCTCTTACTTCTTTTTCTAAAGAATCTATTTTTTCTCTATTTTTTATTTTTTCTTCTTCCCTAATTTCTTCTCTCAATTCATTAATACTCTCTTCTCTCTTGTGAATTTCTTCTTCTTTTTCATCTAATATTTTTTCTTTTAGATTTAAGTCAGCTTCTTTTTTTAGTAGTTCTTCTTTACTATTCTTAGTTTCTTTCAACTCCGCTATTTTTTTATTTAATTCTTTTATTTCTCTTTTTGCTTCCTCTTCATAAGAAGATACTATTTTATTTTTTACAGCTTCTTGTTCTTTTATAATTTTATCTATATCAAAATCTAAATGATCTCTTCTATCTTCTAGATTTTTAATCACACTCTCTAAATTACCTTTCTTGATCTCTTTATCATCTAGTTCTTTTGATAATAAAATCTTTATAGCTTTTTTTTCTTTAATTTCTTTTTCTAAATTTCTTAAGTCTTTAGTGGCTTCTTCTAATTCTTTTTTCTTCTCTTCTACCGTCAATTCTTTTTTTTGTTGGATAATTTTTAAAGCTTCTCCTAATTCTTGTTTCTTTTCTTCTAATCTGTTCACTTCTTTTTTTATATTTTCTAAGTCCTTTTGAACTTTACTTTTTTCTTTAATTTCTTTTTCTAATTCAACTTTTTTTTCATTTAACCCTCTTATACTATTTTCTAGCTTTTCATTTTCTTCTATATAGGCTATATTTATAGTTTTTATTTTATTTGATAACTCATCTACCAATTTATCCATAATCTCTTTTTTCATTTTTTCATCTTTTAAAATTTCATCAGCTGTTAATACTTTAGTTTCTACATTTACTTTTGTATTTCCTTTAACCTTTAATGACTCGTCAACTTTTTTATTATCCTCACTTGCTTTTATATTTTCTTTACTTTTCACTTCATTATTTGATTTATTTTTTTTACTCATTTTCAGTTCCTCCTACAATTTTCAATACTTTTTTTTCAACTTCATATACAGTTTCTAAAAAAGATTCAACTTCTTCTATTTCTTCCACATTATCATCTTTATTTTTTAAATAAAAATTTCCATTATGTCCTCTTAGCTTTGAAACAATAAAAACTAATTTGAAAAAGTCTAAACAATTATTTATTAATTCTTGTAAAATTCTATTTTTATTTTTTAAAGCTAGTAGAGTAATTGCATTATTATTTAAGGTTCCTTTTGAAAAATTTTTTCTAGCTCCCTCAACTTTTTTTATTAAGATATATGATGTATCTTTTAGTTTATTAAATTCTTTATTAAGCCATTCATTTTCTATATTATTTTTTAAGAAATTATCTTCTATTTCATCTAAATATAGCCTTTCTAATTTTTCATCTCTTTTACAATAAGTTTTTATCTCTTCTATTTCTAAATCCTTATCCAACTTTTTTTTGACTAGTTTCATATTTTTTTCTAATAAAATAGCTATTTTTTTCATAAACAAAGCTTTATACACTTGACTCTTAAAATTTTTATAGTATTCAAAGTATACTCTAGTTTCTAATAATTCATTTCTTACTTCAGATATTATTACATCAGAAAACTCATTATTTATTTTTTTGTTACTTATTTCTCTTATTTGCTTTTCTGTAACTTCATCAATAGTTATAAAATTTATAGTAGACTCTTTAAATTTAAAATTAAATATTTTTTCTATAAATTCATATAAATTTTTTTTAGCTTCTAACTCAAAATCATACTCAAACTTTTCTTCATCTGTATTAATAATGTTATTTTCTTCAGAATGACTGAATATATTTCTCTTATCTATTAAATCTTTCAAAAATTTCAGAAATTTTAGATCTTTTCTTAGATAATTTTGAAATTTCTTTTTTTCTTTTCCTTCCTCAGCAATTATTAAATGGCATATTAAATCCTTTAACTTTTTATTATCTTTTATATGGTTTAATTTTTCATCAAAATTAAGATATGAATCTATTAAATTATCTGAGTAGTTGTTACAGTTTCTTAATATTCTCTCTAACTCCATTTTCTTATTTTTAATCTTAGATAAATTAATATCTTCCAACAAATATAGCAGAACTTCTCCAAAACTTTCATAAACTATCTTAATATTCTCTTTATAGTTTTTTATACCCTCTTTTAAGCCAGACAAGTTTGCTAATTTTTTTACTAAATTTCGTAATTTTGATAACTGATTATTAGAATCTTTAATTATCTCTTCTTCTTTATTGTTATAATTTATTCTAATTTTTATTTTTTCTTCTTCACTGATATCATTATCAATATTGTGATATATTAAATTTCTAATTACAGGCTCTTTTTTTAACTCTTCTCTTAATCTATAGTCTGATATTTCAGGTTCAAAAGATGTTGATACTCTATTTTTTTCTAGGTCTAGTGAAATTAAAACATAAGATTTTTCTTCTGTTTTTTCTTTAAATTTTCTTATTTGTTTTAAATCTTCTATTTTTTCTTTTAAAAACTCTTGTTTTTGGCTTTTAGCTAAATTATTATCTAAACTATTAAAATAAAACTCCTCCAACTTACTATTTAATATTTTTAATTCTTTACTTATAATTTCTATGAATTCATCTATAGTTAAGTTTATTTTTGAAGAATCTTTTTCCTTTAAAAATTCTATTTCTATTTTCTTTGGTTTTCCAGGTGTTCCAAAATCAATTTGTTCTTCTTTTTCTGCCACCTCTATCTTATATAGATTTTTCTCATTTCCATTAATTTTATACAACTCATCTATTAAAAGAAAATTTATATATTTTTGTGTGAAAGGATTATAAAATACACTTCCTAGTAACTTTTCATCATCTAAATTTTCTTCAAGAATAGCATTTCCTGCTTCAGTAATAGCATTATTTTTTATATAGCCTAATTTTTTTAACTCATCTACTATATATTTTATAAGACTTTCTCTGTCTTTATTATTATCATTTTCGGTATGAAAGCTATTTAATTTTAGAACTTCTTCTATATCTCCTATATTTCCACAGTCACATTTATATAATTCTAATATTATTTCTTGATATAAATTTAATTTCTTTCTATCAATATATAAATCTATAAAAATTTCTTTTATAGGAAGTGCAAAATACATTTTTCCTTTATACCCTTTTAATATTTCATTACTATAATAAAGATTCAAATTTCCCATATTTTCCATCCTCTTTACACATTTTTAGATATTCTTGTAATACTTCTATATCAGGATATTTTTTCCCATCTAACATTTTACTGTCTCCAAAGACTGCTAATAATTCCTTTTGTCTGCTCATAGCAACACATAATCTGTTTCTATTTGTTAAAAATCCAAATTTTTTTCTGATATTATTTTCATTTGAAGGAAATTTATTACTTCTCACCATAGATAAGCATACAAAATTGAACTCCATTCCTTGAAAGGCATCTACAGTTCCTATTCTTATTTTTTCATTTATTCCTTCTTCATTAGAAAATCTATATTTATCATTTATTGTATAATTCTTATTTTTTCTAATTACAATAAAATCTTGTCCTTCATAAGATTTATTTTTTTCATTAGCTAATTCTTTTAAAATTTCTAATCTTTGTCTTGAATAAAAAGTTATTATTCCAAAATTTTTTCCTCTTGCCTCCTCACTATCAATATTTCTATATATAAATTTTGCTATCTCTTCTGCCTCTTTCTTTCTATATTTACTCTTATCTCCTTTTTCTTCATCTTCATTTGAAATATCAAACCAAGCAAAAGCTTTTCCTTCTAAACCTTTTAGTCTATTATCAAATTTATCTTCTTCCAAGCCATTATATAATTCACTTTCATAAAAATTTTCGCTTATAAAAGTTCCCATTTTAGGATGCATTCTATATTGTCTATTTAGCATTATTACTCTTTTTATTCCATCATATTTCTCTAATTCTTCACAACTTGTTTTTAATTTCTCAAACATACTTTTTTTTATTTCTTCTTCTATAAAATCTTTTACATCTTTTTTCTCTTCTTTTAAGTACTCTAATATATTTTCATCTATTAAATGTGGAAGTTGTTTATGATCACCAACTAAAATAATTCTTTTTTTTGCCATACTCATAGGTATTAATAAATCAGGGGGGTTACTTCTTGCTGCTTCATCTATTAAAACATTTTCATATGTTCTAGTTTCAGCATATAATTCTACATTTTTTACCTTCTTTTCTAATACTCTCTTTTTAGCTTTTAAGATTTCTTTACCTTGGGTTTGTTGACATGTTGCTCCAAAAGTTGTTATATATTCTCTTATTGTATCTCTTACTCTTAGTGGATTACTTTCTAATTCCTCAAGATATTTTAGTTTTATTCTCTCCTTAAAGTCTTTATTTTCTCTAACAATTTTATCAATTATTGAGCCTATTTTTTCAAAAATTTCTTCTATTTTTTTATTTAGTGCTTTATCCATAAAGGGATATTCAACAAGTGTTAACTTTGATAGAATTGAAGTTTTACATTCCTTTAAAAGGGAAAAATCAGTTATATTTTTTTTTAGAGACTTTTTTAAAATGTCTAATTCCTTTTCAAAATTATTAGCTTGGATTTTTTCAGTTTTTTTAGCTTCTTCTATTTTTTCTATACTTTTTTCTATAAAGTACCTCCCTTTATCTTCTAACATATTTTGTGAAATTGGTATTTTATAAAAATATGTTTTATCTATCAAGTGGTTTTTTTCAATTCTTGTGTAATTATTTTCTATTTCTTCTATTTCTTTTAATACTTCTTGTATAATCCCATATTTTCTAGAAAATGATTTTATTTTCTCTATCAAACTTCTCAATTCAATTTTATCTAAAGTCTCACTTTTTTTAGTGGCATAACTAGTATAGATTTCCAATAATTCTTTTTCTTCCTTTTTTCTTCTTAGTTCAGGATTCTCTTCATAATATATGTTAAGAACTTTGTCTATGTAATTTCTAAAATTTTTATTGATTAACTCTTCATCCTGACCAAATTTTGTCCCATATTTTTCAGCAGGCAGTCCTAAAATTTTTATTCTTGATAGGGCATTGTTTACTGCATCATGTTGAAATGAAGTTAGAAGATTATTTCCTGATATATTTCCAATCTCTTTTCTTTCCTCGCTTAATCTCTGTAAAATAGCTGTAATTACAGTAGTTTTCCCAGTTCCAGGTGGTCCTTGAATTATAGCTATATCTGGTGTATTTAAAGCTATTTTTATTGCTTCTTTTTGGTTTTCAGTAGGATCATATTTAGGGAATAAACTTTCTTTAGTTTGAATGGAAAGTGCATCATAATTTCCAGCTTTTTCTTTAACTACCTTTTTTCCTTCAATTATCAAATTCAATTCTCTCATTGGAGTTTTGTTATCTGCAATTAATTCTCTTGCTTTTTTTCTTCTATCATTAACTGTTTTATTCCCTTTTATGGAATAAAAAATATATCTTCCTTTTTGCTCTTCTAAATCTTTTTCTTGATTAGAACTGATTAGCATACTTTCATTTGTTATAATTTTCTCAATAACAACCTCTATGGAATCTAAATCTTTAAAAAATTCTTCTTCTATCTCTTCTATATTTTCTGCATTATTGTTCTTAATTAAAATTTCAGGATTTTTTCTCGTTATTATTAAAGTATCTCCTTCTTTAAAAGACTGTTTTTTATCTAATTGAACTTCAAATATATAGTCAGCTCCATATTTTACTGTTTTGATATCATCTATTTTGTAGTAGGTATCTAATTTCCCTCTTTGAATTTTTTTTTCAATATTTGAATAATCTTCCCATATTTTCAAATAACTTGATGAATCATTTTTTAGTTCATTAAGTCTTGCTTTTATTTCAATATCTTCCATATAATTAATAATATCTTCAGTAAATTTTATATTTCCTTTTATCTTTACAAGGGTATAATTATACTCTTCTCTATTATTCTTTATTTTTTCTTCTTTAACTACTGAAAATGCTTCTATAAATTTGATTTTACCTTCATTACTAAAACTAAATTCTTTCCTTTCAAGAAAAAGAATACTTTTTGCTCCTAATAACGAATACTCATATCTCTCACTTTTCTTTTCTCTCTCACTATCATTTAATTTTCCTAATAAAAAATAGCTCATCCCTTGACTTCTAAATATATAATTTTTCTCTAGTTCTTTTTCTGGAATTTTATTTTTTCTATTTTTCAAGTACTCACCTATATGTATTGAAAAATTATTTCCATTTATTTCAGAATTATTATATATTATTACTTCAATACTACTTATATCAACTAAAGCAGCTAAATAGTTTTTTCTCTTATCAATTAATTCATCTATAAAAACTTCATCATTAATTTTAATATTTATTTTAAAATATTCACTTGTTTCATCTCTTGAATCTTTTATATAATACTCTTCCCCAACTTTTAAAAACTTTATTAAATTATTTATTTTTATATTCATTTTTTCTTTTTCAGTTAAATTAATATCTATGACCTTATGTTCTTTATAAGCTTTCATTTCTTCAAATATCATATGACCCTCCCATAACCTTTATTTTTATTTTTTCTTCAACCATATTTATAATTAACTCCTCAAATTTTATCACTTGTTTTTGATTTTTTGATTTTATTTTTATTTTCTCTTCTCCATCCAATTTATGATTTTGCTCAACTATAATTTCTTTTAAAGCATTATTTTCAATAATTTTCTTATCTTCTTTATAGTTAAATTTTAAGTAAATCTCTTCTTTTTGACCATATTCTCCTATTCCTAAATCACAATATTTAAGTTCTATAATTTCTTCTTTTTTCTTTATGATTTCTTTACATTTTTTTTCTTCTTGATAGTTTATCTCAAAAATTAGGTAATCTTTATTTAAACTATTTTTATTTTTTAAATAATAAAAATTCTCATCATTATTATCTGTTAAACTATTTAAAAGATTATTAATTTCTTCATACCATAACCTTAAACTTGGTCTTTCTTTAGGATTATTTCTACCAATATAACCTAGAGTTCTATCAAATAGATCCTTTAATTCAGGTGAAATCATTTTATCTATATTTATTGAAAGTCCATATATTGGTTTATTATTTCCATTATTTTCCCCTACCCAAGAAACTTCTCCTAAATCAAATTTTGTGTTGTCATCATCTTCGACTTCCCACCAATCATCATTATCTTCATCAGTCTCATTTTCTTCTAATACAATACTTCCCTTAAAAGGATCAGCTAAAAACAATATATTAAAAGCCAAATTAGCAAAAGCATAAATATCATTTTCTATTGTATTTTTTTCTTTAGCCATATTATATGGTGCTAGTGATTTTCTAATTTCTGGTGAACAAAAACCTTCTGTTCCTCTTGTATAGTTTATATCATAAGCATAATCTATATTATCGCAGTCTATAAACCATATTTCAGAGTATGACTTATCCTTGGAAACAAATATATTATTAGGTGAAATATCTCCATACACTATTCCCTTACTATGTAAATAATAAAGGTTGTATGCTATTTTTTTTAAAACTTCTAATCTTCTTCTTAAACCTCCTGTTTCTTGATTGTAGTATTTGTAGCATTCCTCTATATTTTCAAAAGAAGTTCTCATTAGACATGCAATTGGTCTCATGTCTTCCATCATTCTCATTATATAACCTTCATAATTTTTATCAGAACTAATTAATTTAGTTATTGGTAAAGCAAATTTAAAATCTTTAGATAAATTTAAACTTTTTATTTTATCTATCTTTCTCCCAAAATCATTTTCTTTTTTTACCTGACTAATTTTTATCAATATATTTTTATTTTCTCCTCTAAAAACCATTCCTTGTGCACCAGAACCAATCATATTAGCTATGTCTATTTTGTGTATATACTCTTTTTCATCTATAAAACTTATATCCTGTAGTATTTTTTCCATAGTTCTCCCCTTTAGATAGGGATTATTGTATACAAATATATTTCTATACAATAATCCCTAATCAATTTTAGTCTCTATCTTTTGCAATTTTGTTATAAGTTTCTGTTATGCCATTTAAAAAATCTTTTGAATTTGCATTAATATCTTTAGATAAAGTTTTTTCTGTTATTGTCATAGTTATAAATTTAAAGAAGTCTATAATATTAGTTGATTCTTCAGCTTCATATACTCTGCCATTTGAAGAGAAACTTTTTAAAACTTCATAATCATAATCTTTTCCAATTCCTAGGCTCATTCTTATACATTTTTTACTTCTACCCTCATTAATAAATCTATCTAACTCATTTTCCCAGTGATCATTTGGTGCTCCATCTGATAATAGTAATATAATAGGTGCATACGACTTAGAAGGAATAATCTCTCTATTTTCTACCATATCCTTTGCTATTCTTAATGCTCCTCCTAAAGGCGTCATTCCTCCTTCTCTAAAATCTTCAAATTCTATATTATAAATTGGTTTTAAAGCTGTGTGAAGTCTTGCTCCTTCATTTCCAAAAGTTATAAATGATACATGAACTTCTGCTTTCAAAGATTCTTGTTCTTTTAATGTCCCTAACATATTTCTAATAGCTACATTTAATTCACCCATACAGCAACTCATTGAACTACTTGTGTCAATTAATAATATTAATGGTAATACTCTTTTTGGTTGTGCTACAAATTCCATCTTAGCCTCCTTAAATTTTAAATAAAATCATAAACGTCTTGATATTCAAAAATTACTCCATTTGTAGAAAATTTTTCTAAAATAATTTTCCTATATCCTTCTCCTATTCCAACTGAAATATATTCTATTTCATTTTCTTTACTTCTTTTTCTCTGATTTAAGAATCTATTATCTTCATCTTCAAAATATCCATCTGAAAATAAGATAATTTTTTTATCACCTTCTAATTTTTCAAATTTTTCTTCTATTATTTCTAAAGTTTCTTTAATACTTTTATCTTTCAATCCAATTTTTTCTAAATTTATATTTTTCAAGTTATTGTCTTGAATTGAAAGATCATCACTTTCTAAAATTACTAATAGCACATTTAAATTAATACTTTCCTTGTATTTTCTTTTGAAACTTTTTATTAAAAGATTAATAGAATTTTCTAATGCTATTTTTTCATTTTCTACTGAACCACTTCTATCAACTATCAGTCCAATATTTATATTATTCATTCATCTCCTCCTTTATTCTTTTTTGGTAATTTAGTATTTCTTGTATCAATTCTTCTTCTGTCAGAAAGGAATTACATTTTGCTAATTCTTCAAAAGACTCAAAACCTTTTTCTTTTAAAAAATTTTCTATTTCTTTTCTATTTTCCACTCTCAATGGAGACTTTTTAACTATATCTAAATTTCCAAATTCATAGCCATTTAATTTTTTTAAATTTTTTATAAGTATTTCTTGACTAATTTTTCCTTCTTTTAGTAATTCAAAGCCTTCTTTTATATTATCAATAAATTCTTCTTCCTCACCTTTTAAGATGTCATTTATTAAATAATCTAATAATTTTAAAAATCTATCTTCTTCATTTAATGCTGAATATTCTATTATATTTGTTACTTTTTCATCAAACATGTTTTGTAAATATATGTGTAAGTTGTTGTCTGTTAAATCATTTAAAATCTCATATATCTTTATAACTTTTTTCATTCTATCTTTATTTAGATTTATAAAACTTTTATCTTTTATTTTTGATCTATATCTTATATTTGCTCTTGTATCAAAGCTTAAAAATAATTCATTATTATCTATACAGTAGTCTATTAAACTTCCATCTACTCCTTCTATGTTTCTTTCTACATCTGCATAAAATACATTTGTATTTTCTTCTATAGCTTCTCCTATCAATCTGTATATTTTTTTAGCGATTTCTGTTCTTTTATCATCTTTAATTGTTCCTTTTTTTAATTTTTCTATTTCAGAATAAACACTATCGAGTATTATTATACCATCTATATTTTCTGTTAGCAAAATAATGTTCAACGATTTTAACAAAGTTTCAAAACTCATTTTTTCTTCCTCAAATAGATCTAATAATACATTTGTATCAACTACTACTTTTCTCATAACAATTACCTCCTAAAGTTTTTTTATTTTCTTTATATGCTAATATTAACATATAAATTTACATTATAATATAATTATTAAATTAAAAATAAATAATATTATTTTTTTATTTTTTTATTATATATAAATATATTTTTTTGTTTTTTTATTTTTTTTATAATATAATTTTACATTTTAATATTATAAAGTTAATAAAAAATTACTTATTGATTTCAATAAGTAATTTTTTATTTTTAGCTAGTTGTTCTAGTTATTAAACAAACTTCAATTCTGATGACAATAAATTATCATTTTCATAATTAAGAATTAGCTGAAAAAAAGGAGCATCTTTTTCTAACAACTCTAAAAAAATTCTGTCCCCCTCCCAAAGATTTAACTTATATATTTCAGATTTATCTATCCATTTTAAATCTCCCTCTGAACATTCTTGGATTTCTCCAGAAAAATTTTTAGAAGTATATAAGTACATATCTAGTGGCTCATCATCATTATAGTTAAAAATTACTATGCCTCTGTGAATATAGTCAATTAAATCTAGTCCTGTTTCTTCTTTTACCTCTCTTATTAGGCATTGCTCAGGAGTTTCACCTTTTTCTAATTTTCCTCCCACTCCTAACCATTTATTTTTATTTATATCATTTTCTTTCTTTGTTCTATGCAACATAAGATATTTATTTTCTTTTTCTAAATAACATAAAGTTGTTATCATATATTCCCTCCCTTACAAAATATTTCAAATTCTTCCTGCCAATTATTAGAAATATGCTCAAAGTAAAATTCAAAAGTTTTTTCTAAATTTTCTTCAACAAATTTTATAATTTCATTATAGTTATTATTTGCTTGAGCCTCATTTAAACTATTGTAATATTCTAATCTATCTTCGTTTTTTATTATACAAATAGGATATCCTTCTTTCATAAGCTCAAAGTTCATTATCAATCTACCTGTTCTTCCATTTCCATCAGAAAAAGGATGTATTTTTTCAAAATTAGCATGAAATTTAGCTATCTTTTCAATAACATTTTCAGTTGAAGAAAAGTAATCTTTTAAAAGTTTTTCTAAATCTTCTTCCACAAAAATAGGATCAGATGTTTCAAAAGTTGAACCTGCTATCTTGTTTTTAAATTTTTTAAATTGCCCAGCAATCTCAGGATCAACTGGTCCCAAAATAAGACTATGAAATTCTTTAATAAGTCTAAGAGATAAAACTTCATTTTCTTTAATTATATTATTCAAAAAGTTAATAGCATATTCTTGTCCTTTTACTTCAAGATGGTCTTTTAAAGGTTTTCCTTTTACAGTTACCCCGTATTCTAATATAACTTCTGTTTCCTGTCTTGTAAGTGAGTTACCTTCAATAGCATTACTATTATATATGAAATCATTTCTTAAAGTATTTTCAATTCTAGAAAGTATAGATTTTTGAATAGGTCTTTTTGAGTTTAAAAAACTTTTATAAAGTTCTATTTTTTTCATTTCCCTTCTCCTTTTTAGATATCAACTCTTTAATAATATCAATTTTTTAACTTCTTCTAAGATATAGCAAATATTGCTTGTATTCTTTTTAGTAGAGCTCTTAGATGATCTCTCAGACTTTAACTTATTTAAATTCTTCTCATTCAATGTAAAATGTCTTGCAAAAGTTATTTTATCACTTTTATTTTTTATCTTTTTCTCAGGAATAAAAACTCCTTCTATATCTGGATTTAAAAATATAAGAAGATATTCCTTTTGTTTTGTATATTTCTCTATATCTTTAAATAATTTTAAATCATTTGGATTAGAAGACAGGTTATCAGTATCTATTACAAAAATAACTTTAGAATTTCCAGAAAATTTATTTTTTCTTTCTTCAATTTTCTTTTCCATTTTTAAATAATTTGTTTTTCCATTCATAGAAATAAAAGTTAATTTATTACCATTTTTTAATTCAGGGCATAATTTATCTATTAATTTTCTAATATATAACTCATCAGTGTCACCCTCATGAATAAATATAGTTTGAAAATATGACATATTAAACACCTTCTTCATTTGAAAAAATTTCATAAAAGTCAGATTCAACTATATTAAAAGGAAGACCTTTTATATAACCTTCTCTATATTTATTAAAAACAGAACTGTTCCCATTTTTTATCCAAGGTATAATCTCTTTATTTTCATTTATAAAATCAATAGAATTACTATATCTTCTTAAAGTATTTAATAAAGTTGTATTATGAGTTGTAAAAATTAATTGACCTTTTCCTTCTTCTGAAAAAAATTCAATAATTTTATTCAAATATACATCATGTATGCTAGAATCAATTTCATCAATTAGAACTATCCCTCCATTTAATATTTTATCAAGATAAGAATGAAGTACAAATAAGAGCTTTATTCCTTGACTTTCAAAAGAATAACTTATTTCTAAATCTTTGTAATTAAAAAATATATTTAGATAATAATACTCACTGTCATCTTTTTTAATAAAATTTATTGAAGACAAATCTTTTTTGAAAAGTTTTAAAAATTTTGTTTTTCTTTCAAAATCTTTTTTAATAACTTCTAATATCCCTTTTTTCTTTGGAATTCTCATATCATATCTATCATCTATGTCAGTTAAATTAAGTACATCAAGCATATTGTATTGATATCTATCTGTTTTTATATAAAGATTTTTGAAAAAGTTGAATAGATTATTAAAAGTTTCTTTGTCATTATCTCTTAAAGCTATGTCCTTTATGATATTTAAAACACTTCTTTTATTCAAAAGATTTTTAGAGCTATCCTCAATAAGAGTAGTATTTTCAAAAAGAGAGTTATTTAAAATACTTCCATTTTCGATTATTAATTCACTAGATTTATAGTCTGTTTTTATTGATTCTTTTGAAATAAATATGTCACTATGTTTTATTTCAAGCTCCATATTATAAATATATTTTTTATGATTTTTTTTATCAAAAACAGCTAAAAAAGTAATTTCAATTTTCATTTTTTTTATATTTTTATTTATTAATTTATGGAGTAAACTTAGATTTTCAATATCTGTTAAATAATAGTTGTTAATAACTATATTTTTTATTATTTCTATTGATTTAAAAATAGCTGTTTTTCCTATCCCATTTGGACCAAAAATACCTTTAATATTGTAGTTAATAGGAGAAAAATTTTTTAAATCTTTTTTATAAAAATCAATTTCAATCTCTTTTTCAATATTCTTAATTCCATTCAGTTTTAAATTTAATAAAAAGTAATTCATAAATCCTCCTTATAAAAATATACATTTTGTATATTTTTATAATAATACTATTTAGATATTTTGTCAAATGATTATGAATATTATTTTCTATAAATAAAAAATCAATATATATGGTAAAATAAAAGAAAACTTTTAGGAAGTGGAAAAGTGGAAAATATTTTACTAGAAGCATTGAAAACAAGTAGTATAGATTTTAATATAGATTCAGATGAGAAATATCAATATGAGTTAATAGCTAATGGAGAAGAAAAGATTGTTACAAGACTTAGAAAATACTTTGAGGATTGTGACGAATTTGTAATCTCTGTTGCTTTCATAACTATGGGAGGTATTTCTCTTTTTTTGGAAGAATTAAAAAATCTTGAAAATAAAGGAATTAAAGGGAAAATTTTAACAGGAGATTACTTAACTTTCACAGAGCCAAAAGCCTTAAAGAAGCTCCTATCATACAAGAATATAGATTTAAAAGTTGCAACTAATAGAAAGCATCATACTAAGGCATATTTCTTCAGAAAGGGCAATATTTGGACTTTAATTGTAGGAAGTAGTAACTTAACTCAAGGAGCTTTGACTGTTAATTTTGAATGGAATATAAAGGTAAATTCTCTTGAGAATGGAAAGATAGTTAAATCAGTTTTAGAAACTTTTAATAAAGAATTTGATAATTTAAAAACTTTAACAGAAGAAGATATAGAAGATTATCAAAAAAGATATGAGCAACTTAAAAACTTAATTGAATATAATAATCAAAATATAGATTTGAATGAAATTAAGCCTAATTCTATGCAAGTACAAGCCTTAAAAAATTTGGAAGAAACAAGAACAGAAAATGATAGAGCCTTGCTTATCAGTGCAACAGGAACAGGAAAAACCTATCTTTCAGTCTTTGATGTCAAGCAAGCTAAGGCAAAGAAAATACTTTTTGTAGCACATAGAAAAGTTATTCTTGAAAGGTCTAAAATTAGTTATCAAAGAATTTTAAAAGATAAAAAGTTAGAAATTTTTGATTCTAATTTTCAAATAAATGATAAAGATGAAGTAGTTTTTGCTATGGTACAAACTTTAAACAAGGAGAAAAATTTGAATATTTTTCCAAAAGACTACTTTGACTACATCATTATAGATGAAGTTCATCATGGAGGAGCTAAGACTTATCAAAGTATTTTTGAATATTTTAAACCTAAATTTCTATTGGGTATAACTGCAACTCCTGAAAGAACAGATGACTTTAATATTTATCAACTATTTAATTACAATGTCGCCTATGAAATTCGTTTGCAAGATGCTATGAAAGAAGAACTGCTATGCCCCTTCCATTATTTTGGGATTTCAGATATTGTAATTGATGGTGAAAGTATAGATGAAAAAACATCTATAAAAAATCTTACTTCTGATGAAAGAGTGAGACATATTTTAGAAAAAAGCAAGTATTATTCATATAGTGGAGAGAAATTACATTGCCTAGTTTTTGTTTCAAAGGTTGAAGAAGCTAAAATATTAGTTGAGAAATTTTTAGAACAAGGTGTAAAAGCCCTTGCTTTAAGCTCTGAGAATTCTGATAATGAAAGAGAAGAAGCTATAAGGAAGCTAGAAGAAGGAGAAATAGAGTATATCATATCTGTTGATATATTCAATGAAGGGGTGGATATACCTTGTGTCAATCAAGTGATACTTTTAAGACCTACCACTTCTGCAATAGTATATATTCAACAACTAGGAAGAGGTTTAAGAAAACATAAAAACAAGGATTACACTGTAGTTTTAGATTTCATTGGTAACTATGAGAAAAACTTCTTAATTCCAATAGCAATATCTCAAAATAATAGCTACGATAAAGACTTTATAAAAAGATTTCTTATGAATGCTACTGACTTTCTAGCTGGAGAAAGCTCTATAAGTTTTGATGAAATCTCAAAGGAAAGAATTTTTGAAAATATCAACAAGGTTAATTTTTCTAATAGAAAACTTATAGAAGAAGATTTTAAATTACTTGAAAGTCAATTAGGTAGAATTCCCTATCTCTATGATTTCTATATAAAGAATATGTTGTCACCCACTGTGATTTTAAAGTACAAAAAAGATTATGACGAAGTCCTAAAAAATATAGCACCTAAATATAGAGCAGGTTCATTAAATAGCATTGAAAAGAAATTTTTGATATTCTTATCTACTTTCTTTACCCCTGCAAAAAGAGTACATGAGATGTTAATATTAAAAGAACTATTTATTAAAGAAAAATTAAATCTAGAAGAAGTTGAGAAAATATTGAAAGATAAATATTCTTTAATTAATCAAGAGAATAATATAAAAAATGCTTTTGAACATCTATCTAAGGAAATATTTATTACTCTATCTACAACAAAATCTTTTGAGCCTGTGCTATATAGAAAAAATGATTACTATTTCTTAGATGAGAATTTTAAAAACTCATATAGTAGCAATTCATATTTCAAAATTCTAATAGATGATTTAATAAAATATAATCTAGCTTTTACTGAAAATAATTACAATAATTTTGTAAAAGAAAGCATAAAACTTTTTGGAGAATATACAAAACAAGAAGCATTTTGGTATCTTAATTTGAATTTCAATAATGGTTTCCAAGTTAGTGGTTACACTCCTTTTGAAAACGAAAGAAAACTTTTAATTTTCATTACTATGGATAATTTATCTGAAAGAGCTGACTATTCAAATGAATTTTATGATGCTCAAACTTTCAGTTGGTTTTCAAAATCTAGCCGTTACCTAAAAAAAGATAATAAACTGACTATAGAAGGTAAGATTGCTGAAAATTTCTATGAGATAAATGTCTTTGTAAAGAAAAATAATGGAGAAAATTTCTACTATTTAGGTGATGTTGAAAAAGTTCTATCTGCTAAAGAAATAAAGGATAGTCAAGGGAAATCTATGGTTAAATATATTTTTAAGTTGAAGAAAGATGTCAAAAAAGAATTGTTAGACTACTTCAATATGTAAAAATATTTGACAGAATAACAAAATAAATTCTATAATGTAAAAAATAAGTTAATTTTTTAAAAACAATAAATTTAAAAGGGAGATGTTTAAGATGAAAAGAGTTATTAACACAACAAATGCACCAGCTGCACTAGGACCTTATTCTCAAGCTATTGAAGCAAACGGAGTTTTATATGTATCAGGACAAATTCCTTTTGTTCCAGCTACAATGACATTAGTTTCTGAAGATGTTGAAGAACAAACAAAACAATCTTTAGAAAATATAGGAGCTATCTTAAAAGAAGCTGGATATGATTTTAAAGATGTTGTTAGTGCAACAGTTTATATCAAAGATATGAATGATTTCACTAAAATAAATGGAGTTTACGACAAATATTTAGGTGAAGTTAAACCTGCAAGAGCTTGTGTTGAAGTTGCTAGATTACCAAAAGATGTAAAAGTTGAAATTGGAGTTATAGCTGTTAGATAGAATTATTATATAATATCTAAAGAGTGAGTAGGACAATAGTCTGAAAACTCTTTTTTTTAGCTAAAAAGCAGGTTGTAACGGCAATTACAACCCACATAAAATTAAATCAATAAAAACAATTAAAAATTAAAATTAATTGTTAAACTGACATTTTTAGATATTAATAATAAAAATAAAATTATTAAAAATATCAGAGTGTAAACTGTGTGCCTATTCAAAATCTTCACCTCCAATTTGGCTAATGATTCAATAGGGAGGCTTTTCTATTATACCATTGACATTTAAAAAATAAAATATTATAATTGATTTAGATATACAAAGTTATATCTGTGTAAACTGTATGTAAACAGAGGTAAAACATCACTAACGGCAATTGGTGATGTTTTTATTTTATTGACAATTATATTCTAATATTGTACCATAAAGGCAAGAAACAAATAGGTGCTTATTGGCTTAATAAAGGAAGTTGGGTGAGAATCCCACACAGCAAACGCTACTGTATGGTGGACGAAATTACAATAACCACTGGGAAACTGGGAAGGTGTAAAAGTAGGTTGAAACTAAGTCAGGAGACTTACCATTATTAATATTTTTTTGATTAGGCATCTTCTGTTTCCTAATCTTTTTTATTTTATTCATAAAATATTACATATTTAAGAGGAGGAAGTATGAAGAAAAAATTTATGTTATTGGCTTTAATTGTATTAGGAAGTGTGAGTGCTTTTGCAGAAGAAACTCCTGTTTTGGAGCTTAAACAAACAGTTGTAACTTCTGATAGTTTTGGAACTTCTGTTCGTGAAACAACTAAAAATATGACAGTTGTAAATGCAAAAGAAATTAAAGAAAAAGGTGCAAAAACTATTGCTGATGCACTTAGAGGAGTACCTGGAGTTGTTGTCAGAGAAATGGACGGTTCTTCTCCAACAATAGATTTAAGAGGTTCAGGAGCAACAGCACAATTTAATACTGTTATTTTGTTAGATGGTATCCCTGTAAGTGGGCTTGCAGGATTTAATTTGAATTCTGTTCCAGTTGAAGAAATTTCAAAAATAGAAGTTCTTCAAGGAGCAGGTGCAGTTATGTATGGAGACGGAGCTGTTGGTGGAGTAGTAAATATAATCACTAAAGCACCAACAAACAAAACTGTATATGGTGGAGCAGGATTAGAAGTAGGTTCTTGGAGAACTATAAGAGAAAATGTTCATTTAGGTGGAAAAGTAGGAGATAAACTTCTATTAAATGCTTCTTATTCAGGAAATACATCTAAAGATTATAGAGATAGAAGTCCTCAATATGAAAATAAGAAAGATAAAACAGACAGTCTTTGGTTAAGAGGAAAATATTTATTAGATAATGGAAGTATTGCAATCAACTATAATCATAGTGAAGATAAAGATTACTATACAGGTTCTTTAAGCAAAGAACAATTTGATAAGAACCCAAGACAAGTAGGTTCTTGGAGTGGTTATACTTATGGTATAAATGATATTGTCAATGCTAAATACAATCAAAAAATAAATGATAAAATTGATATTTTCCTAACAGCTGGATACTATCATAATAAAGATAAATTCCAAAATAATTCAACTTCTGAATATTTCTTAAGACCAGAAGTTAAATACACTTATGCAAAAGATAGTTATGTTACATTGGGACTTGACTATAGAGATGGAAAAAGAGATTTTAAAGATGATGTCTTTGTAAATGGAGTAAGTCAAAAAGCACCTGATGATAAAAGAGAGTCATTTGCGGGTTATATCACAAACAAATCAACTTTTGGTAAGTGGCAATTTACTCAAGGTTATCGTAGAGAAAAAGTTAAATATGAATATAGTTCAAAAGTTTACAATCCTATGACTTGGCAATTAAGTGAAATAAAACCTCAGTCAGCTGACTATGCAAGTAATGATAGCTTTGAATTTGGAGTAAACTACTTATATTCTGATACAGGAAATATTTTCTTTAACTATACAAGAGCTTTAAGAACTCCAACAATACAAGATGCTGGAGCTTGGTATGGACCTGTAAAAACTCAAAAGAATAATATCTTTGAAATAGGACTAAGAGACGCTTACAAGAATACTTCTGTGGCAACTTCTGTATTCTACATAAATTCTAAAAATGAAATTTATTATGATAAGACTAACCCATTCAGTTCTAATAACCAAAACTTTGATGGAAAAGTTAGAAGAATTGGAGCACAATTATCAATGGCACATTATTTTGATAATTTAACATTGAGAGAAAGAGTTTCATACATAGTACCAAAGGTAACAAGTGGAACTTATGATGGAAAAGAATTTGCAGGAGTATCAAGATGGACAGTAAATGCAGGAGCAACTTATAAGTTTACAAAAGGACTTACTGCTAATGTAGATGCTTATTATCAAAGTAATGCCTATGCAGAAGATGATTTTGATAACTATTTCTCAAAAGGAAATAATTATATAACAGTTGATGCTAACTTATCTTATGCTTTTGAAAATGGAATTGAGCTTTATACAGGAGTTAGTAATCTATTTGATAAAAAGTATGCAGATGCTGTAACTTCAACTAGAAGTTCTTGGGGAGCTGGACCAAGAAAGGTTTACTACCCTGCTAATGGAAGAAGTGTATATGCTGGAATTAAATATACATTCTAAAAAATAATATAGATTATTTATTGGCTACTTGCCAGCCATTAGTGTTTCAAGAGCTCCACAAAGGCTCTTTCA
>ERZ773018.169-NODE-169-length-44066-cov-29.660608_pt1 | contig 44066 bp, 31 predicted proteins | sample MGYA00580840_ERZ773018 | MGnify/ENA primary metagenome ERZ773018 (study PRJEB29015, sample SAMEA2738125) | human oral metagenome | biome: human oral; feature: human-associated habitat; material: saliva | place: China | collected 2256 ... | reverse complement strand
ACTCCTTGAAACAGGAGGATTCAGACCCCAACTACACCCTCAATTATGAAGAGCCCCATATGGCACAGACACACAAAAAAGAGGTAGGGCTGACAATAGCCCTACCTCTAAGATGTTTTAAGATAGCACGGTTGACTAGTCATGATTCCTGAATGCAAAGAAGTACATGGTAGCCGATACCAAACCCATACCTAAGGAAATCATAAGAACGTTTGGTGAACAAAGATTTCCCATTCCCTCAATCACTGTCAAGAACAGACAGGAAAGAGAAAATACGAGGATAAAAGCACCGATGCTCTGAAAAATAATACTTTTTATAATATACCTCCTTGGTTGCTTATAATTTATCTCGGCAGCTCCATGCAGCTACTCCCAGCTGAGCGGCCAAACCGGGAAGACCCTCAGCCCCCTTTTTCTCAGTTGCAGCACCTATTTTCGACTATTAAATAGTCCAATAATCAATACTGCTATTGAGATGCCGTAGAGAATTCCAAGCACTAGGTCGCTGACATTTGACACTACGTTCAAGATAATTGCCAGGATCAAGAACAGCATCCCAACAGGAACATACTTATTCGACTTCATACGCTCGTGCTCCCTCAATAATCAACGGCGATACATCATTTTCAGAGTCATCCAGCTACCCATTTTCTGAATGACTATGGACGTTCGCCTCATTACCACGCTAGCACTCTGGAGCTAAAAACTAGCCCGCGACACACTTTTCTACGCCCAACCGCACTCCCCCACCCTCGCCTCCTCAGAACAACAAAAACCACCCCCTCCGCAGCTTGTCGCCGCAAAGGGGGTGGTTTCTATATATAGGGTAGGTACAAAGTCCGCCGGCTCAGATAACCGCGGTCAACCGCAGTCAGCATCACCGGCGAACCCGCATCCTAAACCGCTACTACTCAGCAGCCTCGGTGCTGGGCTTGGGGTCTTCGTTCACGCGGTTGCGGATATGCTCCACAATACGTGCCACAGCCTCATCCACGGGCACACCGTTCTCCTGCTTATTACCGCGGAAACGGAACGAAACAGCGCCGTGCTCCGCATCCTCACCGCCAGCAATCAGAATGAACGGAACCTTCTCAGTAGACGCAGTACGAATCTTCTTCGTGAAGCGATCCGAACCGTAATCCACCTCAACACGCACGCCGTGCGCACGCAGCTTATCCGCGATCTCGGTCATGTAGTCGTTGAACGCCTCAGCCACCGGCACACCAATCACCTGAACCGGTGCCAGCCACGCCGGGAACGCGCCCGCATAGTGCTCAGTCAGCACACCCAAGAAGCGCTCAATCGAGCCGAACTTCGCCGAGTGAATCATGACCGGCTCCTGCACGGTACCGTCCGCAGCCTGGTACTCCAGACCGAAACGGCTCGGCTGGTTGAAGTCGTACTGCACGGTCGACATCTGCCAGGTACGGCCAATCGCGTCCTTCGCCTGAACCGAAATCTTCGGGCCGTAGAACGCAGCACCACCCGGATCGGGAACGAGCTCCAGGCCGGTCTCCTTCGCAACCTGCTCCAGAACCGCGGTAGCCTCCTCCCACTGCTCATCAGTACCGATGAACTTATCCTTCTTATCGCCCTCAGTGTCGCGGGTAGACAGCTCAAGGTAGAAGTCAGTCATACCGAAGTCCTCAAGCAAGCTCAGCATGAACTTCAGCAGGTGACGCACCTCGTCCGGTGCCTGCTCCTTGGTCACGTACGAGTGCGAGTCGTCCTGGGTAATCATGCGCACGCGGGTCAGGCCCTGCAGCACGCCGGACTTCTCGTCACGGTACACGGTGCCGAACTCGAAGAAACGCAACGGCAGCTCACGGTACGAACGGCCACGAGAACGGTAAATCTCGTTGTGCATCGGGCAGTTCATAGCCTTCAGACGGTAATGACCGTTATCCAGCTCCATAGCCGGGAACATGCCGTCCGCATAGTACGGAAGGTGACCGGAAGTGTAGAACAGGTCTTCCTTCGAAATGTGCGGGGTGCTGACGTACTGGAAACCCTCCTGAATGTGGCGGGTACGCACGTAATCTTCCATCTCACGCTTAATCACGCCACCCTTAGGGTGAATCACCGGCAGGCCAGGGCCAATGTTCTTCGGGAAGGAGAACAGGTCCAGCTCACGGCCCAGGCGGCGGTGGTCGCGGCGCTCCGCCTCAGCGATGCGCTCCTTGTACGCCACCAGCTCGTCCTTAGTCGGCCAAGCGGTACCGTAAATACGCTGCAGCATAGGGTTCTTCTCAGAACCACGCCAGTACGCACCACCGGCACGCATCAGGGCGTAACCGTTAGCGATCAGCTTGGTGTTCGGCAGGTGCGGGCCGCGGCAGAGGTCCTTCCAGACGGTCTCGCCGGTCTTCGGGTGCACGTTGTCGTAAATGGTGATTTCACCCTCGCCGACCTCCACGGATGCGCCCTCGGCAGCATCCGCACCAGAACCGGGGCCCTGGGTCAGGGAGAGCAGCTCCAGCTTGTACGGCTCGTTCGCCATCTCAGCGACAGCCTGGTCGTGGGTGACCACGCGGCGGCGGAACAGCTGACCGGACTTGATGATCTTAATCATCGACTTCTCGATCTTCTTCAGATCTTCCGGGGTGAAGGGCTCAGCCACATCAAAGTCAAAGTAGAAGCCGTCAGTAATGTACGGGCCAATGCCCAGCTTGGCGTCCTTGCGGTACTCCTGCACCGCCTGCGCCATCACGTGCGCAGCGGAGTGGCGCAGAACGTTCAGGCCGTCCGGTTCGTGAATGAAAACCGGCTCAACGGAGTCGCCAGCAGACAGCTCGTGGGAGAGATCAACAAGCACGCCGTTCACGCGTGCCACAACGATCTTCGGGTCGTCAGCGAACAGCTCAGCGGCAGTCTTCGCGGTGACCTCGCGCTCCTCACCAGAAACGCTAATAACAATTGCTGAAGAATCAGCGGCAGACATAAGTCTCCTTAACTCAGGCGCGCGCGTGCCACTGGGGCGCCGCGGGTGCGCATACTATTCCGCACTGTACTGGTGCACGGACACACACCATCTTACAACGGCTCCCAGCCAACGCTCAGCTTGAGGGCAGACTAGTCCGTATGATGCTCACACGTATGCTCATACACGTCAAGCACAATGTGGCTAATATGGTCGTCCTTCAGACGGTAAATGGTGGTGCGGCCCTGCTGCTCACGATCAATCACGTGCGCCTCACGCAGGATGCGCAGGTGGTGCGATGCGAGCGGTTGCGAAATGCCCAGGCAGGTGTGCAGTTCGCTCACACTGTGCGGGCGGTGCATCAGGTGATGCGCAAGCGCCAGGCGCAACGGGTTAGCGAGCGCCGAGAAAATCGCGACGGATCCGCCGAACTGCTCCTCCCAGTCTTTGGGGCTGTTGCCTTCGATGCGGGGTGCGTTGGTGGGCGCCTCGTGGGCGTGCGCTGAGGCATGCTCTGCGGAGTGCTCGGCTACGTGCTTCGCTACCTGCTCGGCGGCGTAGTCTGCGTGGGTGGTTTCGGTGTGGTCTGTGTGCTGGCTCTGAGTCATAGTATTTTCACCTTATGTACAGGAAAGGGGACACGTCAAGAAAGTGATGCCTGTGCGGCGTGCTTTCTTGAGCGTGCCCCTCTCCCCTATGTGCGCTCTTGAAGTGCGCTAATACTACATGCGCGGCCGCTATCGGTTAGCGACTGCCACCTGCAGGTAGCCCTCAGCGGACTTTACGCCCTTATCGGTCACTGCGCGGTAGCGAACCAGCGGCGCGAAGCCCTGCTTATTCTTAGCAGAAACCGCAATACCCTGGGTGCCATTCGGCAGGGTCACCACGCGGTAGGTACCGTATTCGTCGCTGTAGGAGCTGACGACCTGGCCGCGCTCGTTGAGCAGCTCCAGCTTCTTCACGGTCTCGCCGCGGCTGAACGCGCCGAAGGACGCCTCGTCATTGTTCAGGACCGCCACGTTCTGGGTGGTGCCCGAGTACAGGGAGACGGAGTCCTCACGTGCGATGGGGCTGTTCTTATCCACCACGTGCACCTTCAGCGGAATCGAGTACAGCTGTGCGGCGGATCCCTTCTTCGCCTTCACATCGGACATGCGTGCGGGTGCCTTGCCGGTGCGGTTCACGGTGATGTTCGTACCGTTGTCGCGGCGCAGGTCCCAGGTGGTGCCGGTGACCTCGTGGGTGTTCAGATCGATCGAGTAGGTGCCGGTCTTGCCGTTGGAGGCAAAACGGATGCCGGTCTCCGCGCTGGAGAACTGGCCGCCAGCAGTGTTGACCTTCTCCTTGTTGACCCAGCGGCTGGGGCGGAAGTTCGGGGTCTGCTCGATTTCCTGGAAATTGTAGTCACGGGCGTAACGGTAGTTCGGGGACACCTTGTGCGACTGGTGCGCGCTCTGCGCAACTGCGGTCTCGCCGGAGTAGACGGTGGCGTGGTGCTCGGCGGGCTGGTAGATCACGCCGGAGCCGGTGCCGGTCTTGCCATAGGAATCCGAGGGGTACTTGAACTTCACGCTGGTGTCTGCGCTGGCGGTGTTGCGGCCCGCACTGTTTTCAGCAGACTCGGTGTAGTTCACGGGCATCCACTGCACCTGCTGCCAGGGGAACTGGTTGCCGGTGAAACCGCTGGGCACAAAGTTCGCGAACATTGCCGCAAGCTTCGGGTCTTCCTTGTACACGTTCTTACCCTGGCGGGCGTAGGGCGCGTAGGAGCTTGCCGCCTCCAGGTTGAATGCGTTGGTGAAGAGATTACGGTCCGCGATGATGAAGCCGTACTCCTTCATGGCGGTCAGAATCATGCGGGAGAGCTGGTCGTCGGCGTGACCGGTGTTGCGCAGGTGCTCTTCCACGTCAAAGTTTGCGGGCAGGAAGCCGCGCTGACCCGCACGGGGTGCGTTCGGGTACTTGCTCACGTCAATCTTGCCGTCGGTGCCCTTCGCCGGGAAGGAGGAGGTCAGCGAGGAATAGTCAGCGGCAGTAATGGAGACCATGTGGTTGATCTTGCCTGCTTTGAGCTCGTCCACACCAATCTGGGTGAGCTCGTTCGCCAGACCCACTACGGAGGAGGTGCCGTTCTTGAGGGTCAGCCAGTAGTTGTCTTCTCCCACGCCGCCGAAGTTCGGCTTAGCGAGCATGTAGCCGCCGGAGGACACGTGGTAGGTCGCCGGGTAGTCAACCGCAACGGGGATGTCCACGGTACCCTTGGTGCCTGCCGGGATCTTGTAGGTAATCACGCCGGTGTTCGCGTCGATGGACGCGCCGGGCACGTTCTTTGTCAGGCGGAACTTCGCGCCACGAGCAATCGGGTAGGAGGTGCGGGCGTTGCCGGACTTCGCGTCGATGCTCACGGGCGCGCTAATCTGCACGGTCTGGCCTGCGTTGCCGCGGCCGACGTTGTCGTACTGAATCTTTGCGCTCTTGGGGGTGGAGACGTTGCCGCCGCCCACCTGCACGCGGGCGGTGCTGGTGTAGGTCTGTGCGTCTGCATCCTTGACGAACTTGAAGTAGGAGCGCCAGATGCCGGTCGCCTCGTCGTAGAGGGCGACGGACTGGTCGCCGGAGAGGCCGTGGTCCTCGGCAAGCCACTTCGGGATCGGGATGCCGCCGGTGAGGATGCGCTTGTTCTCCGCGTTGGCGTTCACGCGGTTGTCACGGGAGACGACCTCGACGTACTCCTGGTGCGGGTTCGCGGAGTTCACGGCGAGGGTCGGGATGTTCTCGTGGCCGCCGACGGTCTGGGCGCGGTCCTTCTTCACCGTGCCCGCGTTGATGGCGGTGGTGATGGGGTGGTTGCCCGCATCGGCGCTGTATTCGAGGAAGGTACGGCTAATTTCGCTGCTGTTGGGCGCGACGGCTTCGGTGCCGGTAAGCTTCTGGGCAGCGAAGGAATCGCGGGCGAGCTTGCCGCTGAGGGGCGAGGTGTTCTCGGTGGTGGTCAGCTGAGCCTTGGTCAGGGAGGAGTTGACCGGTGCGAGGGTGGCGATGGTCTGTGCCTTCTGGTCGGGGTTCCAGTAGCAGGTCGGACCGGGCGCGACGTTGGTGAGGTTCGCGAGGGTCGGCACGGTGCGGTAGCCTGCGTCGACGCAGGTGGTGCCGGCTACATTGCGGGTGGGGGCGGTTGCACCGAAGGTCGCGGGGAGGTTCGCGCCGGTGATGACGGTTGCCAGTGCTGCGGAGGCAGCGATGGTGGCACGGCGGCAGTTTGTCGGGCGCTGTGCCGGATTTTTGATTGCAGTTGTGGTCATGTTTTTCTTCCGTTCGTGTCGGCTTGTTTGAGTGAGTGCGTTTGTATGAACAAACACGGACGTGAGTGAAATATGCATCTGAGGGTGTGCCCGGGTGGGTCCTAATCTTCTGGCAGGAATTCTCAGGAAACTCTCAGATAATCCCCATACCCTACATAGTCTTTGGGGTGAACGCAAAACGAGTTTGTGATTTGGGGCACCGATTTTTTGATAAAGGTTCAGGTTTAGACTCATATTTCTTTACACTTTTGTGCATTTATTGATGTTTGGAAGCATAGAATTTGCACCCCGGTGCTTAGGCTTTACGCCTAGTCAAGCGAAGGTAGCCCAAAGGAAACGAAAAATGCGCACGAGAAACTAAACCTTAAACCTTGAAGTTCCTTGAAAGACGCGCCGAAACCTCCTGTTGCATTCCTCACATATGACCACAATCTGGGATTCCGCACTGAGAACAGATAGCGCCCCATGCACCAAAACGAGCACCCACCACCCCTCAGGGAGCAATTTTCAGGCAACTACCACCCCGCAAGGGCCCCCTTCGCTTCACCCCGCAGCCCCCTCAAAACCCACGTAAAACCATAAGATTCACGTAAAAGTTCAAAGTTTCTGTGTGCTTGACGGCGTGTAACCATGCACGCACCACACTCCCCCGCACAGGACGTTCTTCGCCGTACATTCCAAGAATTCCAAGCCACCCACCAGGGACTTTATTGACACAAAAAAGTACTCCGCATGTGCTTCAAAACACATGCGGAGTGCATATATATTCACTTACAGCTACCGCGGGAGCCCCTTCAGCTGGCATCAGCAGCCTCCGGTGTGGGTTCATGTGGATTCATTCGCGCGAGGCGAGACCCAGCCACCTGCGGGGCTAGCCACCTGCAGAGCTACAGCGCGCCCGCCTCCGAGCAGACATTCACCAACTCGCCAATACCCTCAATGCGGGTGCGCACCGTCTGACCCGGCTTCAACCACTGACGCGGATGCAGCGACAGGCCAACCCCCGCCGGGGTACCCGTCGCCACCAGGTCGCCCGGCTCCAGGGTCATAAACCGCGAAATATAAGACAGTAGCTGCGCCGGGGTGAACACCATATCCGCCGTCGTGCCACGCTGACGCACCACGCCGTCCACCTCGCAGATCAGCTCCAGGCCGGCAACCGGGTCAACCTCATCGGGGCTCACAATCACCGGGCCGAACGGGGTCATCGCATCCCAGTTCTTGCCCTGGAACCACTCCGAGGAACGGCCCTGCCAGTCACGCACCGACACATCGTTCATGACCGTGTACCCCATCAGAGCCTCGAGCGCCTGCTCCTCTGTGGCGTTACGCAGGCGAGCGCCCACGACCAGGCACAGCTCAACCTCCCAGTCGATTTTTGTGCTGCCGGTGCCGTCATCGGCGGGCATGCGGATCTGCTCGCCGGGACCAATCAGCGCGTTCGGGAACTTCGCGAACAGCGCCGGATGCTCGGGCACTTCAAGGTTCATTTCTGCGGCGTGGTCGCGGTAGTTCAGGCCGGCGCACACAATCTTGCCGGGCTTATCCAGCGGGCGAATAAAGGGTAGGGAGTTCCACAACTCCTCGCCGTGGCCCATGACGGTCGCGCCGTTCTCCTTCAGGATTGCCACGGCGTTCTTCGGGTCGCCAAAGTTCAGGCGGAACCGGCTGTAGAAATTCAGTAGCGGGCTGAGCTTCGCCGGAAGCTCATACACGGTCTCTTCGAAGAAGCAGACCGCGCGGCTGCCCTTCGAGTCTTTAATCTGTGCCCAACGCATGGATGCTCCTTCGCTTCAGGTGGGGGTAATTCGGGGTGGGTTAGGGGTAAAAGTCTATGGGTAAAGTCAGGGATAAAAATGGGCGAAATCAGCCCGGTGAATCGCTCTGTGAGCTACTTCAGCGAAAGCCGTTTTGGGCGTACACCTCAACGATGGCGTCTTCCAGGTCTTCCATGAGCAGCTCGGGGTTCGCGTCCTGCGCCGCACCAACCGTGGCGGGGTCCAGGTCCATGCCGAGGGCACGGTACACATCCGCGGTGACCGCCCGCAGGGGCGCAGAGTCAGAGACCACGATGCCGGTGCTGAACCACCAGCCGCCAGTCACCACACGCTGGGCGGTGCCGACCAGTTTAATGCGGCCACCACCTGCGGAGGCGGGAAGCTGCGCGTGCACCGAATACTCGCCGGGGCAGTACTCCCCCGGGATTTCGCCCATGCGCGCGTCCACGCCGACTTCGCGTAGCGCCTGCGCGTACATGGAGCCGAACAGTTCGTAGCGTAGGGTGTTGCCGCTGCGGGCGTCGGAGGCGGGCTGAAAATGGTCCACGACCAGGCACCCCTGATGGTAGGCGGCGGCGTGCCCGCCGACCTTGCGCACCAGTACCTCAAAGCCGTGCTCGGCGCACGCCGCGGAGGCCTCCGCGAAGCCGGGATTCAGTTCGTCACGGCGGCCGAACGCTACCGTCGGGTTCGGCTGATACATGCGTAGGGTGGCTTCGCGCTTGCCGGTTGCCACCTCGCGGAGCATCTGCACCGTCTGGTCGTGGTGAATGAGGATATCGCCGGATTCGGGGCCGGTCTCTCGAATAATCTGCACCTTCCTATTTTACGGTTACGCCCGTCACTTACGATGCGCGGGCGGCGGGCGTCTCAAGGGCAGCTCAGAGGTGACTGTCCAGCGGCCGATACGCCCGGTCATATTCACATTTTTTATGCCGATTTTCTTCACTCGGTGAACCCAAACCACTACGATTAAAAGACTACGTGGCATCCCACACGTTGCCACAAGTACACAACACAGCATGACAACGCAGAAGAAACGCGCACACCGTGACGGCCCACCCGCCACGGACCACACTGTACGTTTCACATAAGGAGTACGGACATGACACAGTCCACCAACACAGCGGTAGCCGCCGCCCCCAGCCAGGGGGCGAACGCCGCCCGCAAACAGCGAAACAAGCTGATCCTGCACGTTGCCATCATCCTCGTAGCAACCCTCGCCATCTGGTTCATTCCCGCCCCCGAAGGCGTCGACCCGCGCGGCATGCACATGCTCGCCATCTTCGTCGGCACCATCCTCGGCCTGATCCTGCAGCCGCTGCCCACCCCGTCCGTGGCGCTCGTTGGCCTGGGTGCCGCAATGATTACCGGCACCATGGCGGCAAAGAGTGAGGCGCTGACCGGCTTCGGTAACTCCTCCATCTGGATTATTGTTGCCGCGTTCTTCATCGCCGACGGCTTCCTCATCACCGGCCTGGGCAAGCGCATCGCGCTGCTGTTCGTGCGTGCGCTCGGCAAGTCCTCCCTCGGCCTGTCTTACGGTATGGCAATCACCGACCTGGTTCTCGCCCCCGCCACCCCCTCCAACACGGCGCGTGCCGGTGGCGTGATTTACCCGATTATCCGTTCCCTCTCCGAGGTCAACGGCTCCACCAACGAGACCCCCGAATCGCGCCGTAAGCTCGGCTCCTACCTGCTCATGACGGAGGCGCAGGTCAACACCATCACCTCCGCAATGTTCCTGACCGCAATGGCGGGTAACCCGCTGGCGCAGAAGTTCGCGCACGACCGCGGCATCAACCTCGACTGGGGTACCTGGGCGCTCGCTGCTATCGTTCCCGGTCTTGCCGCGCTGATCGTGATGCCGTGGATTATGTCAAAGATCTACCCGCCGACCATCAAGAAGACCCCGGACGCACCCGAGCACGCCCGTCAGGAACTGCACGAAATGGGCCCCATGAGCTCCAAGGAATGGATCATGCTCGGCACCTTCGCGCTGCTGCTGGTCCTGTGGATTACCGGTACCTCCCTGGGTATTGACGCCACCAGCGCCGCATTCTTCGGCATCGCGATTCTGCTGGTCACCAAGGTCCTGACCTGGAAGGACATGGCGAAGAACTCCAGCGCATGGTCCACCCTCATCTTCTTCGCCGTGCTCGTCGGCATGGCGGACCACCTGAAGAAGCTCAAGGTCGTCGACTGGATCGGTCAGCAGGCGGCGCACAGCGTCAGCGGCATGGCGTGGCCTATGGCATTCGTGATTCTGATTCTGGCGTACTTCTTCATCCACTACATGTTCGCTTCGAACACCGCGCAGGTTGTGGCGCTGTACGCCGTGTTCCTCGGTGCGGCGGTAGCTGCCGGTGTTCCGCCGATGTTCGCGGCGCTGTTCCTCGGCTTCATGGGCAACCTGATTGGCGGCATCACCCACTATGCTTCCGGCCCGGCGGGCGTGTACTACGGTTCCGGCTACTTCAGCGTGGGCGAATGGTTCAAGATTGGCTTCGTGGCAGCTATCGTGAACCTGGTCGTCTGGGGTGCGGTCGGTACTGCGTGGCTGTTCGCGCTCGGCTTCGCCAACTAGTAGCGCAACCCCCGCAATAGCGGATAAGCCCGGTATTCTCACGTGAATTTTCGTGTGAGAACACCGGGCTTTTACGCGCCCGTTGAACGCCTACAAAACAGCGCAAAACCTAGTAAATCTCCCACCCCCTCCGCTAGGGTAGAAGAAAGACCCAAAACACCTTGGAGGATGCCGTGCATCAGGACCAGCACATCACCGCCCAAACCACCGCGCTACCCCACGTCAGCATTGAACAGCACGCCAACCCTGCGCTGACCGAGCCGCAGCCGCTCGGCGCGTTCCCCGCCGGTTTCCTCTTCGGAGGTGCCACCGCCGCCAACCAGTTCGAGGGCGCCTGGAACGAAGACGGCAAGGGCCCCAGCCTGCAGGATGTGCTACCCGCCGGCGGTCTGTACCCGCGCACCGCCGAACCCACCGAGGACAATCTCAAGCTGGAGGGCATTGACTTCTACCACCGCTACCGCGACGACATCGCCCTGCTCGCGGAGATGGGCTTCAAGGTCTTCCGCTTCTCCATCGCCTGGTCGCGTATCTTCCCCCGCGGCGACGAAGAAACCCCGAACGAGGCGGGCCTCGCCTTCTACGACCGCGTGCTCGACGAGCTCGAAAAGCACGGCATGGAACCGCTCATCACCCTCAGCCACTACGAAACCCCGCTGCACCTGGTCGAGCAGTACAACGGCTGGACCAGCCGCGAACTCATCGGCTTCTACGAACGCTACGCCCGCACCGTATTCGCCCGCTACGGCAAGCGCGTGAAGTACTGGCTGACCTTCAACGAAATCAACTCCATGCTGCACCTGCCGTTCATGTCCGGCGGCATTAACACCCCGGCAGATCAGCTCAGCGACGCGGACCTGTACCAGGCGATGCACCACGAGCTGGTCGCCTCCGCACGCGCCACCGCCGCGGCACGCGAGCTGGCACCCGGCGCGCAGATCGGTTGCATGATTCTAGCCATGCCCACCTACCCACTCACCCCCGACCCCGCCGACGTCCTCGCCGCCATGCAGACGGAACAGGCAAACTTCGCGTTCGGTGACGTGCACGTACGCGGCGCCTACCCCGGCTACTTCCTGCGTGCCCTGCGTGAGAAGGGCGTGGAGCTGAACATCACCGAGCAGGACCGCAAGGACCTGAAGAACACCGTGGATTTCGTGTCGTTCAGCTACTACATGTCCACCTGCGCGACCGGCGACCCGGCACGAGGCGAACGCGGCGAAGGCAATATCCTCGGCGGCGTGGCGAACCCGACCCTGCCCGCCAGCGAATGGGGTTGGCAGATCGACCCGACCGGTCTGCGCGTGGTTCTCAATCAGTATTGGGACCGCTGGCAGAAGCCGCTGTTCATCGTGGAGAACGGCCTGGGTGCCCGCGACGAACTGGTCGAGGTGAATGGTGAGCTCACCGTGGAAGACGACTACCGCATCGACTACCTGCGCCAGCACCTGCACGCGGTGCGTGAGGCGATTGAGGACGGCGTGAACGTGCTCGGCTACACCACCTGGGGTTGCATCGACATGATTAGCGCCTCCACCGCGCAGATGTCCAAGCGCTACGGGTTCATCTACGTGGACCGCAACGACGACGGCACCGGCACCTTGGCGCGCTACCGCAAGAAGTCCTTCCACTGGTACCGCGAGGTGATTGCCAGCAACGGCGCGAAGCTGTAGAAGCTAAGGTTCTAGACGCTAAGGTTCTAGGCTCTGAAACCCCGTGGAATGAACCCCGCGAAATGAGCACATAAAAGGCCCCCGAGACTTCGAATCTCGGGGGCTTTTGCGCATGTCCGTTATGCCTAGCGCGGGCGAACGGGCAAATCTAGTCCATAGGTAGGTCGTTCAGGCTGGTGGAGACATACTCCCACCAGGTCGGCACCAACCCGGCATTCATCGCCACCCTCTGCGACAGCATGTGCGAGGGGCTCGTACCGTAGAACGGCAGGTACCCTTCCGCCAGGGTCAGACGTGCGGCGTCACGCACCAGCACACTGGCAATGCCGGCACCGCGCCAGGCGGGTAGCACATCAATACCGATTTGGCGCATAATCGGCGAATCGTCACTCATACCAACCATAGCGATGGGATCTGCGAACGCAGGGGCGCTCTCCCCCGCCGCGGCCACTTCAGATGCCTTAGATGCGTTCTCCTCCACCGGATATGCGGCGAGCACCAGCACATCCGGGCGGGTCACACTAAAGCCCAGCGCGTTCGAGTAGCGCTTATCCCCACGGAAGCGCTCAAACTGCTCAGCGTCCAGCAGCTCCACGCGCAGGCGGGTTACGCGCGCCTCCGTGTCTTCCGGGTCAACCTCAATCGCACCCGCGGAGGCGTTTGCCTCCCTGCGGATGGTGCGCTCGCCGGTGATTTCGGCAAGCAGCGCAGCCTTCAGCTCGGCGGGGTCAACGCGGCGCATCATGCCCACACCGGGCACGGCGCACTTCACTTCCTGCGCCTGCACACCCTCGGGTACGACCGAGTTCAACAGGGCGCGGCCGGGCGTGTAGTAGATGCTCGTGCCGCTGACCTGCTGGGTGTAGGGGGTGAGCAGTTCGTTGAGCTGGCGCAGCTGCGCGTAGTCGCCCAGCCAGTTCGACTGGTCGCCGAGCATATAGTCGACGGCCTTCTCCAGCACGCGCGGATGCTTGGCGCAGAGAATACCGACGCTCGCGTAGTTGGCGACGCGCAGCTCCCAGATGTCGTCGTTACGACGGCGTGCGGCGCCCATCTTCTCGGAGGGCGGCTGCACGGTGGCGAGCAGCGGCAGGCTCTCGGCTTCCGGGTAGTCGCGTAGCTCTTCGAGGGCGCGGCTAATCGAGCCGGGTGCCTGGCAGAAGTCCGCCTCCAGCTGGGTATGCAGGATGTGTCGCGCACGGTCCACGGTGGTCACAGCGCCACGGTTCACGGTGCCACGGTTCACAGCGCCACGGATAGCCTGAGCTCCCCGGGCAGGTGCGGTTCCTTGAGTATCAGTCACGTAGGTTTCCTTTAGTTCAAGTTCTCGGCTAGTTCAGAATCTCGGCTAGTTCAGAATCTCGGCTAGTTCAGGATCTCGGCTAGTTCAGGATCTCGACTAGCTCAGAATCTCAGCAAGGAACGCGCCGGTGTGCGAGCCCTTCACCTGAGCAACCTGTTCCGGGGTGCCCTCGGCAATGACGGTGCCGCCGCCGCTACCGCCTTCGGGGCCCATGTCAATAATCCAGTCGGCGCACTTGACCACGTCCAGATTATGCTCGATGGTGATGACGCTATTACCCTTGTCAACCAGCGATTGCAGCACGGCGAGCAGCTTGCGGATGTCTTCAAAGTGCAGGCCGGTGGTCGGCTCGTCCAGCACGTAGATGGAGCGGCCGTTGGAGCGCTTCTGCAGTTCGGTTGCGAGCTTCACGCGCTGCGCCTCACCACCGGAGAGGGTCGTTGCGGGCTGACCCAGGCGAATGTAGCCCAGCCCCACGTCCACTAGGGTGTTCAGGTGGCGCGCAATCGGGGTGAATGCGGCAAAGAACTCTGCGGCTTCTTCCACGGGCATTTCGAGCACGTCGGCAATGGTCTTGCCCTTGTAGTGCACTTCGAGGGTTTCGCGGTTGTAGCGCTTACCGTGGCAGGTTTCGCAGGGCACGTACACGTCCGGCAGGAAGTTCATTTCAATCTTCAGGGTGCCGTCGCCGGAGCAGTCCTCGCAGCGGCCGCCCTTGACGTTGAAGGAGAATCGGCCGGGGGTGTAGCCGCGCATTTTCGCTTCGCTGGTCTCTGCGAACAGCTTGCGGATGTGGTCGAACACGCCGGTGTAGGTGGCGGGGTTCGAACGCGGGGTGCGGCCGATGGGCGACTGGTCCACGTGAATGACCTTGTCCAGGTGTTCCAGGCCGTCGATGCTCTTGTGGCGGCCGGGTACCTGCTTGGCGCCGTTGAGCTTGTTCGCCAGGGAGGTGTACAGAATGTCGTTGACGAGGGTGGACTTACCCGAGCCGGATACACCGGTCACCGCCGTGAATACGCCCATAGGGAAGGACACGGTCACGTTCTTGAGGTTGTTTTCGCGGGCGCCGCGCACGGTCAGCTGACGCTTCTTGTCCACGGGGCGGCGGGATGCAGGCACCTCAATGCTGCGGCGGCCAGCCATGTAGTCGCCGGTAATGGACTTGGTGTTCTTCAGCAGCTCCTCAAAGCTGCCGGAGTGCACGATTTCGCCGCCGTGCTCGCCGGCACCGGGTCCTACATCCACAATCCAGTCGGCTTCGCGCATGGTGTCTTCGTCGTGCTCGACCACAATAAGCGTGTTGCCCATATCGCGTAGCTTAGTCAGGGTTTCGATGAGGCGGCGGTTATCGCGCTGGTGCAGGCCGATAGAGGGCTCGTCGAGCACGTAGAGCACGCCGACCAGACCCGAACCGATCTGGGTTGCCAGGCGGATGCGCTGCGCCTCACCACCGGAAAGCGTGCCGGCGGAGCGTGAGAGGGTCAGGTAGTCCAAGCCCACATCCAGCAGGAATTGCAGGCGGGCATCAATTTCCTTGAGGACCTGCTCACCGATTTTGGCTTCGCGGGCGCTGAGTTGCAGGCCGCGCACAAAGCTCAGCGCGTCAGCCAGGGACAGGTCGGTAATGTCTGCGATGGACTTGCCGCCGACCTTCACGCCGAGGATGGTCGGGTTCAGGCGCGCGCCACCGCAGGAGGGGCAGGCGACCTGGCGCATGTACTGTTCGTAGCGGTCGCGGGCGAAGTCCGATTCGGTTTCTTCGTGCTTGCGCTTAATGTACGCCTTCACACCCTCGAATCCGGAGGTATAGCGGCGTTCGCGGCCGAATCGGTTGCGGTAGGACACCTCAACCTTGTAGTCCTTGCCGTCCAGAATGGCGGCGCGGGTCTTGGCAGGCAGGTCCTTGAAGGGGGTGTTCAGGTCGAAGCCGAGCTCCTCCCCCAGGCCCGCGAGCAGGCGCAGCCAGTATTCGGTGGTTGCTTTGCCCTGCGACCAGGGGGCAATAGCACCCTCGCCGAGGGTCAGGTCGGGGTTGGGTACGAGCAGTTCGGTATCTACTTCCAGGCGCGAGCCGATGCCGTCGCAGGCGCTACACGCGCCGAACGGCGAGTTGAAGGAGAATGCGCGCGGCTCGATGGTGTCGATCTGCAGCGGGTGGTTGTTGGGGCAGGCGAGGTTTTCGCTGAAGGAGCGGGTGCGTTCGGGGTCGTCCTGCTCGCGGTCCACGAAGTCGATGAGCACGCGGCCGTCGGCGAGTTTGAGCGCGGTTTCGATGGAGTCGGTGAGGCGCTGGTGAATACCGTCCTTAATGACGATGCGGTCGACGACCACCTCGATGGTGTGCTTGTACTGCTTGGCGAGCTTGGGCGGGTCGGAGAGCTGCACGGTTTCGCCGTCCACGCGGGCGCGCGAGTAGCCCTGGGTCAGCAGGTCCTTGAAGAGGTCAACAAACTCGCCCTTACGTGCGCTGACGACGGGCGCGAGGATCTGCAGGCGGGTACGTTCGGGGTATTCCTGCAGAATATCCACGATCTGCTGCGGGGTCTGCTGGGTGATTTCCTCACCACATTCGGGGCAGTGCGGGTGGCCAACTCGTGCCCAGAGCAGACGCATGTAGTCGTAAATTTCGGTGATGGTACCGACGGTTGAGCGCGGGTTCTTGGAGGTGGACTTCTGGTCGATAGACACCGCCGGGGAGAGGCCCTCGATGAAGTCTACGTCGGGCTTATCGACCTGTCCAAGGAACATACGCGCGTAGGAGGACAGCGACTCAACGTAGCGGCGCTGACCTTCCGCAAAGATGGTGTCGAAGGCGAGGGAGGACTTACCGGAGCCGGAGAGGCCGGTGAAGACGACCATCGCATCACGCGGGATGGTGAGGTCTACGTTCTTGAGGTTGTTTTCGCGGGCACCCTGAACCCGGATGCTGGTCAGATCGTTCGCTTTGAGTGCGGTGCTACCGTGTGCCGGGCGGGGTGTCATCGAAAATCCTTTCGTCTTATCTTCGAACTTAAATTCTACACCCTCACGCCTTTCACCAGCGGGATTATGCGGCAGGTGAAGGCATGAGGGCGCAGTACTTATATGAGGCGGATACATGAGGCGGGCTGTCAGGCGCGGTTTACCAGCCGCGGGTGCCCCACTCTTCCAGGTGGGGGCGCTCGTCACCGAGGGTGGTGGAGCAGCCGTGGCCGGGCAGTACGATGGCGTCATCGTCGAAGCCGCCGAAGAGCTTTTCGAGCACGTTGGAGAAGAGCTCACCGAACTGCTGCGGGGAGTCGGTCTTACCCACGCCGCCGGGGAAGAGGGTATCGCCGGTGAACAGCAGGGTTGCGGGGGTGCCGTCTTCCCAGGTGGTTTCGAGGGTGTAGACGATGGATCCGGGGGTGTGGCCGGGCACGTGCAGCGAGCGGATGACGGTGTCAGAGAGATAGAAGTCGAAGCTTTCGCCGCCGGTCAGCTCCTCTTCGACGGTGTAGTCTTCCTGTTCCTTAATGGCGGCTACGTCAGCTGCACCCGCGGAGGTGACGGCACCGGTGAGGCGGTCAAGCTCCTTAATAGCGCGAATGTGGTCCCAGTGGCCGTGAGTGACCAGGATGCCAGTCAGACCGATCGCGCGAGGCCTGAGGGAGTTGAAGTCCTCTTCCTTCTCCATAACGCGCACGCGGCGTTCTTCGCCGTCTACCAGCTCGAGCTGCGGGCAGTCGTTCAGGAGCGCGTCGAGGGTGAAGGCATAGAGTTCTTCTGCCTCGTCTGCGGGGTCAATGAGCACCTGCTCGCCGGTGGCGCGCATGGTGATGAGGTAGACGCTGTTGTCCATCTCGGAAACACTGAACGCGCGGACGGTCAGTTCGGGGTTCTCAAAGATGAGGGTGGGTTCGGGGTAAGTAGTCATAGTTCCAGTGTAGGGGCTCGCTTGATGCGGCAGGCGCCTATATAGAGCACTTCCCTATGAGCGCATTCGACATTGAATGTGCGGAATACATGCGCGGGATGCATGCGGAACAGATTCTGGAGCGCGCTCGGTACAGATGAGGCTCAGCTCGGATGAGGTTCCGACTGGAGGTCACCCGGAGTCTGCCCGGCTGAGGGCCCAGCGAAATTCAAACCGCGAAGTTCAAGCAGCGAAATTCAAAAGTTAAACAGAGAAGCGACTGCGCATCGATACACAGTCGCTTCTCATGACACCCAGGGGTATCTATCACTCACTCAAACACAAGCAACCCGAGGACTTTGGAAATCTCACGATTACTTGATGACTCAATAGTAGCGAACTTTTTGGAGGCTGTTTTACCGCTCAATTTGGTACGGAGAGCCCGTTTTAGTGACCCGCGCCTCAATGTAATCGTTCTGTAATAAAAACAGCTGTTTTTTAGGCTATCCATACGTACCAATTTCATTTTTTTCGAGTTTTAGTGTGACTTATTTCACCCAAAATAATTTTAGATTTTCCCTCATTTGGCACTTCGGTGCACCTTTAACCTGAGCTTCATACTCAGTAATTTTGAAGGCTCAATACCCGGTTTTAGCCCGGTATTCCGCGGAAGTAGAGGGTTAAGGTCAAACTATCTTCAAGCCTTTGCAACTTCATGGAATGGGAAAAATACACCGCGCACCGTTCAAAAACTGCACAATTATTCGCGCGAGAGCAAAATCAATTGGTCTGTTTGGACCCATTAGGCACCCCCTAAAGTAGAACTTTTATAACAAAATGATAACAGCAGCCCCACCTTCAGGTTCACTGAGTGCACTCATTGAAACCCCTGTCAAAAAGTAAAACACCTAGTCAATACTATATTTTCACAAAATGCAAGACAGTGTGTCACTAAAAAATCAATCTCTACAGATTGTTTAATAAAACCTGACCTTCAAGCATAAATAGAGCCCATTTATTAAGCTATACATACCATTTCCACCTTCCGAAAGGGGCGTACGGGAGCCTTCAAGGAAAGGTTGAAAGACCCCTCCACTAGGGGTTTCACTATCCTTCACTCCCCCGCCATTCAGCACTATTCAGCACCGTTCAGCGCCCAAAACACCGATACGCTCCACCTTTCACCAGCAATCACACCGACAATCGCACCGGTATTCGCACTGGCATTCACCCCATCTGCCGCCCGGTACCTGCCACCCGGTACCTGCCACCACTGGAGCACAGCAAAGCGACGCCCCTCCCCCGCTGTGGGGAAGGAGCGCCGCCTCCACTAGCTTATAGATCAGCCGGAATAGTCGCTTTAGGACAGGCCGACCATCACGCCGTTCTCGTCGAAGCCGATGCGCTCAGCTGCGGGGCTCTTGCTCAGGCCCGGCATGGTGCGCATGGTGCCGCAGATAGCGTAGACGTAGCCGGCACCTGCAGCCAGGCGAACCTCGCGCACGGGCAGGGTCCAGCCGGTCGGTGCACCCTTCAGAGTTGCATCCGAAGAGATGGACAGGTGGGTCTTCGCGATAACCACGGGCAGGTGCGAGTAACCCAGCTCAGCGAAACGCTTCAGCTGCTTAGCGGCAGCGGGAGCAATGGAGATGCCGTCCGCACCGTAGACCTTGGTGGCGACCTTCTCGATCTTGGTCTCGATGGAGTCCTCAAGATCGTAGGTGTACTTCAGATCCGAAACGTCGTCACATGCCTCAGCAACTACGTTTGCCAGGTCGGTGGTGCCCTTACCACCCTCAGCCACACCGCGGTGGATAGCGACGCGAGCGCCAGCTTCCTCAGCGATACGGCGGATGGTCTCGTGCTCGGACTCGAAGTCAGTCGGGAACGCGTTGATTGCCACGACCGGCTGAACACCGAAGTTGCGCACAATCTCGATGTGCTTCTTCAGGTTCTCGGCGCCCTTCTCCACGTCGGAGGGGCTTTCCTGCAGCATGCCTTCGGGCAGGGGCTTGCCCGGAACGATCTTGTACAGGCCGGAGTGGGACTTCAGGGAGCGCACGGTGACGACGAGCACTGCTGCGTCGGGCTTCAGGCCGGAGACGCGGCACTTGACGTTGAAGAAACGCTCCGCACCCATGTCGGCACCGAAGCCAGCCTCGGTAATCACGTAGTCGGAGTACTCCAGGCCAACGTAGTCGGCGACCACGGAGGAGTTACCGGTTGCGATGTTGCCGAAGGGGCCCGCGTGAATCAGTGCGGGGGTGTGCTCCAGGGTCTGCAGCAGGTTCGGGTTGATAGCGTCTGCCAGGATGACGGCCATTGCGCCGTCAGCCTTCAGGTCGGCTGCGGTGACGGGCTCGCCGTCGTAGTTCAGGCCGATTACAATCTTTGCCAGGCGCTCGCGCAGGTCCTTGAAGGAGGTTGCCAGCGAGAGAATCACCATGATTTCGGAGGCGCTGGTGATGTCGAAACCAGTCTCACGGACCACGCCGTCCATGCGTTCGCCCAGGCCCACGACAATGTTGCGCAGGGAGCGGTCGTTCATGTCGATAACGCGGCGCCACTCGATAGCGCGCGGGTCGATGCGCAGCTCGTTGCCGTGGTGCAGGTGGTTGTCGATCATTGCGGCAAGCAGGTTGTGCGCTGCGGTGACGGCGTGGAAATCGCCGGTCAGGTGCAGGTTCAGCTTCTCCATGGGAACGATCTGGGAGTAACCGCCGCCTGCTGCGCCGCCCTTAATGCCGAAGGTCGGGCCCATTGCGGGCTGACGTAGAGCCAGGACCGCCTTGCGGCCGGTCTGTGCAAAGCCCTGTGCGAGGGAGACGGAGGTTGCGGTCTTACCTTCACCGAGCGGGGTGGGGGTGACTGCGGTAACCACGATGTACTTGGAGCCGCGCTTGCGGGCGGTCTCTGCGTTGGTGGTTTCGTCGAGGAGGACCTTAGCAACATACTTGCCGTAGGGTTCAAGGCGATCTTCGCTGATGCCGTTGTCCGCTGCAATCTTGTTAATGGGCCACAGATCGGCGGCAAGTGCGATTTCGAGGTCGGAAGGGAAAGGCTTCTTCGTCATTATCATCCTTCGAGTTGTACGAATCATGCTCTTTCATTCTATGCCTTAGCTCACGCATTTGTCCCCCACCTCGCCGGAAGGTGGCAAATAAACCCAATTTTTAATGCACTAATCCCCGCAACCGGCACCCTACGCTCACGTGGAACGAACAGGGTCGGTGCGGGGATCAGTAGCGCATATACGCCGGGTTGCCGGTACAGTGCCGGTATAGAAGGCACAAGAACCGGCGATACAAGCAGCTATTACGGCATGATCAGCAGAACCTTGGTGGCGGTGCGCTGGTCCATTGCCTCGTAACCCTTAGCTGCCTCGTCGATGGACAGAACCAGGTCGAATACCTTACCGGGCTCAATTTCGCCCTTGTAAATCAGGTCGATGAGGGTCGGCAGGTACTTGCGCACGGGGGCGGGGCCGCCCTCCAAGTGAACCTGCTTGCCGAAGAGCTTATCGGTGCCGATGGAGCTGTCGTGCGGCACGCCCACGAAGCCGATATAGCCGCCGTGGCGTACGCAACCGAGTGCCTGGTCGAAGGACTGCTGGGTGCCAACAGCCTCCGCGACACCGTGTGCGCCCACGCCGTCGGTGAGCTCCATGACCTTGGCGATGCCCTCTTCGCCGCGCTCTTCCACCACGTGGGTTGCGCCGAATGCCTTAGCGAGCGCCTGACGTTCGGGGTTGCGGGACATGATGATGATCTTCTCCGCGCCGAGCTGCTTAGCGCCGATGACTGCGCTCAGGCCGACTGCGCCGTCGCCAACCACGACGATGGTCTTGCCGGGGCCTGCCTGCGCTGCGTCTGCTGCGTACCAGCCGGTGCCGAGCACGTCGGATGCCGCCATCAGGTGCGGGATCTGCTCTTCGGTGGGGGTTGCGGGGGTCTTGACGAGGGTGCCGTCTGCGAAGGGTACGCGGGCGTATTCTGCCTGGGTGCCGTTGGAGCGCATGCCGATGAAGGCGTCGCCTGCTGCGATTGCCTTGAGGCAGCGGGAGGGGTAGCCTGCGGTGCAGGTTTCGCACTCGCCGCAGGAGATGCAGAAGGAGCCTACGACGAAGTCGCCGGGGGCTACGGTGGTGACCTCGGAGCCTACTTCGACGACTTCACCGATGTATTCGTGGCCCATTGCTCGGTGCTCAACGGGCTGTGCGCCGCGGTAGGGCCACAGGTCGGAGCCGCAGATGCAGGATGCTGCGAGCTTGATGATGGCGTCGGTGGGTTCGAGGAGGGTCGGCTTGTCGACTTCGTTGACGACGACCTTGCCGGGGGCTTCCATAACAACTGAACGCATGGGTGTTCCTTTCGGGGCTGTGGGGTAGTAGTCCAACAGTACGCCCCGCACCCCGATATATCAATAATTTTTTATGCTACAGGGTGAAGGTAAAAACTCCGGCAGTTGGAACCGTCGGAACCGGCAAAACCGCTCCCGTTCCCCTGCTTCTCCGTGTCTTCTCCGGCCCTTCTCCCCCGCTTTCACACCCGGTTAAACGGCACCCACCCTTTCCAGGTAGGGTTACCCCCGCACCTTCCTAGATACCCATCGGATTTCCCAGGCAACAGGCACTCCAAGAGAAAGGCGGCTTATGGCACACACGAACCCCCACGGACCTTTTAAGGTTACGTGGGGGGCTCGTTGTAAAAATGTGGTTATCGCGTCTTACAATAACGGTGTCGTTAACGCATGCGGGTGAGGCTTATAGCCCCCGATAATGGGGTACCGCACTCGCTACAGCACTACTGCTGCACGATGCAACAAACACAGTATATCTGTGTGCTGTTGCTATCAGCCCGTAAGTCAGGCTGCTTCGGTGTTATGGCCACCGGTGAGGCCGATTCCGACACAGAGCAGTACATGTTGTTAATTACTTGAGTCTGTCCCTGCTGCGCCATAGGGGTACCAGAAGTCATTGTATTGCTTCCCAGAAAAGGGAAACACATACCGACTACATACAGCACTACCCCAAGAAGGAAACCAATAATTTTCTTCTCAAATTCCTTCAAGATTTTCTCCCCAAGTCGCTTGGGGTACTTCTTGATCGCCTCGAAAATCTCGGGGTGCTTCCGTTCTTTTTCCAGTGTCTTCCTGCCGGATGCGTCTTTGATATTCAAATTCTCAGGCTGCGTCAGGTTTTCGGGATTCTTTACTGAAGAACCCTGATTAGTATCCGGCATTACCTCTTGCGAAAGAGCCTCAGACACTTCAAAGTGCCCTAGCCTCGCAGCATCATCCTCTTGAGAGCTACGCCCTAGATTGGAGCTAGACTCCAGATTCTGGCTCTTCGCCTTACGCTTCTTCTTAGAGCGCTTTGGTTTCTTTTTGCGCTTCTTCGAAGGACTCAAATCATCAGCAGGCGTTACCTCTTGCGAAAGAGCCTCAGACATTTCAGAGTGCCCTAGCCTCGCAGCATCATCTCCGTCAGAGCTACGCCCTAGCGTGGAACTAGGCCTCAGCTCGCGATTCTTCGCCCTAGGCTTCGTCTTAGCACGTTTTGATTTTTTCTTGCCCTTCTTCGAAGGACTCAAATCATCAGCAGGCATTACCTCTTGCGAAAGAGCCTCAGACATTTCAGAGTGCCCTAGATTCGCAGCAGCAGCAGCATCCTCTTGAGAGCTACGCCCTAGTGGTGTTGACCTTGTCAAGTTTTCGTTTTTTGTGTTAATCCGGCTTTTTTTAGCCATGCTTTATTTCCAATCTTTACGGGGGAAAGAATTTGGTAGCTCCCCCGGTGCTTGCACCCCTGCAACGTATAAACAGGCACCGGGGGAGATATGAAAAGAAAGGGCTTAGAAGTCCCAGTCCTCGTCCTCGGTGTTCACAGCCTTACCAATCACGTAGGAAGAGCCGGAACCGGAGAAGAAGTCGTGGTTCTCATCAGCGTTCGGGGACAGTGCCGACAGGATCGCCGGGGACACGTTAGTCACGGATGCCGGGAACATCGGCTCGTAGCCCAGGTTCATCAGAGCCTTGTTAGCGTTGTAGTGCAGGAACTTCTTAACGTCCTCACTCCAACCCACACCGTCATACAGGGAGTGGGTGTACGCCACCTCGTTCTCGTACAGTTCGTACAGCAGGTTGAAGGTGTACTCCTTCAGCTCTGCCTGACGCTCCGCGGATTCCTTCGCCAGGCCGCGCTGGAACTTGTAACCAATGTAGTAGCCGTGCACTGCCTCGTCACGAATAATCAGACGAATCAGGTCAGCGGTGTTGGTCAGCTTCGCGTGCGAAGACCAGTACATGGGCAGGTAGAAGCCCGAGTAGAACAGGAAGGACTCCAGCAGAGTGGAGGCAACCTTCTTCTTCAGCGGGTCGTCACCGATGTAGTAGGACAGAACGATCTTCGCCTTCTTCTGCAGGTGCTCGTTCTCAGAAGCCCAGCGGAACGCCTCGTCAATCTCCTTGGTGGAGGCGAGGGTCGAGAAGATCGAGGAGTACGACTTTGCGTGCACGGACTCCATGAACGCAATGTTGGTGTACACGGCCTCTTCGTGCGCGGTCACAGCGTCCGGCAGCAGGGACACGGCACCGACAGTACCCTGGATGGTGTCCAGCAAGGTCAGACCGGTGAAGACGCGCATGGTCAGCTGCTTCTCTTCCTCAGTCAGGGTCTTCCAGGAGGGCACGTCGTTGCTCAGCGGCACCTTTTCCGGCAGCCAGAAGTTACCGGTCAGACGATCCCAAACCTCAAGGTCCTTCTCGTCCTCAATACGGTTCCAGTTGATAGCCTCGATCACGTGGTCGACGAGCTTCACCTTTTCGCTCATTAGTAATTCTCCGATTCTTAAGGGGCGGTTACGGTCCCACGCGCGCCCAACCAGTCGCGCAGGCGGTTTGCGTGTTCACCGTAACCGCCCCTTCCAGTCTTTAGTTATAGTGTGCCAGCTCAGGCTGAATGCGTCACAGCATTCGGGCTAGAGCATGCAGGATACGCAGCCTTCAACCTCGGTACCCTCAAGAGCCATCTGACGCAGACGGATGTAGTAGATGGTCTTGATGCCCTTACGCCATGCGTAAATCTGGGCGCGGTTGATATCGCGGGTGGTTGCGGTATCGCGGAAGAAGAGGGTCAGCGACAGGCCCTGGTCCACGTGCTGGGTTGCCACAGCGTAGGTGTCGATGATCTTCTCGTAACCAATTTCGTAGGAGTCCTGGTAGTACTCCAGGTTGTCGTTGGTCATGTACGGCGCCGGGTAGTAGACGCGGCCGAGCTTGCCTTCCTTGCGGATCTCAATCTTCGAAGCGATCGGGTGAATCGAAGAGGTCGAACCGTTGATGTAGGAGATGGAGCCGGTCGGCGGAACAGCCTGCAGGTTCTGGTTGTACATGCCGTACTGTGCCACGTCAGCAGCCAGCTGAATCCACTCTTCACGGGTGGGAATGTGGTGCTTAGCGAACAGTTCGCGGGTACGCTCGGTCTGCGGTTCCCATTCCTTCTCAATGTACTTGGCGAAGAACTCACCGGATGCGTACTTCGAGTTCTCGAAGCCCTCGAAACGCTGGCCGCGTTCCTTAGCAATCTGCATGGAGGCGCGGATTGCGTGGTAGGCGACGGTGTAGAAGTACATGTTGGTGAAGTCCAGCGCTTCTTCGGAACCGTAGTAGACGTGCTCGCGTGCCAGGTAGCCGTGCAGGTTCATCTGGCCCAGACCCACGGCGTGGCTCATGTTGTTGCCGCGCTCGATGGAGGGTACGGAGCGGATGTCGGACTGGTCGGAGACGGAGGTCAGCGAACGAATCGCGGTTTCCACGGTCTTGCCGAAGTCGTCGCCGTCCATGGTCAGTGCAATGTTCAGCGAACCGAGGTTGCAGGAGATGTCCTTACCGACGGTCTCGTAGCCGAGGTCAGCGTGGTAGGTGGACGGCTCAGAAACCTGCAGGATCTCGGAGCACAGGTTGGACATGATGACCTTACCGGCGATGGGGTTCGCGCGGTTGACGGTGTCTTCGAACATCACGTACGGGTAGCCGGACTCGAACTGGATCTCTGCGATGGTCTGGAAGAACTCACGCGCGTTGATCTTGGTCTTGGTGATGCGTGCATCGTCGACCATCTCGTAGTACTTCTCGGAGACGTTGATGTCGGAGAAGGGCACGCCGTAGATGCGTTCCACATCGTACGGGGAGAAGAGGTACATGTCCTCGTTCTTCTTCGCCAGCTCGAAGGTGATGTCGGGGATGACAACGCCCAGGGAGAGGGTCTTGATGCGGATCTTCTCGTCAGCGTTCTCACGCTTGGTGTCCAGGAAGGCGTAGATGTCGGGGTGGTGTGCGTGCAGGTACACGGCACCGGCACCCTGACGTGCGCCGAGCTGGTTTGCGTAGGAGAAGGCGTCTTCCAGCAGCTTCATGACGGGGATAACGCCCGAGGACTGGTTCTCAATCTTCTTAATGGGCGCACCAGACTCGCGCAGGTTGGTCAGGGCGAATGCCACGCCGCCGCCGCGCTTGGAGAGCTGCAGTGCAGAGTTGATGGAGCGGCCGATGGACTCCATGTTGTCTTCCATGCGCAGCAGGAAGCAGGAGACGAGCTCGCCGCGCTGCTTCTTACCAGCGTTGAGGAAGGTGGGGGTTGCCGGCTGGAAACGGCCGGAGATGATCTCGTCGACGATGTCTTCGGCGAGCTTCTCGTTGCCTTCTGCCAGCAGCAGTGCGACCATGCAGACGCGGTCTTCAAAACGCTCCAGGTAGCGCTGACCGTCGAAGGTCTTGAGCGCGTAGGAGGTGTAGAACTTGAAGGCACCCAGGAAGGTCGGGAAGCGGAACTTCACGGCGTAGGCGCGCTTGAACAGGTTCTTAATGAACTGGAAGTTGTACTTGTCGAAGAGTTCCGGCTCGTAGTACTGGTTCTCGATCAGGTACTCGATCTTCTCTTCCAGGTCGTGGAAGAAGACGGTGTTGTTGTTGACGTGCTGCAGGAAGTACTGACGTGCAGCCTGACGGTCTGCATCGAACTGAATCTGGCCGTTCTCATCGTAGAGGTTCAGCAGTGCGTTCAGCTCGTGGTAGCTCATACCCTTGAACTTCTCGGGCACGCTCTTGCCGCTGTGGCTCGCACCGAGAGTTTCTAGTGCTGAGGGCAGTTTTGCGTCCAAAATGCTTCCAATCCTTCGTTGACTTTTTCTACATCTGAATCGGTGCCCATGAGCTCAAACTTGAAGAGCACGGGCACATCGCACTTCTTGGCGACAATGTCTGCCGCGATACCGAAGAGCGGACCAAAGTTGGTGTTGCCGGAGCCAATCACACCGATCATGTGGTTGCGATTTTGCTCCACGTTCAGGAATTTAACCACCTGCGGGGGAACGTTACCGGCGCCTTCAGGCTTGCCGTAGGTGGGGACGATGAGCACGAACGGCTCATCAAGAATGAGGGTGTCTTCGCCGGTGCGCAGCGGCAGGCGGAGGCGGCGGGCACGGATCTTCTCCACGAACTTGTGGGTGTTACCGGAGATGGAGGAGAAGTACACGATGAGCGGCGCGGTGTCGTCCAGGACCTCGGTCGCTCGACCCTCGGAGGCATTGCGTGCATCCATAAGAATCTTGCGGATTTCTGCGTGCTCGTCGACGGGGTTGGGCGTGAGGGTGGTACTCAATGTGTACTCCTTATTCTCGTGTGCCGGTGTGAGTTCCGTGCCGATTCCCGTTGGTGCGGGTTTCGGCTGGGTTGTTACGCTGCCAGAGCGTTGATCTTGTCGGGCTGGAAGCCGGACCAGTGCTCGTCGCCTGCGATGACGACGGGTGCCTGCATGTAGCCGAGGGACTTGACCATTTCGAGGGCCTGAGCGTCTTCGGTGATATCAACCTTGGTGTAGCTGATACCCTTCGCGTCGAGGGCGCGGTAGGTCATGTTGCACTGGACGCACTGCGGCTTGGTGTACACGGTCACTACCATGGGAATGCCTCTTACTTTCTCCCGCTCAGGCGGGGTTATCTCGTGAATGAATCTGGCGTGTTTCGTCTGTGGTTCACCACGTGGTGTTGACGGTGAGCGCGGTGCCGTCCGCTACCCCTCCTAGTGGGGTGTGGCGGTTTCCTGCGCGGGGGCAGGGCGCTCAGAAGTGCCGTAGTGGTGGAACCGAGTATTAATACTACATCTAGTGTCGAGATTTTTCTGCACCACAAGATGATGTGGTGTGAGGGGCGTGTTTCGTTCGATAAACCCACAGCTGAACCCACTTAAGATGGGGTGCCTACAGCTTATCCACACCCTGCCGCGGGGCTAGTTCGTTGGATTTTCGCGGGGTGCGCCGGGTTATCCACAGGTGGGGTTTAAGTTGGTCAGGATTTTTAAGGGTTCATTCGCCCGCCAAGTTGAGGTTCACTTAACCTCATGTATGCTTTCGGGGGCATAAAACCCGGCAGATTCGGGCTTGATTTTAAAGAGATCTTAACTCTCACGCGTTCTTGCGCGGAACGGCGCGGTTTTAAAGCAGAACGGACTTTCTTAAAGGCGAGGGTTAACCCCCTTCGAGCGGCTTTAAGCTGTGTGATTAAAGCTGTAGAAAAGATTTTTAACTCTTTTTGATGAGCCGGTGTGTCGTGGGTTTAAGTTGGTTAATTCCTCTGAAACAGCAAAACCCACCGCATATACCGGTATTTCGCGGTATTTGCGGTGGGTTTACTGGGTATCAGCGCTGGTTTTAGCAACCGGTGAGGCGCAGGAGAAACACGACCGGCTAGAAATCGATCAGGCCCAGCTCGCGCAGCTTCTTACTCAGCGTTACGCCGTCGGTGGCTTCAATCCACAGCGGCGAGCGCATCATCTGTTCGGCGCGGTAGTCGCTCCACACGCGGCCGGAGGCGAGCATGGTCTCCCCCACGGTCAGGTTGCGGATGACGATTGCCGCCACGTTGTCCGGGTAGCGTACCGCGAAGCCGTTGTAGATGTACGGGTCGCGCTGCCCGTCGTCGCCGACAAGGATCCACTTCATCTGCGGGAACTCCTCGGCGAGGCGGCGCAGGGACTCGACCTTGTGGTTGGTGCCGGAGCGGAACCAGCGGTCGGGGGTGGGGCCCCAGTCGGTCAGCAGGAACGTGCCGCGCGGGTAGCCGTTGCGGCTGAGGAAGCGGCGCAGGGTCGGAGTGATGTTCCAGGCGCCGGTGGACAGGTACATGAACGGCGCATCCGGGTGGCTGCGGCGGATACGGTCGGTCATGACCGCCATGCCGGGGGTGGGGATGCGTGCGTGCTCGTCGAGGATGAAGGAGTTCCAGGCGGCAACCAGGGGGCGCGGCAGCATGGTGACCATGACGGTGTCATCGACGTCCATGATGACGCCGAGCTTCTGGCTTTCGGGAACGATGTAGACGCTGGTTGCTACGGCGCGGGAGCCGGGCACGTACATGATGACTTCGTGCATGCCGGGTTCCAGGTCGATGCTGAGTTTGACGTCGAGCACGCCGCCGCGGTCGGTGTACGCTTCATACTTGGTGCCGTCGATGACGATGGTGACGGGCGCATCGGACATTGCGATTGCGGTGAAGGAGCGCCAGCCGCGCATGGGGTTGGCGGTGTCTTGGGTGCCTTCTACGACCTGCAGCAGGCGTTCGAGGCTGACCGTCTTGTAGAGTGCGCGGGCGATGATGCGGACCCAGCCGGGGTTGCCGTCGGAGGGGGCGCGTCCGTAGCCTTCGGAGGGCACGAGGATGGGTTCGCGGCCGGCGGCGATGGCGCGCTTTTCACGCCACCGGTGCAGCCGGTCTGCAACGCGGTAGCCGATGTTGACTGCCTCGTCGGCAGCATCGTTCACAAGGTTGCGCAGTTCGTGAGTGCCCAGATTCTCCATCCCACTAGTTTAGCGGAGCGTTACCGGCTTGAGGCTTCTTGATTTTTGTGTTCTTATACCTAGTTTTTATACCTATTAATACTGTGGTGCTGAGCGTGCGGTGTGATGTGCACATTATTTAGGGGTGTATTCGCTGTTCAGCTTCGTTCCTTGCAGGTGGGGGCGTTATCCTGGAGAGTATGACCCACTCACAGCCTAATCGCCGACTTTTTGTGCTCGGCACCGCTATGCTTCCGCTGATTGCTGCCTGCTCGAAGAAGTCGAATGACTACGACGGCACCAGCGGTAATTTCACTCCGTATCAGGCTGGCGGCGAGACTACTGCTGCTACTCGCCCCGCACCTACGAATTCGCCGACGGTTGCCGCTGCTGGCAACCCGGTTGATAAGCCGCGCGAATGGCCCGGTATCGGCAACTCTCTCATTGGTGAGGGTAAGTATGTTGCGTGGACTGTTGATGACGGCGCAAGCCCGGAGGCGATTCGCGGCTACGCTGAGTTCTCGAAGCGCACGAATACTCGCCTGACGTTCTTCATTAACGCTTCTTACACCGGTTTTAAGGAGCATGTGTCGTTGCTGCGTCCGCTGGTTCAGAGCGGCCAGATTCAGGTTGCGAACCACACCTACAGCCACCCCGACCTGACCACCCTGGACGCTGAGGGCGTGAAGGAAGAGCTGCAGCGTAACGAGGACGAGATTATGAGCATGTTCGGTGTCTCGTCGAAGCCGTACTTCCGCCCGCCGTACGGCCGCTATAACGATGCGGTGCTGAAGGCTGCCGGTGAGATTGGTTTTACCCGCCCGGTCATGTGGAACGGCACTACCGGCGATGAGGCGAAGACGAGCGCCCGCGTGATTTACACGCGCTGCATCCGCTACATGCTGCCGCAACAGATCGTGCTGGGCCACCTGAACTACGAGACGATCATCCCGATCCTGGATAAGGTGAAGGGCCTGCTCGATGACCGCGGCCTGACTGCGGTGACGATTCGCGACTACTACGGTGACGCATCCGAGGAAGAGATTAAGGCGGCGGCTCCTTCGCCGACCCCCACCCCGGAGGAGAACACCCCGTCACCTGAGGCGACCACCGAGGCCCCTACCCCGGAGCCTACTACTGAGGCTCCGACTCAGGCACCGACCCGCTATGAGGATGAGGTAGCGGCTAGCCAGCAGGCTACTACAGCTCCGGCGGCAACGACTGCTCCGCCGGCTCGTGCGACGGCGGCTCCGGCGGCGACGACCGCGCCGGCTGCTACGACGAGTGCTTCGGCGACTGCCCGCCGCTAGCCGCTTCGGCTACATCTTAGATACGGTAAAAGCCCCCTCGCACCGGACAAACCGGTTCGAGGGGGCTTTTGTATCATCACAAGGCATCCACATCACAAGGCATGCATTCGTATGGCATCCGCACCTTGCCGCGTAGGTTTACGCGTGACGGTGTTCGGCACGGTATGCGGCGGGCGTGGTACCTGTCCAGAGGGTGAAGGCGCGCACGAAGCTATTAGCTTCAAGGTAGCCGAGCATGAACGCGATAGAGTCCATGCTCATATCCGTGGTGGATAGGTACTGCTTGGCAAGGAGCAGACGCACATGGTTGAGCTGCTTACGGAAGGTGGTGCCTTCCTCAGAGAGCTGCCGTTGCAGGGTTCGGGCGCTGGTGACGAGCTTGCGGGCTACGTCTTCGATGGTGTTCTCCCCTGCCGGGAGAAGTTCCACCAGGGCGGCACGCACTCGTGCTGAGGTGCTGTCCTCCACGTCCAGTTGCGAGAGCCTGCGTGAGAGCTCCGGCTCAAAGTAGGACCACATGCTCTCATTGTGGGAGATGAAGGGAATCTGCAGATCCGAGATTTTGAAGGTGATGGCGTTGACTCCAGTCACTTCTACCGGCACACCGAGCAGCTTCTCGAGGGAGGAGCTGACCGGGTAGACACTTTCTACGCGAAGCGGCTGTACCTGCTCTTTGGTTGCTGAGCGGATAATGTGCAGGATAAAAGCGAGTTCACCTTCAGCCACGAATGCGGGGACCTGGGTTCCGGGCTCGTCGGCCTCAATGTAGAGGGTGCTTTCCTGCCCCAGGGTTTCGAGGCGGTAACGAATCGGCCCGATGAGGGGCTTATGCTGAGCTAACCGTTCGATGCACCGCTGACCGTTTTGAGCGCAGTACGCCGCGAATATGGGCGGGCTGAAACGCTCAACACCGTCAGATGTTGCCAGGCGGATAGCGAAGTCCTCGGAGGGAGCCAACTGCCCTATTGCTTCCATGAGAGCTAGATAGTCGGAGCCGGACAGGGCAGGTATTGAACGGCTGAAGAGGTCTTCTGCCAGGCCTGCTTTGCGGAGCACTTCGCCGGGGTCAATGCCGAAGGCGGTGAAGAGCTGTGAGAACTGGGCATCCAGTATGTAGGTTTTCATAGGGTGTTACTTTGCGCTACCTGCAATCTGCTGGTCGTAGACGAAGTTCAGCATTGCCTTGCGCGGCATCATCGGGGAGAGGGAAATGAGGGGCTTCTGCCATGCGACCAGGCCGGAGACAACGTTGATCTTGCCTGCAATCATGCCGTCGTAGCCGTCCTTGGCAACCTGTGCCGGGGAGACAGCGTTAGCGAAGAGCTTGGTGTCGTCCAGGCCGCCTGCTGCTGCGAAGCCGGTTGCCATAGCGCCGGGCATCAGGCAGGAGACGGTCACACCGGTGCCCTGAACCTCACGCCACAGAGCGTTGGACCAGCTGGTGATGTACGCCTTGGTAGCGTAGTAGACTGCCTGCAGCGGGCCGGGGATGGTAGCTGCGGTGGAGGAGACGTTGAGGACCTTACCGGAGCCGCGTTTGATCATTTCGGGCAGGAAGAGCTTGAGCAGGCGGGTGGGGGATTCGATGTTCACGGCGATCATGGACATGTCATCTTCCATGGAACGCTCACGAGCGAAGTCACCCTGACCGCCGAAGCCTGCGTTGTTGATGAAGTAGTCGGGCAGGATGCCGAGCTGCTGGCACGCGTCGAAGATCTGCTGGGCGGCTGCTTCGGTGGAGAGGTCAGCGGCGATGGTGTATGCCTTCACGCCGTAGTCCTTTTCGACCTGTGCTGCCTGTGCGTCGAGCTTGCTCTGGCTGCGGCCAACCAGGATGACGTCGCCGCCGGTTGCCGCGTGGATATTGACGAATTCGGTGCCGAGGCCGCCGTAAGAACCGGTGATGAGTGCGGTTGCCATGATGTGTTCTCCTTGAAATTTAGAAACTTGTTTGTGGATTCCGCCGAGTTTTTCGGTGGTTTCCGTTGCCTTGTGGTTACAACTATACGGAGCAAAAGACGCCAGCAATACAGCAATTCGCGCCAGGAATCTGCAAAACGCGCCAACTCTGCTGGCGTTATTGGCGTTTTCCCCGCCGGGGCTTCGTAACCATGCATCTTCTATAAGGGGCGGCACGCGGCAGGGCATACGGAGGGGCACGCGGCGAGGTTTGAAGACTAGCGGCGGGAATAAACGCTGGGGGAATACTGGGGAATAATCGCGACAGCCGCGGCGTTAGGCGAGTGTACAGTTGCGGTAGCTGCCGCATCCGAGTGTGAAAGGAATAGATACCATGCGTATTGATATTTGGTCCGATATTGTGTGCCCCTTCTGCTACGTGGGTAAGCGTAACTTGGAGCAGGCACTCGCCGAGTTTGAGCACCGTGATGAGGTTGAGGTGGTGTGGCATAGTTTTGAGCTGGACCCGTCGGCTACGGAGCATCCTGCTGGTTCGCTGCCGGAGCTGATTGCTAAGAAGTACTCCATGCCCTTGGAGCAGGCGATTGCGAGCCAGGAGTCGCTGGCGGAGCGTGCCCGCGAGGTCGGTTTGGATTTCAATTGGCGGCAGGCACGCTACGGTAATACGTTTGATGCGCACCGCGTGATTCAGTATGCGGCGGAGCAGGGTTTGGCGTCGGCGGCGCAGGAGGCGTTTAAGCTGGCGTACTTTACGCAGGGCCGTTCGGTGCAGGATCACGAGTCGATTCTGGATATCGCCTCTGAGATTGGTTTGGATACCGCCGAGGTTGAAGCGGTGTTGAAGAGCGACCGTTACGCGGAGCAGGTGCGTGCTGATGAGCAGTTGGCGCGCCAGCTGGGCATTAACGGTGTGCCGTTCTTCTTGATTGAGTCGAAGTGGGCGGTGAATGGTGCGCAGCCTGCGGAGGCGCTGGTGCAGGCGCTACGTCATGTGTGGGAGCAGACCCATCAGGTTGAGTTGTTGAACCCCCTAGCGGGCGCCTCGAGTAACACGGCGGGTGACGGTACCGCGGAGGCAGGCTCGGCTACTGCTGGCGCGTCCTGCGATGTGAAAGGCAACTGCTCCTAGCCTGTTTTCCCGCCGCCTCTTTCTGAGGCGCTACTCCCCTAGCGCCTCCGGCTGGTGCCCCCCCCCAGATATAGCGAATATATAGCGAAGCCCCCTTGCCCTGGTTCTTTGTCCTGGTTCTTGTGTGAACCGGCATGAGGGGGCTTTGCCGTGCCGGGTTGGTGTTTCTTCCCTTGTCTCCTTCCCTTGTCGGAGCGTTTGAGAGGCTCGATAGTACCTGCGGGTGAGGTAGTTTTCCTTTACACTTGAGTGTGTGTTCTACGGTGAACACCCTTGTCCACTCACTTTACAAAGGAATATTGTGTTGAAAATTCACGCCGCGGCCGCTGGTGTTCTTGCGGGTGCTCTGTTGCTGACCGGTTGCTCTTCGTCTGTTCGTGCTCCGAAGGTCAAGCCCTCTGCGTCGTCATCGTCGACGTCTGCTTCTGCGTCTCCTTCCGTTTCGGCTACTCCTAGTTCTTCTCCGACGCCGAGTGCGTCTGCGACTCCTTCGGAGTCTCCTTCTCCGACGGTAACCCCGTCTCCGGTTCCGACGACTGAGGCTCCCGTGCAGGCTCCGGCTGCTGAGGTACCTTCCGCACAGGCGCCGGCTGCTCCGGTTTCTGAGGCTCCCGCGCAGCAGGCTGAACCTGTTCAGCAGGCACCGGTAGCTACGGAGGCGCCCGCCCAGCAGGTGCCCGCGCAGGCTCCGGCGGCTGAGGCTCCTGCTCAGCAGGCACCGGCGCAGCCTGTTCAGCAGGCTCCGGCGCAGTCGAGTGTTTATTACGAAACATGCGCTGATGCTCGTGCGGCTGGCGCGGCGCCCTTGCATCGTGGTGAGCCGGGTTACCGCCCTGGTCTAGATAGAGACGGTGACGGCGTGGCGTGCGAGCCGAAGAAGAAGCACTAGGCTTCTGCCCGTTCTTATGGCGAAGCCCCCTCGTACTATTTCCAGTACAAGGGGGCTTCGTCATATCAGCCTAGAATCCGCGCGGGGTAAGAACCTACGGGCAGCAGGGCTAGCGCGGCTGGTAAGCGCGGGCACGCTCAGCGCGAGCACGGCGCGCCTCCGCATCCTGCAGAACCGGCACCAGCATACGCACCAGCTGGCCCATACCGCGCACCACCAAATTCAGCCACAAACCCACAGACCACACCGCCGCCACACGCGGATGCCCCGAGCGCACCCACCGCACGCCCAGAAAAGACAGCGAATAATACAGCAGAAGCAGCAGCGACTCACGGAAACGGTGCACCTGCCGAAGAATAGGGTTCTGAGGAAGCTTCATCATGCCTCCCAGTATACCCACCGGAACCCCCGCCAGGACTCCCCCGCACTACCCGTAATAGTCACGAATCGTGACAGTCGTCAAACCGCGCCGATCCAACAACGCCCGAATACGGTCCAGCTCAGACACCACACCCCGATAGTTCAAATGCCCAATCACAATATGCTGAGCCAAAGCGTACTTCTCCGCATAGGCATACACCTCAGCCGAAGAAATATTAGACGAATCCGCCAACGACCCGTACCACAGCACCGGGCGCGTAAAACCACACGACGCCGCAGCCGCCAACACACGCTCATCATAATACCCGTACGGCGGGCGGAAATACGGCTTCGAAGACACCCCAAAAAGCCGCACAATCTCCTCATCATTACGGGTCAGCTCACGCACAATCTGCTCATCCGTCAGGCTCGTCAACGCCGCATGACTATACGTGTGGTTCGCAATCTGCAACTGACCGCTCTTCACCAGCGGCAACAACAGGTCACGATGCTGCTTAAACGCCGGGTACTGACCATTAATAAAGAACGTGAGGCGCGTGCCGGTACGGTGAGCAAACTCCGCGTAGGCGCGCACCACCTCCGGGTCGGCGCCGTCATCAACCGTCCACGCAATATACTTGCCCTCACCGGGCAGGCCGGTCTGCGGGCCGGTCCAGGCGCGCGCTGCGGGAACCGGGTTCGACGAGGTCGCAGTCGCAGATGCGGAGGGGGTAGCCGCCGAGCTTGCCGAAGCAGTCGCAGAGGCACTACCTGAGGCTGACCCGCCAGCCGACGCGCCGTGAGTGCCTTCCGCCGCGGACGGGGTGCAGCCGGTCATGCCAAGACCCAGCACGCCGAAACCCACCGCGCCCAGGCCAAAGGTACCAACGTGACGCAAGAGTTCCCGTCGCCCTATGGAGGCGTGGGCAGAGTCGCCTGATACCGCCTGGTCGGTAGCCGGGGTGGCAATAGCGGATTGACGAGGAGCAATAGGTGTTTCTGAGTGTGGAACAGTGTTCATATTATGAGTGTATGATGAGACCACCGTTAGATATCGAAAAATTCAAAATATTACGTAATGAGTAATAACGCCGCAATAAAAGAACCTTTACACGCATTCGTTCCACTCACTCGCTGAATCTCACCGAAGACCACGCTCAGCACACTAAGCTACCCGCACACCAGGTAATCCCCGCACGCCAGGCGATCCAAGTAACCCAGGTAATCCAGCTACAGCTCCAACTACAGCGCAGGCGCAATTCTAAGTACAGCAAGGCCCCTCCCCCAGAACGCGTTCACAACGCGCCCGGGCAAGGGGCCTCAATATATAAGTTCACGCAACCGTACAGCCAAGTACGCGGATACAACCAAACACACGGGTACGACCAAGTACGCGAAGAGAAACCTACTCGGAATCCGAAGCCACCGGCTGCTGCACCTCAGCAGGATACTCCGTCTCTGCAGACTGTTCCGCCTCAGCGGGCTGCACCCTCTCATCAGATTCCAGCGCGTTCAGTGCCTCCAGTGCCGCCGCCTCCGCAGCCTCTTCGGCGTCCGCCTCAGCCACACGCTCAGCATCCGACTCAGCAGAAGTCACCGCCGCCGGGTTCGTCAGAACCTTCACACCCATGCTGCGCAGCGCATCCGTATTCGTAATCGTCTCGTCATTATCAATCAGGTACACCTTGTACCCGTCATTCCTCAGACGACGCATCAGCTCCAGGAGCATGCTCTGAGCGACCTCATCCACCGCGTACACGCGCGTCACATCCAGGGCGACCTTCGAACCCTCCATCGGGGATTCCACAATCTCACGAATTACGCGCTCCACACCCGCAAAACGGATGCGGCCCTGCAACTGAATCAGGCGCATAGACTCATCGCCCGAACCGATCTGGTAGTTCGCGCGCAACGCCGAACGAGCCACCGTCGGCACGTTCATCACGTGCATGCCCATGTCATCCGAGAACTGCTCGAACAGCTCCACACCGCGCACACTGTTACCGTGACCATCCAGACGCGGCGAGAACGTCGCCACACCCAGCTGACCGGGCACCGCACCAATAATGCCGCCGCCCACGCCGCTCTTCGCCGGAACACCCACCTGGGTCGCCCAGTCACCCGCAGCGTTATACATACCGCACGTGAACATGACGCTCAGCACCTGACGCACCACCGTCTTAGGAACCACCTGCTCACCCGTCACCGGATGCACACCATAGTTCGCCAAAGTCGCCGCCATCAGCGCCAAATCCTTGACCGTCACCATCAGCGAGCACTGGCGGGTGTAACCCTGCACCGCCACGGTCGGGTCACCGGTCAGGATGCCGTGGCCGCGCAGCATGTGCGCAATCGCGTAGTTGCGGTGCGCGTGCTCCAGCTCAGACTCGTACACGCGCTCGTTCACCGACAGGCGGCGGCCCGCAAACGCAGACAGACCAGAAATGACGCGCTCCATGCGCTCGCCCTGCGTCGCGCCGGGAGGGCCCACCAGCGAATGGGTGGTAATCGCGCCAGCGTTAATCATCGGGTTCAGCGGCTTACCGGAGCCGTCCTCCAGGGACAGCTCGTTGAACGGCTCACCGGAAGGCTCCACGCCCACCTTCGCAAGCACGTCATCATAGCCGCGGTCCGCGAGCGCCAGGGCGTACACGAACGGCTTAGAAATCGACTGGATCGTGAACTCTACGTCGGAGTCACCGGCGGCGTACTGCTCACCATCAACCATGGCGATGGACGCGGCAAGCTTGTCCGGGTCCACGGCGGCAAGTTCCGGAATGTAGTTTGCCAACTCACCGGAGGTATCAGAAGCGACCGACTCGAGGGTCTCGGTCAGGTAAGTGGCAATAGGTGAATGCATAGTGTTCCGTATCTGCTGCTAATCGTGGTTGTTCTCGTCAAAAATTTCAGGATGCGCCCGCCCACTGTTCCGTTTCGGCCAGGCTGAGGCGCTCATCGTTGCAGGCTGCCGCGGCTACCAATCTAAAGAGTCTGCCAGCGAGCCTGTCAAAGTGTGTGGGTGAGGAGCGCCTTTTGCTCCCTAAAGAGTGTATCTTTTGCGTGTTGAAGCCACCAAATATAACGGTCGGTACTCCCCCGCTATTTCGGCACGCAGACATCGCACACGCAAGGTTTTCAGGTGGTCTAGGGGTTCAGGTGGCTTAGGGGTGGCGAACCGAATCCGGCTCGCGACCGCCCAGCTCGGCGGTCTCCAGCTGGAAGGTCGAGTGCTCCACCGACACCTCAAAATGGCTCGCCACGCACGAACGGATACGGTCCAGAATCGCCACCGCAGAACCGTCACGGAAACAAGAATCGGCAACCACCACGTGCGCGGTTACCACCGGCAGGCCGGTCGCCACCGTCGAAGCATGCACATCGTGCACCTCCACAACGCCGTCAACACTCAAGATATGCTCACGCATCGCGTCCAGGTCCAGGCCGTCCGGGGTGAACTCCATGAGCACCGCCGTAGTCTGCTTCATCAGACGCGCCGCACGCGGCACAATCAGCGCCGCAATCAGCAGACCCGCCAGGGCATCCGCCTGGTAGAAGCCGGTCAGCCAAATCACGATAGCCGCCACAATCACACCCAGCGAACCCAGGGCGTCATTGAGCACCTCCAGGAACGCGGCACGCATATTGAAGTTCGCGTTCCTCGCCGTAGCCAGCACCGCAATACCAATAGCGTTCGCCACCAGGCCAACCACACCAAAGATTAGCAGTTCGGTGCCGGGCACCTCCGGCGGGGCGAACAGGCGATGCACGCCCTCCACCGCCGTGTAAATACCCACCGCCAGCAGCAGCACCGACTGCCCGAGGGCGGCAAGCACCTCAATGCGGCGGAAACCCCACGTGCGGCGGGACGTTGCCGGGCGCGTCATCAGCGAAGCCGCAGCGAGCGCCACCAGCAGGCCCGAGGCATCCGCCAGGGCGTGCGCCGTATCAGTCAGCAGCGCAAGACTTCCCGTAACCAACGAACCAATCGCCTGCGCCAACACAATAACAACCGCCAAGCTGAACGCAATCAGCAGGCGCGGACGCATCGAGGCGGCGTCCTCCGGGCTCGGGGCATGCGAATGGTCGTGCCCATGGTGATGCCCGTGGTGGCCGTGATGTGCGTGCGCTCCCATGCGCTTCTCCTCAACTATGAACTGCGTTGTCGACTATCGAGAGTTATCGGCAGATAGCAAAATCGCCCGATTCACAAGAACCGGGCGAAAAGCTCCTCAACCGAGGAAAACGTGGAGATAAGGGGACTCGAACCCCTGACCCCCTGCATGCCATGCAGGTGCGCTACCAGCTGCGCCATATCCCCATATTCTGTTAGTGACCTCAACGAGGCAACATGAATATATTACACACACCACGGACAACGATGCAAACCAGCGCACACAAAAAATCTAAAAAAGTTCCGGGGCAACCGGGCAGGCAGAAGGGGCACCCAGGTCACCAGAAAGGGCAACCGGGCGGGCAGAAACACCCTCGACATACGCAGAAAAGGGGCGGACCCCGCGGCACCATACGGCGCCAACAGAGCCCACCCCTCATCAGCTAAAAATCAAACGGAAGCTTACGCCTCATCCTGAGCGGGAATGATGCGTGCAGCATCTTCCTCAGTCTCACCCTCGATGTCGAAGGGAGCCTCGTTCTCAACGCCCAGCTCAATACGCGGAGCCTCAGCCCACAGACGATCCAGAGCGTAGAACTCGCGGTCCTCCTCATGCTGAACGTGCACGACAATATCGCCGAAGTCCAGCAGAATCCAACGACCCGAGGAGCGACCCTCACGGCGAACCGGCTTCAGGTCAGCCTGCTCACGCAGAGCGTCCTCAACCTCATCCGCAACAGCGTTCACGAGGCGCTCATTGTGGGCAGAAACCACCAGGAAGCCATCAATCAGACCCATCGCGTCGGAAGCATCCACGGCGAACAGGTTAGTTCCCTGCTTCTCCTCCGCAGCGCGGGCGGCAATGCGCAGAGCCTCAATCGAGGACTGTGCAGCAGTCATATTTTCCTTCCTTGCCGGCAGAACACCCGCCGGCAACACCCGCAACAGGGGTGCATTGTTCACGGCCTACTTAGGGCCAAAAATCATAATCAGACCAACAACGACCAGGGCGAGCAGTAGCACAATCCACAGCCACGCCAGGGAGGGCTTCTGTGCAGGCTGCAGAACCTCTTCAGTCTTCTCAACAGCGCTCACAGAAGCAGAGTCTTCCCCAACTTCCTTCGACGCTGCTTCCTTTGACTCGGCTTCCTCCGAAGCCTCAGCAGAAGCGGCAGAAGCAGCCGAAGCAGACTTCGACTCAGCCGGCTCAGACTCAGCCGACTTAGACTCTTCATCCTCGGAGCCCTTGTCGGACTCCTCGGCAGTCTTCTCGACCAGTGCCTCTTCGGGATCCTGACGATCCACCATGCGCTGCAGCAGCTCCTCAACCTCATCCGGGCTCAGAGCTACAGTCGGGTCGCCGTCCACCGAATCTACGGTATCCCCTGCGGAGGCGCTATCCAGCACGCTCAGGTCAAGACCCTGCGCGTTCACCGCGCTCACGCGGGTGGGCAGCTCGTCAGCCGACTCTTCAACCTCAACGGCCCCTTCCTCAACGGAAGCAACCTCGGTCTGCTCAGCCTCAACGTCAGAGCTGTCCAGCTCCTCAACCTTCGGCTCATCGCGCACCAGGTACTGGTGCAGCTCGGGTTCCGGCTTCTCCTCCTTGACCACGGCAATAACCGGGATCGAAGAAGTCATCGGGTTATTCACCGCGGAGGGGCTGGTCGCATCCACACGGTTCTGCGCGATCTCTTCGGGGCGCAGAACACGCAGGCTACTGGTCAGAGGAGCAGGCTCGTGCAGCTTCTCCTCATCGTTCGCCTCAGTGTCAATCTTGCCCTGAGCCGCCAGCGCCGCAAAACGACGCTGAACAGCCAGAACCTGCGGGTCAATAGCGTTCGTATAAATCACGGAGCCCATGTTCTCAACAGGCTTCGCGGGCTCACCGCGGCGGGCCGCACGCAGGTACTCGGCAACTTCTTCACGGTAGCGGGCAAGACGGCGCGGACCCATCACCTTGGTAGGCGGCGGCACCTCAATGCCGTCCTCGGTCACGTACGTCTCGTAGAGGTACGCTTCGTCCTCGCTATAGGGCTTCGAACCCGTAGCTTCACTCATGTGTTCCCTCATTATTCGTCGATTGGGGTGCCTGCCCAGACTCATCCTTCACGCGGGGCAAGCCGTCACGGTACGCCGTCAAAGCGTCCTTCTTGTACAGGCCGTACTTAGCAATGTACTGCACCACACCATCGGGCACCAGGTACCAGATGGGGGCGTCTTCAGCTGCGCGGCGACGAATATCGGTCGAAGAAATCGCCATCGCAGGAATCTTCAGGGTCGTAATATGACGACCCTCAGCCATCGGCGGATCCAGCTCATGATCGGGGCGGGTCACGCCCACAAAAGTCGCCAAATCCCACAGCTTATGGGCATTGCGCCAGGTCATAATCTGGCTAATCGCGTCCGCACCGGTGATGAAGAACAGGTCAGCATCCGGGCGCAGGGCACGCAGCTCGTTAAGCGTATCAAAGGTGTAGGTGGCGCCGCCACGGTCAATATCAATACGGCTCACCGTAAAACGCGGGTTCGACGCGGTCGCAATCACCGTCATCAGGTAGCGATGCTCAGCGTCACTCACGTGCCGCTCCCCCACCTTCTGCCAGGGCTGACCGGTCGGAACGAACACGACCTCGTCCAGGTCGAACACGGCGGCAACCTCACTAGCTGCCACCAGGTGTCCGTGGTGAATCGGATCGAAAGTTCCACCCATCACACCCAGACGCACCCGACCGGGAATGCGCGGGGGAATCGACTCGGTGCTCGGAGCACCAAAATCAAGGTGAACAGGCTGGTCAGTCACAAATGCCGTCCTTGCTGGGGACAGAGACCGCACCACAGCAGCTTAAAGAGCCACAACAGGCGCGGATGCGGGCAGGTACACAGAAGGTACGCAACACCGAAAACGGCCCGCGTACATTCCCCTCTATGCTACCTGTTTGCAGTCAAAAAAACCGAAATGACGGGGGTGAGCTAAGCCGCCAGTGGAATACCCAGCCAGCACGCCCGACCGCAGGTTCACCGCAGGCTCCCCCGCATATTCCGACGCACACATCCGACGCACACATCCGACGCACACATCCGGCGCGAGAGGCAACCGCAGAGCACACAAGAAAGCGCTGCGCATATAAGAAAGCGCCGCGCACCGGAGCAAACCCCGGTGCGCGGCACCATTCACTGTCTAAGTAACAGCTAACGTTGAGCGACTAGTCGTCGATGTTCGGCATGTCGATATTCTCGTCGACCTTGCCTTCCTTCAACTTCTTGCGGTACTCCACCGACTCGGTCCACACGCCTGCAACACGCTCAGACTCCAGCTCGGCACGAGCCTCCGCCTTCGCGTCCATACGCTCCTTGTACTCCACACGCTTCTGCGCACGAGTCGGGCGAATAATCTCTTCCAGACGGGCGTCCGTACCGCGCGGGGAGGACAGCAGCTCAGCGCCACCGACCATGGTCGGCTCCCAATCGAAGATCACCGAGTTGTCGTTCTCGCCAATCACCACGGCGTCACCGGCACGAGCACCAGCCTTGAACAGCTCATCCTCAACGCCCAGGCGCGCCAGGCGGTCCGCCAGGTAGCCGACAGCCTCATCATTATTGAAGTCAGTCTGCTGAATCCAACGCTCAGGCTTCTCACCGATCACGCGGAACAGCGGCTCAAGGTTACGCTCCTCGCGGCGAATAGTGAACTCCTGCTTCTTCTTACCGCGGAAGCCCTTCGGGCGAACCACAGGAGCCTCAACAACCACGCGCTCCGCTTCCTTCTCGGCAGCGGCACGAGCCTCGCGGTCTTCCTCAACGAGCTTTGCCATCGCAAAGATCAGGGGCTTCAGACCCTCATGGGAAGCCGTCGAAATCTCGAAGACCTTGAAGCCCATCTCCTCAAACTCGGGGCGAACAAACTCAGCCAGCTCACGAGCCTCAGGAACGTCAATCTTATTGAGCACCACAATCTGCGGACGCTCATGCAGCGGCACGGTCACACCCGCAGTCGGGTCAACCTCATAGTTCTGCAGCTCGCCGCGAATCACCTCAAAGTCACTAATCGGGTCGCGGCCCGGCTCCAAAGTAGCGCAGTCAATCACGTGCACCAGAGCCGAAGAACGCTCCACATGGCGCAGGAAGCGGTGACCCAGACCGCGGCCCTCCGAAGCACCCTCAATCAGACCCGGAACATCCGCCACGGTGTAGCGAACATCGCCCGCCTGCACCACACCCAGGTTCGGGATCAAAGTGGTGAACGGGTAATCAGCAATCTTCGGACGCGCCGCAGAAATCGCAGCAATCAACGAAGACTTACCCGCCGAGGGGTAACCCACCAGAGCCACATCCGCAATGGACTTGAGCTCCAGAACAATATCAGCCTCTTCACCGGGGGTGCCCAACAGAGCAAAACCGGGAGCCTTACGCTTAGCCGAAGCCAACGCAGCGTTACCCAGGCCACCCATACCGCCACGGGCAGCAACATACTCGTCGCCCACACGCAGCAGGTCAGCCAAAACATTACCCTCGCGGTCCTTCACCACAGTACCCTGCGGCACGGTCAGAATCAGGTCCTCACCGTTAAAGCCGTGGTGCATATCGCCACGACCAATATCGCCATTCGGGGCGTGCTGATGCGGGCTGTGGTGGTACTCCAGCAGGGTCGTGGTCTGGTTATCCACGCGCAGAATCACCGCGCCACCATTACCACCGTTACCGCCGTTAGGGCCGCCCAGGGGCTTAAACTTTTCACGTCGCACGGAGACGCAGCCGTTACCTCCGCGACCGCCAGATACATGCAAGACCACGCGGTCCACGAATTCTGCCACGGGTTCTCCTTATCTTGGAAAATCTTCACTTCGCCACCGCACGGCACACACCAATCATGCTGCGGATGCGGCGGCAGGCGCGACCGGGTTGGGGTGCGCCTCATCGTGGAGCCCAGCACAGGCGGGCATCCACGGCATTCGAGGTCATAGCGAGAGGGGGTAGACTAACGCCTACCCCCTCTGCCCTAGCGGTGAGTATTACTCAGCTGCTGCCAGGATGTTAACGACCTTGCGGCCCTTGCGGGTACCGAATTCGACGGTGC
>ERZ773018.163-NODE-163-length-45302-cov-4.426349_pt1 | contig 45302 bp, 55 predicted proteins | sample MGYA00580840_ERZ773018 | MGnify/ENA primary metagenome ERZ773018 (study PRJEB29015, sample SAMEA2738125) | human oral metagenome | biome: human oral; feature: human-associated habitat; material: saliva | place: China | collected 2256 ... | reverse complement strand
AAAATAGAGAATCTTCAGAGTTTACTTCCTTAATAATCTTTTATATCCAATCAAAGTTTGTTTAGCTGCATTCTCCCAAGTATATTTGCTTAAAATTTTTTCTTGTAACTTTTTATTACGAGGCGAGGAAAAAGCATTATCAACAGCACTACGAATGCTATAGAGATCATCCGGTTCACAATAAAAAGCATCATCACCAAAATACTCTGTTGTTGTTCCTCTACTGCTAATAGCTAAATTGCATCCCATTGCTGCAGATTCAAGATTTACTAAACCCGGTGTATCAAGCCAACTAGGCAGGGTATTAACTTTACATATTTTATAGAGTTCATAAAGCTTATCATTGTCAATTTGGGGAAAATAATGCACTTTAGGATTTGAATCTAAATATTTTTGTATCTCAGCAAAATAGTTTTTATGGTTATCTGATACAGCTCCAACCAGAATTACTGTATAATTTGAATCGTGGAGAGCTTTAAGAAGATTCAATTGATTTTTACGTGGTTCAATTCGTCCCACAGAAATGACCGCATCTTTAAATTTTGAAAATTCATTAGCGTCTGAATTATTCAGATATTTCAAGGCATTATCTTTATCTATACCATTCGGAACAACAACATAAGCATCTGAATGAATCTTAAATGTTTCAAATAATTTCTGTATCTCCATCTCAGAATTTGGCAAAAATAAATCAGTGTTCTCAACAACATAGCGTTGCATTTTAGTATATCCAACAGTAACTAAATTTTTAGTTACTCTTCCCCTTGATTCTTTTGATTTAATCATACGAGCAAGCGCTTTAACTCTCTCAATGTTATCAATGGATAGGAGATTACTAATTAGCTTTCTAGCGCCAATCTGTGCTTGTTTTTCAAAGTCTTCCATTGGCCAAAAAATAGTTGAAAGAGCAACTTTTTTACCTTGTTTTTTGGCATTTTGCATTTGAACATAGGTTTCCTGGATACGAGTGACATTCGTTAAGTGTACTAAATCATAGGCGGATAGGTCTGGTTCTAATTCCAAACTAATATCCACTTCAACTCCAAGTTTTTCAAGCTGTTCCTTGGTCTTCTCGATCTGAACTGTATCTCCACCACGCATTGTAAAGAAATTTTTTCTGCTCTGGATTAAAACTTTCAAACTATTCCTCTATTCTAAACTCTTCCTCATAATCTGCCACAATTTTCTGCCATGTAAAAGCTGCAGCAATTCGCTCACTAGATTTCTTATCCAATTCAGAAATAGCTTTTTCATCCAATAGTTCTATTTCTTCAATAATCTGAGCCAACTGTTCTTTATCCCAATAAATCGCTCCATCTGCTCCTACTTCACGATTGAATCCGACATCTAACAAAAGATTTAACTTAGTGGAAGAAAGAGCTTCGAGTAGTGATGGATTAGTGCCACCTACTTCATGACCATGGAGATAAGCAAAGGCGTGTTCGCGAATATATTTGAGTAATTCTTGATCATAAACGGTTCCGACAAACTTGATACGCGAATCTTTATCAAAACCCGTCTCTTGACGCAACTTCTCATAAAACTTATTCTGCTCAACATTGGTAATCAAAACAAGATCTTTTTTGGAGTGAGACCTCATGAAACCACGAATCATGGCTTCATAATTATTTTCAGGGACAAAACGTCCAACTACAAGATAATATTCATTCTCTCGAACATTTTTTTTATCATACCAAGAACGCACTTTTTCATCTAAAGACGTTAATTGCGATTTGGTTATATCCGTTCCATACGCAATATAAGTTGTCTTGGGTTGATAACGATTATAGTCTTTGTGAATATATTTTTCAATATTTTTACTATCACAAATTAATAGATCTGCATGTTTCACCATCAATCGCTCAGAGTATTTCCAATATTTACGAACAGGCAAGCTCCACTTAGCTCGTAGCCATTCGTGCCCGTCCGGATTAACCATCAGAGTTCCTCCAAGAGCTTTGATTTTTCTTTTTATACCTGAAATAAATGGACCAATTCGGCAGGCTAAAATATAAAATATCGGTGCTTCGTCCCTGTTTGTTTTTGCTATTTCAATCGCCTTATTTAGAGCAGCAATATCATAGGAAATAGCGCGAGCTGGACCAATGTTTGGAACATCAATATTGAAGCAAATTGCTCCATTATGCTCAAAAAAATCTTCTGTAATGCCAGACTTTGCTGAATTTTCCCTCATGCAAGCAACATAATATTGAATATTTTTACTGTTTTGAAATTCTGTCAATTTCTCTACAAAGGTTTCAAATCCACCATATTTAGCTGGAATTCCTTTAGAACCGATAATATAAACTGTTTTTATCATTTTTCTTTCATCAAAAATAGAGAAGAGGAAGCAAGACTACTTCGCTCCGTCTTTCATTAGCACAACTTTAATTGTTTTGAGTAAGATTTTGATGTCTGACCAAATGGTCCAACCGTCAATATAAGCGACGTCTAATTTGACAACTTCGTCAAAATCAGTAATACTGCTGCGACCACTAATTTGCCACAGACCAGTGATACCTGGCTTGAAACTCAAACGCCGTTTTTGTTCAGGAGTATAGTGCTCATATTCATCTTTGGTTGGTGGGCGCGTTCCCACAAGACTCATATCTCCTTTAAGAACATTATAAAATTGTGGTAATTCATCCAAGCTTGTTTTTCGAATGAATTTCCCAATTGGAGTAATCCGAGGATCATCATCCATTTTAAACATCCCACCACTCATGGTATTATGTGCCATCAGTTCTTTCTTACGTTCTTCGGCATCTATGTACATAGAGCGGAATTTGTAAAATTTAAAGATCCGACCATTTTTCCCAACACGTTTCTGAACAAAAATAGCTGGTCCACCATCTTTACGAATCATTGGCACTAAGAAAATCGCTGCAATACCACAAAGCAAAAGTCCAAAGAAAGAGCCAATAATATCTAAAATTCGTTTGGCAACAATATGACTATAATTGTAGAAATTTGTTGAGAAAGTGACTACGCTAAAACCAGCAATCTCTTGAAGCCTCTTCTCACCAATTTGAAAATCTAAGGCGTTAATATTCACATTAACTGTGATTCCCATATTCTCAAACTGAATAACCAAATCCTCAATGGAATAGTAATCACTTGGCAAACTAATAAAGACTTCATCAACAACGGAACGAGTCGCAAATTCAATGAGATGTTCTCTCGGAACAACATCAAAGGTGGGATGCTGATAATAGGAATTATCAAATACAGAGACAGCAGCGATGCAATCATTAAATGAGCAAGTTTGCGTTAACTTCTGCAAAATTCTATCCAAGCGGCTTGAAACAGTAATGACTAGTACTTTCTTACTACTTTTTAGCCTCGGATGCACTCGCAGATAATATTGTTTAATCAACAAATTGATACAATAAATACAAACAGCATTTAAAAGAATAAAAAGAATAAGATCTTTCCGAATTAGTAAAAAGCTGCCTTTTGACATAAATGAAAAGAAAGTAATCATAACAGTATATAAGGCACTGTATTTTATCGTTTCTGTAAACTCAATCAAATAACCGCGTTTGAAAAAGTGGTAACCATAATTACTGATATAAAAAGCAACGATATGCAGCAATACTAGTATGATGATGTCTTTACTTGTTAGTTTTGAATTCAAGACTAAATTCATAATTGTAGAAATAGTGACAACAGAAAGTAGTTGTGTCAATACAATCTCTATTTTTTGAAATTCTTTTCTATTTTCAAACATCTCTACTCCTAAATTTACTGAACTTTATTTCTTGCTATAGTTCCCATAGTCTCCATAATTACCATAAGAACCGTACTTTTCTAACTGTGTATCATACTTATTTAAAATAACTCCCAAGAATGGAGTGCCTGTTTGCTCTAGTTGCTCCTTAGCTTTTTGTAAAGCTTTACGTTTTACATTTCCTGATTCAACCACTAACGCACTAGCATCACATTTTTGAGCAACGATGACTGCATCAATCACAATTCCAATAGGAGGAGTATCGATGATAATATAATCATAATGATTTCGTAAAATACCAACCATCATCCCAAAGTTCCTACTTTGAAGAAGTGCAGTTGGGTTGGGCGAAATCTGCCCTGCTTCAATCACAAATAAATTTTCAACATTTGTATCACATAAACCGTTTGATAAATCAGCTGCACCAGCTAAATAATCTGTCAAACCTGTAATTTTGTCACGTGTTTTAAAAATTCCCGACATGATTGAATTACGAATATCTGCATCAATCAGCAAAGTGTTATAGCCTGATCGCGCAAAAGCAATAGCTAGATTAGTAGAAGTTGTTGACTTCCCTTCACCAGACTGTACAGAAGTAACAGCAATAACTTTAATATTTTCTCCACTAAGCTGAATGTTGGTTCTTAAAGCGTTGTAATATTCTTCTGACTTTTTGAGAGCTTTCTCTTTATTTTTAGCTAATTCTAATCTTGGCATCATTTCCTCCTATTTTAGTTTATCCATATTCGGCACAACTCCAAGAAGAGTAATTCCTAACGCTTCTTCCACATCTTCTGGCTTTTTCACTCGATCATCCAACACTTCAACGATAATAATAACCATTGAAATCAAGGCTCCTCCAGTTAAGAAACCAATTAAGGTATTGCGTTTGATATTCGGTGAAGAAGGAGAGTTTGGTACTTCTGCTTCTTCTAATGTCGTCACGTCTGCTACTTTTGTAACAGCTATAATCTTTTCAGCTGCTACTTGGCGAAGGCTATTAGCAACACGCGCAGCTTCCTTTGCATCACCATCTGAAACGGCTATTGAGACAATACGTGTATCGGTCGGAACAGTAACTGTAATCTTCTTAGCTAGTGCACTTGGCTGCATATTTAATTTTAAGTCAGAGATTACTTTGGCTAATACATCCTGCGATAAAATGATTTCCTTATAGTCTTTAACCAAGTACGATCCAGCCTGCAAATCTTGGTTTGTCAATGTGGAATTATCACTAGGCTGTCGATTTACTACATAGATCCTTGTAGAACTTGTATAGTTAGGCTTTATAATAAAAGTATTATATCCTAAAGTAATGATAGCCATCACAAAAGCTGTCACAACGATGAGAAATTTTCGTCTCCATAGACTTTTAACTAATGATAGAACATCAATTTCCATCGTCTGATTATCTTGATTTTTCATTTCTTCTCCTAAATTAATTCATCTTTTAATAATATTTCTTGATTTTCACGGAATAGCATATCAGCGTATGCTTTGCCATATTTTTTAGAAATGATTTGATAGGCCTCCTGCATATAAGGGGGGCGCGGACCTAAATTATGCATATCACTCGCTACAAAATGGACTAAATCCTGCTCCATAAAGAACTGCGCCCGTTTCTTCATGAATTTATACTTATCGCCACTAAATAACTTCGGCTTTAGGACACTGGAGCTATTGATTTGCATATAACATCCCATGTTGATCAAGTCTTGCACTTTTTTCACATCGTTTTCCAAGCAATGATAACGCTCAATATGGGCTACAACTGGTGTAATTCCTAAACGCAGAACATTATTTAAAGCACTGTGGATTTCTCTGTATGGAGTTGTCATACTAAACTCAATCAGAGCATAACTCGTTCCACCCAAAGTTGGAATAATTTTTTTATCCAATTTTTCTAAAATATCGCTAGTATAGTAAATTTCGGCACCATAAAGAATGGTGAGGTCGTCCGCCACTTCTTTAGCGATTTGCTGAACCTCATGAAAATTTGCCGCGATTTTTTCTTCAGGAGTTTCAAACATTCCCTTTCTACGATGAGAAGTTGAAATAATCGTTCGAACTCCTTGGCGATAACTTTCCGTCAAAAGCTCTCGCGTATCCTGACGTGTCTTGGGACCGTCATCTACATCAAACACAATATGCGAATGAATATCAATCAATCTTATTTACCTTCCATCACTTTCTGAATTGCCGCTTTGGCTGCATTCAAGCTATCTTGATTTAATTCCATCATGTAAAGATTCGCATCTGGCATAGCATAAGACGGAAGGTCTGTCCGTCCCTCACCTGTAACAGCTTGAGAAGTCACAGTATAACTACCGCCAGATTCTAGTTGTGTATTAATGAGATTCATCATCGTTTCAAGACTCATATTGGTTTGAACTGAATTTTGTAAACCTGAAATAATCTCATTGTAATTCTTCAAAGCATGTGTTGAAGTCAACTTTTTAATAATTGCCGCAATTACTTTTTCTTGATTTTTACCACGGTCGTTATCTCCGCCGCTCAATGAATATCGTTCTCGCACAAAGCCTAGAGCCTGCTCAGAATTTAGATGAACATCTCCTACACCAAAATGAGAATTCCCGTGCAAACTTGTAAATTCTTGGTCATTATAAACGTCAATACCACCTAACAAGTCCACTAATTTGAGGAAAGAAGTAAAATTGAGTCGGATGTAATAGTTGGTTTTAATACCATAGAGATTTTCCAATGTATGAATGGACGCTTCCACACCATAAATGCCAGCATGCGTCAATTTATCATTTTGATTGTTGCCACCATCAGAAATTGGTACGTAAGCATCACGCGGTATTGTTGTTAATAACACTTTTTTTGTTTTGCGATTCACTGTCATGATGATATTCACATCCGAACGAGATACAGACGAAACGGGACCATAAGTATCAATACCACTAACATAAATGTTAAAGACATCGTTGTTGGTAGCTGGTGATTGCGCATTTTCTATCTTCTTACTAATCTTATAAGTATAGATTTTCTTAATTTTTGAAGCATAATCTGGATGCTCGTTTTCGATAACACTTTCAAAAACACTATTTAGCACCATAGCCTTCGCTTCACCATTCCTCAAAGAGTTATAAGCTGCCAGATAAGAAGAAGATTGATCAACCGTTAGATTGACTTTTTTAGTTTTTGCCAAGTTGTTTGTTAATGCCTTGATATTTTTTTCATCATTTGCTGTCGGAGCAAGAACATTTTTCACTTGGCTAATATCTTTAATGTCGCTATTTGCCGGTACCACCACACTCATTTCATATTCAGAATAGTTGGATGTTGCATTTAGACCATTAGACAAATCCAGCACTTCTTTAATGGCATACATCGCACCTGAACTAACTAAAATAGCCAAAATGAGAATAATAGTCGTTGTGACACGCGCTTTATTTTTAAAAATTAAAAAGCCAGTCACTAGTACTACGGCTACTAGCAAGATTGATAGTAAAACATTCAAGTGCCGAAATGCTAGAATATTATACCGAAACATTGAAAAAACCAATAATGCTGTTAGCAATGCAAAAACGATTAGCAAAGCAATAGTTAAGATTCGATAACCTCTCTTCTTAGAAGAGCGCAATCTTTTTTGGACCATTTTAAACCCCTACGTAGAATTATCCATTTTATTATTCCATTATAACATAAAATAACTGAAAGTTAAACATTCTTTAAGAATTACAAAAACTTTAAATTATAAATGCGTTTTCAATGCAATCTTTCGCCATTACATTTTAAACAACAAAAAAGCAGGAACAATCAATTCCTACCTTGGTTTAAATTTATTCTGTTTTATCTCGATTAACCTGCTCAAAACTTTCTGTGCCATCATTCAATCTATCCCAAATAATCACTTTTCCAGCTTTGAGAGACTTTTGTACATCAATAATACGCTGATTAGAGGAACCTCGAAATTGCAACATGAGATTTCGTTTTGCCTTATCAAAACGACCATCTACCAGAATATCAATGAGACTAAGAAGTTCAAGTTTATCTGGTGTTTCCAGCATCATTTCTTCCCATGTATAGCCCGTCCAAGACCAAATATCTTTGTCAGGCAACTCTCGTCGAATACGCTTGACTAAGGGCAAGAGAATCCCAGTATTCAGAAAAGGCTCTCCTCCTAGCAAGGTCAGTCCTTGAACATAGGGCTCAGCCAAATCTTTCATGATTTGCTCTTCCAGCTCTTGCGTATAAGGAATCCCGGCATTGAACGACCAGGTCGCTACATTGTAGCAGCCCTCACAATGAAACATGCAGCCGCTGACATAGAGGGAATTACGCACCCCTTCGCCATCTACAAAATTAAAGGCTTTATAGTCAATAATACGCCCCTTGCTTAACTCTTCACTTTTCCACTCACCTGGCTTCGGTGTATTCCACGTCATTTTTCTACTCCAAATCTATCCAATAGCGCTCTTTCCCAGCTCGTACATCTTCCAATATTCCGCCATTTTTTAAAATTACTGCTCGACTAGCTGGATTATCTACCGCACAAGTCACCAGCACTTGGTGAATATTCTTTGAAGCAGCAACAAGAAGTCCTTCTTTCAGCATCGAAGTAGCATGGCCTCTCCCTTGCATAGATGGACGAACACTATAGCCTATATGACCACCGTGTTCGAGTAAATATTCATTTAAGCTCAGGCGCAAATTTAAAAAACCAACTGCTTGTCCTTCATCAAACCCGACAAGTTGTATAGCTGGCACCCAGGTATCAGGAATATTGAGACCCATTTCTGCATCTCGGTTCCCAGCAATCCAATCTTCATAATCAAAATCCTCCTCGTTCCAAAAACCACCATCATGTGCGGCATTCAAACTTTCAAATTCCATTATGAGAGCCATGACTGCGTCCTTATCTTCCAATCTTGGTCGTCTTAATTTCATATTTCACACCTTGATAGAAAGAGAGTGAGACTAGCTTCATGCAGACCTCACTCTTTCCCTTATTTTTTCTTTACTTTTTGCAAAAATTGTTCTCGCAAACTTGTAACACGAGCTTTCTTGTTGATTCCACCTTTCGAGTGTTTTTCATGATAGCGTGTGACTTGTGCTTTCCCTTTGTCGTCTAATTGATATTTTCCCATGAAAGTTCCTACTTTTCTACATGATGTCCTTCGAACTTGATTGTTGAACCATTCATGTGTTTAACACGGGCCGAAATCTCCTTGTGACGTCCATTTACCATCGGACGAGCTTGAGGATTTCCAAGATAACCACAAGTTCGCTTCACAACATCAACTGTCTTAGGATCGCTATTGCCGCAGTTTGGACAAGTAAATCCACGTTCGGTTGGCGTGAAGTCCCCTTCAAAATCGCACTTGTAACAATGGTCAATCGGAGTATTGGTTCCAAGATAGCCCACACGATCGTAAGCATAGTCCCAGACTGATTCGAGTGCTTTCGGATTTTGTTGTAGAACAGGATATTCACAGTAGTGAATAAAGCCTCCTGAAGCCCCGGCCGCTGGATAATCTTTTTCAAAATCTAATTTTTCAAATGGTGTCGGATTTTTACGGACATCATAGTGGAAACTATTCGTATAGTATTCCTTATCTGTAATATCTTTTACAAGACCAAATTTTTCTGTATCCAGACGACAAAAGCGGTCTGTCAGACTTTCAGACGGTGTAGAATAAACAGAGAAGTGGTAGTCATATTGGTCAGACCATTCTTCTACACGGCGTTTCATTTCACGAACGATATCGACTGTGAATTTCTTGGCTTCTGGATTGTGCTCCCATTCACCACCATAAAAGACTGTAGCCACTTCATACAGACCAATATAGCCAAGAGAAACCGTGGCTCTACGATGCTTAAAGAGTTGATCCACCTTATCATATTTACCTAGACGTTTTCCAAAAGCACCATATTGATAAAGAATAGGAGCATTAGCTGGAGTCGCTTCTTTGGTGCGTTCGACACGGTAGACGAGCGCATCTTCAGCAATATTCATCCGCTCATTAAAAATTTCCCAGAATTTCTCCATGTTGCCTTCAGATTCAAGAGCAATTCGTGGAAGGTTGACCGTCACAACGCCAAGATTCATCCGACCAGAATTGACTTCTTGACCGTTTTCATCTTTCCAGCCTTGTAAGAAAGAACGGCAGCCCATTGGAACTTTAAAAGAACCTGTTAATTCCACAATTTTGTCGTAAGACAAGACATCTGGGTACATCCGTTTCGTAGCGCATTCCAAAGCCAGCTGTTTAATATCATAGTTTGGGCTATCCGGTTCTAAGTTCAATCCGCGCTTCAACGTGAAAATCAATTTAGGGAAGATAGCTGTCCGATGTTCAGACCCCAGACCTTTAATGCGAATTTGAAGAATCGCTTTTTGAATTTCACGCTCAAAACGATTGGTGCCAAGACCAAAACCAAGCGATGTAAATGGGGTTTGTCCATTTGACGTAAACAAGGTATTGATTTCATATTCCAAAGACTGCATGGCATCGTAAATGTCTTTTTTCGTCTTTTCCCAAGCAAACTCTTCCTGTTTTTCAAGAACGACCCATTCACGCGCATCCTTCAAATGCTTTTCGTAATTCTTTTCAGCATAAGGCGCTAAAACTTCATCAATTCGATCAGCTGAACAACCACCATACTGACTAGAGGCCACATTGGCAATGATTTGAGAAATTTGCGCAGTCGCAGTTTGAATAGACTTCGGACTTTCCACCTCTGCATTTCCAATCTTGAAACCATTTCCCAGCATACCTTTGAAATCAATCAAGCAGCAGTTTGTCATCGGCGTATATGGGCTATAGTCCAAATCATGATAATGAATATCCCCTTTTTGATGGGCATTTGCTACATGCGGCGGCAGCATTTGCAAACCAATTGATTTCCCAACAATCCCCGCTGTCAAATCACGTTGAGTATTGAAAACATCGCTGTCCTTGTTGGCATTTTCATTGACAACCGCTTGATCTTTATTCAGCAATTTGCCGATTGTGAAGTTGATATCTGTTGCTTTTGAACGCGCAAAATCGCGTTGGGTACGGTAAGTAATATAACTTTCCGCAATAGCATATTCATTGGCTTGCAACAATTCATGCTCAACGATATTTTGAATTTCATAAATTTTAACACCAGCAGGGAAGCGTTCAATCACCTCTGCTACAATTTTATTGGTAATCCCTTCAAGTTTTGCTTCTAACAACGGCGTCATCGTCGTTACTTCTTGACTAGCTTTGACAAGCGCTTTATAAATCTTATCTGCGTCAAAAGCCACACGACGACCGTCACGTTTTTCAACATAAATATCAGCAAAACCTTGTACTGTTTCTTCTTTTAATGCTATCATGAGCTCCTCCATTCATATAAATCATATTATATCACTCTCATAAAAAAAATCAATATCTTGTGGTAAAAAACTTAAAATTTTATTTTAAACACAAGATATTGATTAAATCATTTTAATTTATAAAGCTTGAAATGATGAAGTTCCAGGTCAGTTTTCTCATAATTTTTCTGAATTTGTTTTTGCACATCTTGAAGAACAGGCACTTGATTATTCACTAAAATATAGGTTGGTGCATTTTCTTTCAGACTCCTAGCTAGCGCCATTTTATTTTCATCGGTTCCTTGGTACAAGCTAGGTGTTAAAATTGGTACTGCAGATAAGTGTCTACTCGCCTGATAAAGCGCTGCTGTTTTATCCCAAGCATAGATTTTATCAGTCTTCTTCGCTTTATCTTTGATATAATTTGCCGCAGAAACACGTTCACTTGCTTCACCTGAAGATAAAATATAGTGATTAACAAGCGGAGAACCAATTAAGTAAGTAACTGCTAAAAGCGGCAAGAAAGCATTTTTTGCAACATACGTTCCTAAAATAGATGTAGATTTTTGTACACGGCTATGACGTCCACCTCTTTTAAGTTTACTTTTTCCTAACCACATACTGAGCAGAATCAGGAAGAATGGTAAAACAGGCAACAGCTGATAAGCGCCTTGATCTGGTAAAAAGAAAACAAATAAAACTAAAATTAAGGACGCGAAAAAACTAAATAGCTGCAGGAAACGTTCCAAAGAATTTGCTGGCAATGAAAAACTTCTCACCCAAGAAAACACTAAACCAATTCCAATGATTAACCCACCATAAAGTAAACCATTATACAACAAGTGCTGCCCTGCAAAGCGTAAGCTTTCCAACGGATAAAGAATCTGACTAATCGCAAGACCAAAGCTACCATTTAAAACCGTATAATAGCCTAAAGGATAAAATAGAAACGAAAAGCCTACAAGTGCTGCTAAAAATTGATAAAGGCCATGTACTTTTTTCTTTACACTAATATTATAAGCTGACAAAACAAGGAAAGCCACTAAATAAAACACGAGACTTGTCATCGGATCTGTCATAAACATCAATGTACCGAGCGCACCAAAACCAATAAAACCTCTGTCACTAGCTTCTCCTGCAACATAGCGCATCAGAAAGTACAGTGCACCAAATACAAAAGGAAAAGCAAAAATACTAGAATATAAACCGCCCCAGCCCAAAGCTAAGGTTAAGCCATAAAATAAAGAAAGAATCTTTACAGAGGTATTCCTTACAGTTGTTAATTGGTAAACAATTTTAAAAAGAAAAATTCCTGCAACAAATAGGGCAAAGCACTGCACTACTGCAAATAAAATATTGCCCATGAAAAGACTACCCACCCAATTAGTTAGATAATAAAGCAAACCACTCGTTCCATAAATATTTCCATAAATAACCTGCCCCTGCGCCATTGCCCATCCAGCATATAAATTTTGAGATTGCAGATTAGTAGCAAAGTTGGTCAAAAACGGATTGGCAACACTTAAAACACTCAATAATAAGCTCCACAAAAATAAAACGACAAACGGCGTCGGTGTAGGTTCTACAAAAAATTTTTTCTGTTCACTTTCTTCGTGAATACTCTCTACCATTGGCCCTTGTTCAAGCATTGTGTCGTGCATAAAGATTCTCCTTGATATCAGTCTTATTTAGTATACCAAAATCTCCTCTATCTGTCAGCTTGATTCTGACACAATCTTCATCTTTTGCAAAAGCAAGGCATAATATTCCAAATCTCGAAAACGGTGATGACTTCTGTTTGTATACTTTTGTAAAAATTCTTGTTCTTCTTGTGTTAGATGTATCATTATTTCGCCTTCTTTTTACTAAATTATTCGTAAAAAAGAAAAAATTCCTCTCATACAAGAGAAATTTTTATAGCATCGGCGCAAACAATTCGACAATCTCTTTGATTAAACGTTGATACCAAGTATTTTTAATAGTATCCTCATGAATTTCTTGAGAATTCTCAAAAAGGTTTTCAAAATCCCGTTTTAAGTCAAACATAGAAGGCGTTTTATACATCAAAATAGCATTTTCATAGTGGTGAACCAGACTTCGATAATCAAAGTTGATTGTTCCAACCACACCAAAATCATCATCTGCCACCACATGCTTACTGTGAATAAAACCTGGAGTATATTCATAAATCCGAACCCCAGCTGCTATCAAGTCTGGATAAGCGCCTCGCGTAATGAGTTGAATCAGCTTTTTATCTGGAATGGAAGGGGTCACAATCCGCACATCTACCCCACGCATAGCTGCATTTTTAATGTCTTCTGTCAAGTCATAATCAATAATTAAGTACGGTGTAGCAATATACACATAATCTGTCGCTTGACTGATAATATTTTGGTAGACATTTTTACCCACTTGAGCTTTGTACATAGGCTTAGGTCCGCTTCCATACGGAATATAAAGTCCTGATGCATCTATTGCTTTATTGTCCAAATGATATTGATCAAAATCGCTAATGGTTCCACGGTTGATATACCAGTTCATAAGAAAAAGACGTGTCAAGGCCTTTACTGCACGACCATTTAAACGAATCCCACCGTCTTTCCAGTGACCAAAACGCTCAATGTGATTAATGTATTCATCTGCTAAATTGACCCCTCCAGTATAGCCAATTTGCCCATCAATAACAAGAATTTTACGATGATCTCGATTATTATAAGCTACTGTCATTCGCGGAATCACTTTGTTAAATTTATGGGCATCAATCCCTATAGCTTGTAATCGACTGGTGTAGTCCCCAGGAAGAGTCGCCATACAGCCAATATCATCATAGAGCATCTTCACTTCAACACCTTGAGTTACTTTCTCACGCAGAATATCCAAAATACTATTCCACATGAGACCTTCTTCCACAATATAATATTCCAAAAAGATAAATTTTTCTGCCTTACGCAAATCTTCCAGCATTTTTTGAAACATTTCTTCGCCTAAAGGGAAAAATTGTGATTCCGTACCGTCATATACATCCGCATTATGATCCATGCTAAGAAGTGATTTGATAATCCCATAAGCTGACTTATCTGTATTTTTTAACTCTAAACGCAACTCATAACTATTATCCTCACGAAATTTCATTTGATCCATATTTTTCAACTGTTTCAATTCACTTCTAGACAAACGACGCTCACCAAACATCAGATAAAGCAACGGTCCAAAGACTGGAATAAAAGCCACTAAAAGCCAGGTTACTTTGCTTTCTGGCGTCATTGAACGATTGACAATCGCCAAAATCGTTGCCACACTGAACAAAATCACAAAGGCAATCCATAAAGTAGGCGTCCATCGACCGAGCCAAAAGAAAAACCAAAAAACAAGCACCAGTTCTAACACCATAGTAATGATGCTAAAACCATATTTTGACATCAATAGCTGAAATTTCCTAAAACTCATATTCTCTCCCTATCAGTATTTAGTACTAGTATAACGGGGATTACCTAATAAATCAAGCCAAAGTCAAGTCTTGCTTGATTTTCAAATCATTTTTAAAACTTTCAATAAAAAAGGGAACCTAATTAGACTCTCCATTTCTCATTAGGTTTTCACCTCTAGACTTATTTTTTTCTTGATGAAGTAAACTGCACCCACTAACAATATCATATCCATAAAGATTGCTAAGTAATGAACAGCTGTTCCTGTTTTAGGCAAACCTTTCTTCGGCGGTGTTGCTGGTAGGGTATAGCTATTTTCAAAAGCTTTAACATTCTGATCATATCGACCTTTAGTTTCTAGTATACGCGAACTATTGTCTGTAACAGTCACTGTTACTTTGATCACTTTTTTATCATAGATTACACCTTGAAGTTTCGTATCTTTTTCAGTAATCATATAATGATATGTTCCCACTTTCGTGTACTCAATAGTATCGAAAACCACCTCACCATTAACATCATTTTTCTTGACTTGGTGGACATTATCCTCTGTGCCTTTGAGTTCAAACTCAAAATCACCTGCCTTTAAATCACGTCCAATTAATAATTTCTTAACTCTCAATTGACCTCAACCAATCCTCGTTTATTGAGAACTTCCAAATCATAAGTCTTCTCATTATTAAACTTATCCGGAGTAATCTTAAACTTTCGTTTAAATAGCTGATATCCAGCCGGAGCTTTTATTTCTTTAATTTTATAAGTATCTTTTAATAGATTCGGACTTGTTACCTCCCCTGCACTATCTGTGGTAAATTCCCCAACTGTAGTACCGTTGCGATCTCGTATAACCCTAAAGATAGTTCCCGTTAAAGGCATACCAGAAACTTCATCCTTTTTATGCAGCGTGATTGAGTAAACATAACCTTCTGCATTTCCGCCTGCTTCTCTGTAAGTAGTCTTCACTATGGAATTTATGATTTTTATTTTACTTGACCAAAGTGAAGCAATATTTTCAACAATTTCTCCATTCTGTAAATTATAGTTTGCTTTAGCTTTATAGTTAATACGATAACCTTCTCCTGCTTTGATATGACCTAAATCAACCGAAAATTGTGAGTCAGATATGAAATTGATTGTAAATTGTTCCGTGACATTTATTTTATTCTTCATACCCAACGATTATTTACAATCACCCACTTACCTTTTTCAATTTTGAAACTGTTCTTAATATAAGAAATTTTAGGAGTACTCAGAATGTCTGTTACTTTGGCATCAGAAATCTCTTTACCAGATTGATTAATAGACATGTGATAACTGATAATATTATCTGTTTTATAGCTACCTAATTTTGTAAGATCTGTCTTTTTAACTTGTCTTCCCCCTTCAAAATCCACCTTTCCTACTGGTACTGTATTTCGATTTACCGTAAGTTGAAAAAATTCTCTCTCGCTGTTCGTTTTTATCACCTATTACACTTCAAAAAGTTAGTCAAATTCTCTTCCCTCATCTTCTTATTTCTAAATTTTTTCTGAAATACTAAACTTTTTTCATTCTCACATAACTCCAGTATAGAGAATCACTAGCGAGCGCAGATAAAATCCACGAAGCGAACAATTTATAAACCATTTGGAGCGGTGGGTAAAACAAACACAATTTAAAGCAGTGGTTATAAAAACTGATGAAATATCTGAACTCAACCTCCTACATTTGCAAGCTACTATTTAGTTTTTCTATTAAGAGTCATTGCTCCAATATCAAATAAGTTATTGCTTCGTTAAAACAACCGTATCATTTTCGCCGTTTTCTTGCTCAATATCCTCAATTGTCAACTGATTGCCATTAATCATATAACGCTCAATGTCGTCACCAATCGTCATTCGCTGATTTGTTGGATCAATGCTCACTTGTTTTACTTCTTTCTTACCATTTGGCTCTTCTTCTGTCCACGTGCCACTGTTTCCCTTGATAACCAAAGTGATCTCATCTTCTTCGTCCATACCTTTATAAGTACCGTCTAATTTTTCTACCGAATTTTCTGCAATAGTTGACGAAGTGCTGCTCTCACTTGAGACTGTAGTTGATTGACTGCTTGAGACAGATTGAGATGATGATGAAGTTTGATTAGACTTGGCACACGATATCAAAATGATAAGCCCTATTAGAAACAATGTGGCATAGCCAAGTTTCTTTAATTGTACCATTTGATTCCCTCCTTTTTTGATTACATTTCTATTCTACTATTTCTCGTTTCAAGCAGTCAATTCTTTCTCCAAAAGAAAAGCACGAACTTCTGCAATGAAATAAAGAGAACCTGTCACAAAAAGAAGCTGATTATCATTAGAATTTTTAATGAATTGTTCAATAAACTCCCGATAAGAGGAAACATAGGTTTCAGTTGTCAGATTCCGCTTATCTATTGCATCGTCATCCTCAAATGTCGTTATCGTCAACCGCACATCTGGCAATTCTTGTTTTAGATAAGACAGCATTCCCTGATAATTTTTACGTTTCAAAGCACCGAATAAAAGAAAAATTTCTTTTTGTTCTTGCTGGCGAATAAACTCCACCAAACGTGACAAAGCGGGTAAATTGTGAGCCCCGTCCAAATAAATTCCTCTCTCAAAATATTCCAGTCTCCCTGCCCAATGGGTCTCTTGCAAAGCCTTGCGTATCCATTTTACTTGTGGTTGCCAATTTTGCTGTTTCATGAATAAAAGAAAACTTTGCAAAGCAACAGCTGCATTTTCTTCCTGATAAGTACCTTTGAGACCCAGCTGTAAACCAACTATCATTTTATCTTGATTAGAAAATTGTCCTTTTGAAAATGAAAAATCCCTACCGTATTCATACAAGACAACTCCCAACTCATCTGCGCGCAATTCGCAGACCCTTCTGGCTTCTTCAGCCAGCGGCCCGATAACAGCTCGTTCCTTTTTCTTGAAAATCCCTGCTTTTTGCTCCGCAATTGCTACTATGGAGTCTCCTAATGTTTCTTGATGATCCAATCCTACAGACGTTACAACCGCAACATCTCCTATCACTACATTTGTTGCATCTAAAAGTCCACCAATTCCCACCTCAATTAAAGCCACATCTACCTGCTTTTCTTCGAAATACAATAAAGCTATGAGTGTTAAAATTTCAAAATAAGATAATGGATCTTGTGTCCGCAAAAGTTGCCTTTCCATTGCTTGAATACGGCGCCTAATTCTAACAAAATCCTTGTCAGAGATTGGTTTATGATTGACACAAATCCGATCATAAATGCTCACCATATGAGGTGACGTAAAGGTTCCCACCTTCTTTTTATGCTCTGCAAATAATTGACTCATAAAAGCAATGCTTGAGCCTTTTCCGTTCGTTCCTGTCACATGAATAATGGGATAATTTTCTTCCGGATGATCCAAAAGACTTATAGCCTGTCTCATTCGCTCTAAACCAGAGCGAAAATTTAAACCAATGCGACTCTCTAGCCACGTTTCAATTTCATTCATATTCTTCTCCCAGCAAAAAGGGAGTGAAACAGAACCAGACTTTGGTTTATGTCACACCCCACAATTCACTTGAATGGCTGAAACTCTTGCTCCACATGGGAATTAACCAACCACTCATTCGTATACCATAAAAATAACTATTCACACAGCCTTTCAATCTCTTCATTGTTTGTAATACGAAAAGCTAGTGTACGCAATTTTTATTCTTCCATAAAGCTATTGAAAACTTCTTCAATCATATCCCATTCAGCATCTGAATCTTCTGGAATTGGTTGGAGGTCACCCTCTGTTCCGTCTTCATTTTCAGTAAACGAGTAGGCTTGAATTTCTACCTCGCCATTTTCATCTTCTTCTGCGCTAGCTGGAATCAATAGAACGTAGTTTTTCCCAAATTCTTCTTTTCCATCAATGGTCAAGAGAATTTCAAACAAAGTTTCGTTTCCCTGCTCATCCACTAAAGTAATTAGTTCACGTTTTTCGTGTTCATGGTCATGGTTATGATCGTGTGCCATGTTTTCTCCTTTATTTATTAAAAATTTCGATCTAAATAATTTTGTAATATAAGCTGTGCTGCGAGCTTATCAATCACTTTTTTTCGCTTCTTTCTGCTCACATCCGCTTGCTCAATCAACATTCTCTCCGCAGCTACTGTTGTTAGGCGCTCATCTTGGTATTCAACTGGCAAATGAAATAGCTGCTCAATCTTAGTCCCATAAGCCTGACTTGCTTCTACACGTGGTCCGCTTGTATTGTTCATATTCTTAGGAAGACCTACAACAAACTTGTCCACCTTATATTCTTGGACAAGTTCAGTCAAACGCTCAAAACCAAATTCTTCTTGTTCTTCATTGATGGGAATAATTTCAAGCCCTTGAGCTGTAAAACCAAGTGGGTCACTAATTGCAACACCAACTGTTTTTGAACCAACATCTAACCCCATAATTCTCATTAGAGATCAATGCCTTGTCCTTTCAAATAATAACGAACTAATTCTTCTACAATCTCATCACGTTCATATTTACGAATTTGATTTCGTGCATTATTATAGCGAGGTACATACGCAGGATCACCACTAAGCACGTATCCTACGATTTGGTTGATTGGGTTATAGCCCTTTTCATTCAGCGACACATAGACATCTTTCAATGTTTCACTAATCTCTTTTTTGTTTGAATCATCAAGATTAAAACGTACTGTCTCATCTGTAAATCCCACAATTACACCTTCTTTCACTAGAATACCCATATTATAGCACATTTCAAGACTTTTCACAAATGAAAGGGGTTGAAAAAAGCTGAATAAATTTCAGCTTTTTTTGTTTCATATACACCTATAAAATCATGGATTTGCAACTTCTTTAGCACCAGCTGCTTTGACAGATTCAATATATTGTTTGGGTGTTAAATTTTTGATAGTTGAAAACATAGAGCCATATGTATCCAGTTTTGATGCTTCATCAAGGTTGATTTTGCTCATATCAATATTGATTGCAACTTTAATAATATAGTCTTTTGTAATGTCTGTTTTAACATCAACACCGCCCAAAGACTTAAATTTATCCAATCCTGCAGCCTTTTCAAAAGCAGAAATCAAGTGCGGCTTAGTGCTTTCTAAATCTTGACCCGCTAATGCACTCTTCATATTTTCAGGAAGTATTTGTTCAAGATTTATCACAAACTTCTTAAAGGTTTTTCCTTCATAAGAAATAGTTTGCGTAAGTGTTTGTTCAATCCCTTGGACAGTCTGTTTTTGTTGAAAAGACTTGGTCACAACAGAATCCTTTTTCACAACACTCGAACCAGTCTTACTATCCCCTGACTGATTCTGACCGGATTTTTGACCACAAGCTGTGAGCAGCAACAAACTTGCTCCTAACAAAACAACCGATTTTCTCATAAAAATATCCTCCTTGTATTTTAGAGCTTTATAAGAATAGTATACCATCTTTTGTAAGCGTTGTCAAAAAGAGCCGTCTAAAAAATCAATTCATGTTTAACAAGTTATTGATTGACTTCTGTTGCACCACTGGCAATCTGATCTTCAACATATTCTTTTGGTTTCATTTTTAAAAATTCTTTTAATTTCATATTCTTTAAATACTCAGTATTTGCGGCTTTATTAACATCCAAAACTTGAAAATCAAACGTATGAGTTCGCTTCAATTCTTGCTCATTTATAATTTCCAAAGAGGTTGAAAAGCCTTGCAAATTTTTTGCTTGTGTAAATTTTTCATCTTCAGCCAAAGATTTTTCCAATAATTTTTGCGCCTCAGCAACTCCAACCTCAGCAACCACCTTTTTTAATTCTTCTTTCATCGGCAAAATTTGTTCAATCGTTAAACCTAAAAATTGGTTCCCTTTGTAAGTAATTGTTTGCGTTTGCTGAACTCCCTCCGCTGTTTTTGGAAACGATAATTTTTTCGTCACAACCGTTTCTTTTTCAGCATTTGCAATAACTGGCAACGTACTATCAATAGATTGTTTGCTTGCTTTTGATTTTGTTTCTTTCTTTTGACCACAGCCTACTAAGACTGTAAGAATAATGGTTAATAAAATTAGGCTTCTTTTCATAGATTAACTCCTCCTCATTCTTTATTTTATCATATTTTTAATATCAATAAACATTGAAATAAAAAAGAGTGGAAATCCCACTCTTTACAAGGCCGCGCGTAAACGCGCTTCTGTATTTTCAACATTACGAACCGAGCGAGGTAGGAATGCACGAATATCATCTTCTTTGTATCCTACTTGAAGACGTTTATCATCTACTAGAATAGGACTTTTCAAAATACGTGGCGTTTCCATAATCAAATCAATCACTTCACTCACACTCAATTCTTCGATATCTACGCCTAAACCTTTTGCATAACGATTTTTTGAAGACACAATACTTGCAACCCCATTTTCAGTTTTTGTTAGAATATCTAACAATTCTTCTTTTGTAATCCCTTCTTTACCAAGATTTTGTTCTTTATAAGTTAACTGGTGAGCATTGAGCCATGTTTTTGCTTTTTTACAACTAGTGCAACTTGAGACAGTATAAATTGTAATCATGTAAGTACTCCTTTCGCCACACGGTACTATTATCATACTATATTATACCATAAAATCCCTCCGTCTTGCGACCTATTTTTAAAAAATTATTCCTCAATCTCAATCGCATCGTCCAAGTCTAGAGTCACTTCCTCTACTTTGTTTGCTGATTTAATTGCTTCTGCATTTTTTTCATCTTCAGTATCATTCTCAATCAAACCATAGTGAACTCGAACCTTGTGATCAATTTCATCAAAAATTTCTGGATGATCTGCCAAGTATTTCTTAGCATTTTCAGAACCTTGCCCAATCTTTTCATCATTGTAAGAATACCACGCGCCCGCTTTTTTGATAATATCTAGGTCTGTTGCAATCTTGATGAGCTCACCTGTTTTGGAAATTCCTTCACCATACATGATTTCCACAAAGGCTTCTTTAAATGGCGGAGCCACCTTGTTTTTCACAACCTTAATTTTGGTTTCCTTACCGACATTAGTGTCCTTTTCATCACCAGTTCCCTTGATTTGAGTATTGCCACGGACATCCAGACGGACAGAAGCATAAAATTTAAGAGCTCGACCGCCCGGTGTTGTTTCTGGATTTCCAAACATAATACCAACTTTTTCGCGTAGTTGGTTGATGAAGATTGCAATCGTTTTGGTTTTGTTGATAGAAGCAGATAGTTTACGCATAGCTTGACTCATCATACGCGCTTGCAAACCAACATGGCTATCTCCGATATCACCATCAATTTCAGCACGCGGTACAAGAGCTGCCACAGAGTCGATGACCACCAAATCTACTGCACCAGAATCAATCAATTTCCCAGCAATTTCTAGTCCTTGCTCGCCAGAATCTGGTTGAGAAAGGAGTAATTCGTCAATATTAACCCCAAGAGCTTGCGCATACGCCGGATCTAGAGCGTGCTCAGCATCAATAAAGGCCGCAATTCCGCCTTCTTTCTGAGCCTGAGCAACAGCATGGAGGGCCACTGTCGTCTTACCAGATGATTCTGGTCCATAGATTTCAATAATCCGACCTTTTGGATACCCTCCTGCACCAAGTGCAATATCTAACGCCAAGCTACCTGAGCTCATAACTTGAACTTTTTGTTCAGCGCGCTCACCCAAACGCATAATCGCCCCTTTACCAAAATCTTTTTCGATATTTTTAAGTGCATTATCTAACGCTTTTTGACGTTCCTCACCAAATTTCTTTGAAATTTCTTCTAATTTTTTTTGTTTTTTCGCCATTTATTTCTCCTGTATAGTGATAAATTAATTTTCTCGACTATCTAATTATTATAGCATATTTTCGTTTTTTAATAAAGTTTTTCGTAACTGATTGAAAGCATGCAGAACGGCTATTTTTCGTACATCAGGCCGACTACGACCGGCAATATTAACCTTAAAAGATTGTACATTCTCTGTAGTTGCTAAGCCAATATAAACTGTCCCTGCCGGATATCCTTCTAAGCTGTCTGGACCTGCCACACCCGTCAAACTCACTGCATAGTCACTGGCAGTCAATTTTCTGGCCTGCTCAGCCATTTTCTTTGCTGTAAAAGCAGAAACAACTCCATGTTTTTCCAAGTCTGCCAAAGGAATGTCCAGCATGCGGCTCTTTTCCTCCATACTGTAAGTAACAAAGCCACCACTAAAGACATTAGAGGCTCCAGAAAAGTTTGCCAAAGTTGCTTGAAAAAGGCCAGCAGTCAAACTTTCGGCTGCTGTAACAGTCTTGCCTGCTCTCCTCAACAATTCAAAAGTTGTCTGCGCTAGAGAATTATCATCTCCATAAGCATAGAAAAGGTCCACTAAACGTTGTTTCTCAAAAGTCTGTACAGCTAAAATTTTCTTTTCCAAATAAGCAAACTTAGTATCTGCTTCTTTTTGACTGCTAGCCTTTGTGGACAATCGCAATGTCACCTCTCCCGTCTTAGCATAAGGAGCAATGGTCGGATCGATCTGAGCATCAATTAAATCTCCTAAAAGAGTTACTAATTGACTTTCACCAATGCCAAAGAAGCGCAAAACTCTTGAATACAATTTTTGATCCGTTGCTAAAATCGGAATCAGCTCATTGTTCACCATAGGTTTTAATTCACTAGGTGGACCAGGCAGAACAACATAAGTTACACCACTTACTTCAATCACGCCCCCCACCGCAAGTCCGGTTTCGTTTTGTAGAGAAGTCGAATCTTCCACTATCTGAGCTTGCCGCTCATTATTTGGTGTTCGAACATAGTCCAGTCGACTCGCGAAGAAACGATCTAATTTTTCCATAGCTACTTGGTCAAAGACCAACCTGCGATTTAAAAATTTTGCCAACACCTGCTTGGTCAAGTCGTCTTCTGTTGGACCCAAGCCACCACAAAGAATGACAAGATCGCTCCGTTTCTTTGCAATTTCCAAAATAGATAAAAGACGATTTTCATTGTCACCGACAGCAGTCTGAAAATAGACATCAATCCCTAGACTCGCTAGCTTTTCCGATAAAAATTGAGCATTCGTATTGATAATTTGCCCGGTCAGAATTTCAGTACCTACAGCAATAATTTCTGCTTTCATAAAACCTCCTATTTTACTATTCGCAATTTGGTCTTATTTTATCATAAAAAAGATTAAAATTTGTTAATAAAACAATTTTCAAGTTGCTCAGCATATCATCTATAGTATCTTGACAAACAAAAAGAGGCATAGCCTCTTTTTGTTTGTCAATCAATCTAATATGACTGTTCTAATGAGCCACTAATCTGTGTGATATCAACGACCTGATCAACTCGTTCAAAAACATTTGGATCATGCGTCGCAAAAATAACCACAGTGTCTGATGCAACCAAACTAAGCAACAAATCAATAATTGATTTTCCTGTTTGCTGGTCAAGAGCGCCTGTCGGCTCATCTGCTAAAATCACCTTCGCTTTTTTTAATAATAATCGCGCAATTGAAACCCGTTGGGCTTGACCACCGGAAAGCTCATAAATTTTGGACTTCATGACAGACTCATTTAGTCCAACCTGTTTTAAAGCTATCAGAATTTCTGATTTACCCGCCAATAGTTTCAGGTTGTCGAAAACTGTTTCTTCTTCCACCAAAGCATAATTTTGAAAGACATAGCCCAGATAATGTTTAAAATAATCTTTTTCCTTCATTTTCCAAATATCTTGCTTATTGAGCAAAATTCTGCCTTGATCTGGTTTTTCTAAACGAGCAATTGCATTTAACAATGTTGTCTTTCCAGAACCCGAAAGCCCAACTAAAGCATAGGATTGATTCCTTTCAAAATGTAGATTGACATGGCTGTAGACGGTTTTTCGTCCATATTTTTTCGCTAAATTTTCTATCTCAATCATAGTATTTCAAAATCTCCTTTTATAATCTGAACACGATTTTTTCTGACGTTCATTAAAGCAAAGTAAGACATAGCAGTTATCTCAAACGCATAAAGAACTCCTACTAAACCAACTACTAAGAAACTACCTTTCATCACTAAAATTGTCAATGCACTGACGAATAAAATGCCTGCTATCAATGGCAGTAAAGACTGAAAAATTTCTAGATAGCTACTTGCTCCTAACAAACTTTGTAAAGAAATCTTTTTCGCTTTTTGTTTCATGCGAGTGGTAATATATTCATAAATAATAAAGAACTGCGCCAAGACTAACATCAGTAGAGCAGTAATCGTCCCTGTCAGTTGGCTAACAATGTTTTCACGAGCTAATAATAGTTGCTCTGAAATATTTGTCATACTAGAAAAATGAGTCAAACCAGCTTGGCTAATCTTTTCTTTTATCCATTTCTGTTTAAAAGCTCCTTTTGTTGCAAGAACTGTATAATAGTTATCAAAAGCTGCATCTGCTGGTAGATTGTGAAAATTGATTTGCACTAAAATCTTGTTCACTACTTCTTGTTTAGCCAATAATTCATCTGGACCGTCTTTATGGTTAAAAAGAAAAGTCTTCTGTCCATCAGGAATTTCTACGATTTGAAAATCCTCAGCTTTTAAAGCTGAATATCGGAAGTGCTCATAGTTAATTATCTTACGAATATTGTCTATGTGAGCCATCTGACTTTTTGGAATATAGATAACACCTAAGCTTTCTTTCGGTGCTTGCCCATACTTATTTTGAGGATACAATTTTTTATTTTTATTCATCAATCCTGTATTGACATAGAACAATGTTTCTGCAATTTTACTATCGACACCATTTCTTACCAGCTCCTGCTTAAATTCTTCCGGAGCGTGCTTAGTTCGATCTGGGCTAAGGCTAGATTGCTCTGAATAAAGCCAGCCATCTGTCCCAAAAGATTGAATCAATTGTCTATGCTTCGCAGCATTTTCTTTTATAAATGTTGAATCAATTTGATGATTTTCATCAGTATGAGTAGCGGTATTTTCAAACCAAGTGATCGCAGCATAATCTTGAGCTATTTTCCAATTTCCCAAAACAGCTATTTCTTGGGCAGATTTGGAAATGGTTTTAACACTTTCCGATGCAGTCACGCCAAAGATAAAGCAAGATAGCAAAATTCCAAAAAGCCAGATATAAAGTACTAACGGATTTGATTTTTTATTCTTCAAGACAGTTACAGCTCCCATAAGGCGAACATTTAAAGCAAAAAGTAGATTGACAAGTAAGCTAATAACCATCAAAATAAAGAGATTGAGAAATAATAATAAGCTAAACGTCTTAACATAAACATTTACCATACTACCTTGCCATAAAACAAAAAGTAGCCACACAAGGATTCCTGTGCTAATCAAAATAGTAGAATCCAACCAAAGTGAACGCCGAAATTCTCTATCAAAAAGCCCCAGACTGCGCTGAATCATAGCTTTTTTAACATAAAGCATTTTGACTGCAAAAAGAAGCACAGCAAAAACAAAAAATAAAGTCCAAACTGCCAGAGAGCGTAAATTCATAAATAGAAAGTTGATTGGCACTAAGTACCACGGAAGGTCTGCTCCTGTGTAAGTCAAGCCAAATCGCTGCAATTCTGTTTTTAATTCTGTCGGTAGCGCCTTACTAGAATAATACATACCAGTCGCGGTACTTGCTGCCAAGACTCCTCGATCCGTGATATAGGATTGATTTTTGCGCTGTATCTTTCCAAAAACAAATGTAGCTTGCTGACCACTTTTATCTAAAAAAGGACGATAAATAGTTAATTGCTTTTTATCTGCAATTTCCTGTATTTTATCAAAAATTTGGTTTTTATCAACCTCACTAGAGCTCGTCAATGAAAAAGCTGCCTGAGCCGGATAAGGAATGTCATTCCCAAATTCTTTAACAGCACCTAAAGATAAAAATGATATTAGTAAGACAAATAAAGAAAGAACGGTTAGCCGCCACTTCATACAAGACTCCTTTACAACAAAAAACAAGGAGGGAAAAACTGAAATTCTACTATGCAGGCATTTCCCTCCACGATAAGTTTATTAAATCGTATGACTATTAGAATTCATACCAAGAATAAAATGACTTTGCTTGAATCCATGACCAATGTTTTGTAGCTCCTGAATTTGCCCAGCCATAATTTGATTTGGCATAGTCTTTTACATTTCCCCACATATCGGTCACAGATGAGCCGCTTCCAAGACGGATTGGTGCTTCTAAATAATAATGCGAGTAGGCCCATCCATTTGATGTTACACCATAATTCCAAGTATCCTTATAAGTAGGATGAGGATGCTGGGTATCTGCCGAGACCCCACCTCCAGCCAAAGGACTAAGAGTAAGGGCAAGAGCACCAATAAGTGCTAATTTCGTAAATTTATTTGAACTATTTGACATGGTTTCCTCCTTTATATATATATGATATATCAAATATTGTCTTAACTAGTATAGACTTCCATTTGATGAAAATGTCATAACGTGTTATTTCCTAATTTGAATGAAATGTAAACATAATTCACACCTTACTTATTAAAATGGCCAGATACTTGGATACAGTAACAAAAGTATCATCAATTGTAAACAAGCTGTTCTCATATTCTCCCTCCGTTTCTTTATAAATTTTCACTTCTATGTTATAATATTTGAAATCACTTTTTTGAAAACGCTAACTTTTTTCACACTATATTATTCTGAGAGGTTTATAGGTTTGTTATGAGGTATGATTTCGGAGCTGTTTATAAAGAAATTCGCAAATCAAAAGGTTTATCGCAAGCAGATGTATGCGGAGAGGTTCTATCCCGAACAACTCTGGCTAAATTTGAAAGCGGGAAGGCTACTCCCAAATACGAAAATATGGAATTTTTACTACGTCAAATCAATATGAGTTTTGAAGAGTTTGAGTATATCTGTCACGTCTATAACCCTAGCCCCAGAAGTATCATATTTAACAAAGCTTTAAATATAAGCTCTATTAGTGGCACACAAGATTTAGAAGAGCTACAAGAACTCTGTGAAAGATATCTTCGTAAGGAATACGATTTACCAATTAAGCATATTCATGATTTGTTAAAACTTTTCATTTCTATTAGAAAAAACGGAGTTAAAACATTAACAGATGAAACAATCTCTATCACCAAGCAGTTTTGGAATTATTTAGAAAAAGAAGATACTTGGTATAAAAATGATTTTAGGATTCTAGTATCTATTTTACATCATTTTTCGATGGATACCCTACATTTGATTACTGATAAAATTTTGGAAAATTTAGAGAAATATAAAGACTATAAAAATTTTCAAAACGATCGCTTAACTCTTCTCTCAAATTTAGCAGGAATCTATTTGCACCATAATGAATTTCACCAATGTGAAAAAATTGTCACACTAGCTTTAGAGACTGCACAAAAGTTAAAGAGGTATGATGCTTTAGCTTTATGTAATATTCGATTAGGAATTTGTCAAAATAATAATAAATTAATCAAAAAAGGATTGGTCTTATTAGAAATCACAGATGAACTGGATTTATTACAAGATATGAAACACGAAATCAACCATTTCCACAGGTCTTAGCTTGTGGTTTTTTATCAACTAGGTTCAAATTCTTTCCATATTTTAATTTATATAAAGAAAAACCAGACAGTTCTTGCTGCCTGAGTTTCCTTGGTTTACTTGTGTTAGATAGAATCAAATGTGATAAAACAAAAGAATAAAACTTTAAGGGGCTTCCATTATGTGGGCAATTTTTGCATTTTTTTCTGCTTTGTTTGCAGCACTGACATCTATCTTAGCTAAAATTGGGATTGCCGGGGTTAATTCTAATCTAGCGACAGCTATTCGAACAGTAGTCGTCGTTTTGATGGCTTGGGGTATGGTTTTTTTAACTAAGGGACAAATTGATTTAGCTAACATCAGTAAGAAAAACTGGATTTTTCTGATTTTATCAGGCCTAGCAACAGGCGCTTCTTGGCTTTGTTACTACCGAGCATTGCAAGAAGGAGAAGCCTCCAAGGTCGTTCCTATTGATAAGCTTAGTGTTGTTCTCACGCTCATCCTTGCTTTTATCTTTCTCCACGAAGATTTTACTATGAAATCCTTAATTGGCACCATCTTGATTACCATTGGAACCTTAATCATGGTTTTGTAGCGTTCGGCATATTAAAGAGACAGTTTTTTCTCTAAACTGTCTTTTACGTTATTCGACTGTCATCTTTTGATTCCATTTTATTGTATGTTTAGTGAGGATATAGTACAAATTTAGCAATATTGGTAAATGCTTTTATGCCTTATTTTTTAGGATTCCATTCACAACTTGTTTCATGATCATTGACCAATCCTGCTGCCTGCATGAAAGAATAGACACAAACAGGACCGACAAACTTGAAGCCTCGTTGCTTCATATCTTTAGCTATTTTTTCGGACAGGGAAGTTTTAGACGGAGCAAGTCTGTAATACTTGACAGAATTGTCAATCGGTGTAAATCCAACAAAAGACCAGAGATAATGATCAAAACTACCGTATTGTTCTTGAATAGCAAGAAAAGCTTGGGCATTGGCTCTGGTTGCATAGAGCTTCATCTTATTACGGATAATATCCGGATTGTCCAAAAGACCATCCAAGTCTGAATCTGTCATCTGAGCAATTTTCTGCGCGTCATAGAAATGAAAGGCCTCCCGAAAAGCCTGACGTTTATTCAAAATGGTCTCCCACGAAAGTCCCGCCTGATAGGTCTCCATGCAAAGCAGTTCAAATAACTTCCAATCATCATGAAGGGGTCGACCCCACTCTTCATCGTGGTAGGCTACATACAAGGGGTTGTTCATTTTTACCCAACCACAACGTTTAGTCATATTCTCACTCCTATTTCACCAACATCTTGAGAGCTGACTTGATATAATTTTCAGCCGTATCTGTTGTGCCTTCAAAGAATTTCTTGATTTTCTTGAGCTCAGCTGCCTTATAGCCCAGGGCCAGCATGGCTTCCATGGCTTCTTCCAACTCTTGGTTGTCCGATGTCACTGCTTGGGTCTGAGGCGCAGCCACTTGGCCAGCCGCCACGACCTTGTCTTCCAAGTCCAACACCATCTGCTGGGCTGTCTTTTTGCCTATCTTGGGAAACTTGGTCAGATAGGTGATGTTTTTCTGCTCAATGGCTTGCACCAATCCAGCATTATCATCGGCTGCGATTATCGCAAGAGCAGAAACGGGGCCAATACCAGAAACCGAAATCAAATTGAGAAAAAGCTGTTTTTCATCTTCTGTGCCAAAACCGTAGAGGAGCTGCGCATCTTCTCTGATCACTTGATGAACAAAAACCTGAATTTCTTGATTGAGCTGACCTGAATAGGCATAAGGGTTAGCCACATGAAGGATATAGCCAATTTGTCCTACTTCCACCACAATATACTTGGCTGTAATTTTACTTAAAATTCCTTTGAAATATTCGTACATCATGTCTCCTTTTCAACCCTTTTAGTATATCATATTTTGGAGTTAGAAAATAAAAGAAATCATTCTATCCTTTTGAAAATCACTTTACAAAATTCTTGGGTAGTTAGCTATTTATCCATGGATATCTATCTTGCTCTTCTCTTAACTATAAATTTGTATAGCCTAGTATTGAGGTATTCATAATATCTATCAAGAGAGACAGTCTGTCAATCCTTTTGTCAAGCTCGGCAGAAAGTCTCTTCTCTTGTCTTTTTAGCTATAGGACTTTTCATAAGGACAAAAGCAGCCATTCAGTAGATCTACTAGCTGAAAGTCTTGCAGATGATTTTAAAAACAGCTTCAGTCATTGTTAGCTGAAGCTGTTTTAGAGTTTCTATAAATAGTTTCAATACTTGCCCAATTCTCGCAAGCTGGTGTGGTTTTCCTGAATGCGACGGAACATTTTTTCCATATCAGATTTGGTAAAGTTTACCAAAACTGGACGACCGTGAGGGCAATTGTAGGGATTGTCACATTGCGATAACTGGAAGATCAAATCACGTGCCGAATCATTATCTAAGCTATGATTGGCCTTAATAGAGCGTTTGCAACTCATCATAATCGCTAGTTCAGCTCGGTATTTCTTGATAGAAACTTCCTTGGTCAGGAGAAGCATATCACACATCTCATAGATACCCGACTCAATTTCCTCTTCTTTGAGCCAAATAGGATGTTCACGCAAAATAAATTGATTGACTCCATATTCTTCTAGGAAAATACCCACTTCTTCCAGCAGATTCATCCGCTGCTTGAGCCGCAGCATATCGTCTGCTGGAAATTCAAAGATATAGGGAACCAAAAGTTGCTGCTGACTGTCATCCACATCACCGATTTTTTCCCGATAATACTCATACTTGACTCGCTCCTGCGCTGCATGCTGGTCGATAATATAGAGACCACCATTTCCTTGTGCAAAGAGGTACGTGCCATGCATTTGCCCGAAATATTCCAGTTCTGGAAAAGTTGAAGTTTCTTCTCCATCTAACTTATCTAAAGCTCTTTCTAAGCTTGATTGATCCAGTTCTGGATGATCTAGCTGCTCGTAAGAAGGAGTTTGCCTTGCTGCAAATTTGACAGAAACTGCTCTGGAAGCAAGCATATCTGTATCAGTATGCTGCTGATCAAATGTAGCATTTTCCTCAAAAGGAAGATTGCTTTCTGATACTTGAGGTCTAACAAAAAAGTCATTTCTCTCTTTGTCATAATAGAGTCGGTTTTCTTTGAGCGGAAGACTCGTCTGCTCCGACTTATTTGCTCTGTTAATGGTTGATTTTGCTAAATTCTCCAAAGCATCCGGAATCAAATCCTGTTCTTTTAAACTCGCAGCAATAGCTCGCGAAATCAAGACCATCAGTTCTCGCTCCTTGGAAATCCGCACTTCCTGCTTGGTCGGATGAACATTAACATCTGCAAGGTAAGGATCAATCTGGATAGCAATCACAGCAATCGGGAATCGCCCAACCATGAGCTTACTACCGTAACCATCAAGAATAGCACGATTGAGCAGGAAATTCTTGATGTAACGACCATTGATGAGAATGGTGATGTAGTTACGATTGGCACGTGTCAACTCTGGTAGGCTAATATAGCCTGATACTTCAAAATCCAGATTAGAAGCTGAAATTTCAATCATTTTTTTTGCTGTTGTTAATCCATAGATACCAGCAATTGCTTGACGCAAATTTCCTGTTCCTGCTGTCCGAGTCAACTCTTTACCATCATTGAGCAAGATAAAAGCGACCTCTGGATGAGCTAAGCTCAAACGGTTAATCATATCTACAATGTGAGATAGTTCTGCTTGTTGACTTTTCATATATTTCAAGCGAGCAGGCGTGTTGAAAAAAAGGTCTTCCACTTTGATTTTGGTACCCTTAGGGCAACTACTTGGTTCCACAGTTTCAATTTCTCCCCCCTGAGCAATTAAACGCGTCCCATGTGTTCCACCATTTGTCGCAGTTTCAATTGTCAAGCGTGAAACAGAAGCAATAGACGGAAGCGCTTCACCACGAAAGCCCAAAGTCCGAATCCGAAAAAGGTCGGCTTGCTTCTTAATTTTACTCGTTGCGTGCCGCCGCAAAGCCAAGGAAACCTCATCATGCTCAATTCCTTCACCATTATCGATGACTTGAATACTCTTGAGCCCTGCTTCTTCAATCTCAACTATAATTTGAGTGGCACCAGCATCAATGGAATTCTCTATCAGCTCCTTGACCACGCTGCTAGGTCGCTCGATGACCTCACCAGCCGCAATCTGATTAGCAAGATTTTCTGGTAATTCTATAATTTTTGACATAGTTTTTGGTTTTACCCTTTCTAAACGTTGATTTAATAAGGTTCTGATGATGTTTACACCTATCAAAAATACAATTTGTTCACCTTTTTGTGGACTAAAGGGAGCTAATAGCTTTCTCAAAGTAAGCTACTGCTTCTTTTTCTTTGTCTCTTGATAGGTGGCTGTAGATGTCTAAGGTCATTGTAATATTTGCATGACCTAAGCGATATTGTAATTCTTTGTATGAGATACCAGCATTCAGTAATAAACTAGCGTGAGTATGGCGGAAAGCGTGAAAGGTAAAGCGAGGAATACCTGCTTCTTTGCAACGGGTATCTAAAGCACTTTGCCTGATTGCCAAATCAAAATATTCTCTTGTAGGGGTGGCAAAGACTACAGACGGAGCACGCGCCCCAGTCTCGAAAAATAGCTGGCGTTGCCTATTCTTGTATAGACGCAGCATATTGACCGTTTTCTTGTCTATGCTAATGGTTCGATTGGCTGACTTGGTCTTAGCTGTACTAACCGCCTTTAAGCCTTTGTTATACGTTTTATTTACTGTGATTGTACTCTTATCAAGGTCTATGTCAGTCCATTCTAAGGCGCAGGCTTCACCGATCCGTAATCCCGTAGATAAGAGCAAATGATAAAGGACATACTCATAATACAAACTATAACGCTTGTACTGCTTCTTTTCTAGATTATCAAGAAAAGCCTTCAAATCATCTGGAGCAATAAACTTTACCTTGTTATCATCAGCCTTCTTTTGTCTTCTAGGAAGTATAATATCTCTAGCTGGGTTATTGGTGACAAGTTGCAGCAATATTCCTTGCTGAAAAATCCTCCTGATGATTGACCGTATTGTCACAAAGTTTTCAAAATATCTTGATAACTGATTGATAAAAACTTGTATATCACTAGCCGTTATCTTGTCAAGTTGTCTGTTCCCAAAAACTGGGTAAATATGGGTTCTTAGATTGCTCAATGTTGCCTCATAGGTTTGTGGCTTAACGGTCAGCTTATAGCTTTCTAGCCATATATCAGCCAGCTCTTGAAAATTCTTGACCATGACTGCCTTTTGAATGGTTGAACCATTCAGTTTAAAATCTATCTGGGCTTGTTGAGCTTTTGATTTAACCTCTTTTCTTGTCCGTCCTGTTACGCTGGTTTTTACTTTCTTACCTGTTACCTGGTCAACACCGAGATAAACACTAGCACGGTATACAGTTGTACCGTTTTTCTTTTTGACTTCTGTTATTCTCATGATATCCCTTTCTATCAGCAGGCAAGCCGTAAAAGTTTTAGATTGGGTTTATATCATGCTAGGAGCTACGAGAATACCCCTATTTTCGTTTGTTTTATGTAAGACGGTAAATTATACCAGAAAAGAAAACAAGCGCTTAAACGGGCTTATATTACGTTTTAAAACATGGCATGTTTTGAGGTAAATAATCTAGGTCAATAAATGAGATTGTGAGGGTATGAGACTATTGATCCGATAGGTGCTTGATTTGTTTTTCTATAGATTGAATTTTACAATCCTTGTTTTACTTGTCACTCTAACATCCAAACCTTTTGCGTAAGATTTTTTGTTAACGTTCAGATATTTTTTCAACATTCTTTAATTATTTAATTTCTCTATCTAAATTGCGTTTCACCTCATTTCTTGGTAAAATAGGTACAAGAAAACGACCTTTTGAATGGTTGTTTCTTATACATGTTTTCCTCACACTCAACGTTTGGCGATGGCGAGTGTGAGGTTTTTTAATAGTGTATCCAGATAATGTCTTCAGGATGATTTCCAAAATCTCTGTCATGACTAACAATTTTTATGTCACTTGTTAACATTTTTGTATAAAGCAAGTCATTGTAGTCTTTCATTTGGTCATAGTCATTTAGACTGCTATCGATATGCGATTGTTTGATTGGTAAAATTTCACTGTACTTTAAGATTTCATTTTTTACACTTTCACAAGCTAGTTGATAGTAGTGTGAGAAGTCTGAAGTCTGTTGATAATCACGTTTGAACTTAAAATTATTCTTATTCAATCTATAAGTTCTTGCGTAGTTCTCGTAAGCGGTTCTACAAATGACATTGATATATTCTGAAATGATTTGCGAGTTGATAAAGAGCTTGCAATTTTTATTTTGTGCTTCGGATAAGAATTTTTGATAACCAAAGCTATTGGTAGAAAATGGCGAGAAGAGATATATCCAGACATTGGTATCAACGATGAAAGTCTCACCTTGATTCAAGGTATAAGTATTCAAATCTTTCTCAATAGCCATCCTGCATTACCTCATCTTGCAAATCGGATAACTCTTGTCTTTTTTCTTTACTGTTAGATAGAACAAGACCTATTTTTTGGAAATGAGACTCACTAACTGATGACCGTTTTATCTTCACTAGCTTTGTGAGTTCGTTTGTTGGTTTTAGGTCATAAAGCTGGCCGATAGCGAGGTTTAGAAATGCTGTGGTTAGAATTTCTATACCTGTAAAATCTAGTATAACTGGCTCGTCTTTCTCAACATATTCTTTAATTTTTTGGAAAACAATTTGTCCAGTTTCATCTAGGATAGCTGATTTATTATTGATGATCTCAGCGATATTTAGTGTTTTCATGTGTACTCCTTATAAAAACCATTCTTCTAGTAGTCCTGATAAATCTATTGTATCAGAAAGGGAAGGATTTTGACAATCATCAAGGAAAAAGGTGATAATAACAAGCGTCCCTGAGACGTTAAATGGGAACTCTAAAAAAGTAATATCACCCGTTTTATCGATGTGATAATATCCGTTATTGGAGACTATTTTTATTTCTCCTTTTCCTCGGAGCTTTTTCTTGAGTTCATACAATCCTACGCCACTGTCATATCTTTCTTTGGTAGACGTCCCTCTGTCAAAAGCCCATTCAAAGTAATCCTCTGTTTTAGAAAAGGAATGTCCTTTGGTTTTGATGTTTTCTATCATTCCAATCCCATTGTCCGATATAGCGAAAGATATAGTGCCGTCTTGACTTCCTCTAGGTTTCCGCGGGTAGTGCTGCCCGCACATATATAAGACATCTGAGTGCGAGTGGTCTCGAACGTTGTGTATAATTTCCAACAGAGCTTCTTTTATCTCTCCTAAAAACTCTTCAGAAGTTTTGTTTCGGATCTGTCTTAAAAGCTCGTCATCTATATATTCGTCAATTTCGTCAATTCTTTCTATCGTTTCTCTAAAAAATGGTATGGTGGTGTTGTAGGTATCGGCTAACTCATATTTTAAGCCGAAATGCTTTAAAAAGCCATTTTTTAGAAGTATTTCTTTTGATTTTAAAGAGAGGTTCTCTATAACGGCGTAAACATCTGCCCCTCTATCTGTTACAGCACTGAACAACATCCCTAGAAAAACAGTCATTTCAGCATTTATCCAGCGGATATTTTCAAAGTTAAAATACACTTCGTCTTCGTTTGATAAGTAAGGTAAAATATCGTCTAATTGGTGATAGAGTTCATTCAGGTTATCATATTCATTATCTAGTATCCTTGGTAAAAAAATTTCGTAATCTGTCATACTCACATCCCCACTATTTTTTTAAATTCTTCTTGTATCATATGCTCACCCCCATGTTGTCGAAATTTTGTGGCTTTTTCGCTCACTAGCTCGGATAGAACGCACGCGCTCCAAGAGCTCACGGAAATAGTCTTTTTCCAGAAGGTTCTCACCTTGTTTTAGACGGTCATCATCCATAGCGAAGCCTTTTAGCATATATTCGCGCAGAACTGAAGTAGCCCACTGTCTAAAGCGCGTGGCTTTTTGAGAGTTGACCCGATAACCTACGGAGATAATGGCGTCAAGATTGTAGTAGCTGACATCCTTAGTTTGGGTTTTATCAGCAATTGCACCGTGTTTTGTGGTTATTTCCATTTTGGAAACAACCACTTTTTCTTCTAATTCTCCCTCTTCAAAGATATTTTTTAAGTGTTTACTAATGGCAGGGACACCAACACCAAACAGCCTAGCCATTTCTTTCTGACTAGCCCAGATAGTTTCCCCGCGTATAATAACGCTAGCTGTTTCTTGGTTGTTATCTGCTGAATAGATTAAAAATTGTAATTCGTTCATGGCTTCCTTTCTGTGGTTTATTATTGTGGTAGTTTCATAGTGATGACATGCCAATTATCAGGAAAACCGAGCGTACTCAGAATAGTATTTGTATGGATTGGGTACCCTCTTTTTGAAAGGTAGTTGTCCAGATAAAAAAGGCGTTTCAATACCGTATTATGTAAGATTGCATATTGTGTTTTACTTAAAAAACATTGTAATGTTAAGAATGTATTATATACGTCACTTCTAGGGGAGTTAGGAAGAATTCCGTAGCGGTCATGTAAAGTTGGAAAATAAACAAGGTTATTTTTACATTTGAAATCTAAAAGTCGTGAATCATGGGCGCAAATATTACGAATTTCAAAAATGTTTTCAATAAAGGACAAGAGTACATTTCCGGTAAAAAATGATTGTATTGCCATTTTTTCAGAAATAAAGGTGTAATGACGTTTGGCAATTGTATTTTGAATTGCTGGAAGATATTTGATTACAAGTTTTAGCTCTCCAAATGTAAGATGTTCCACCATAACCCAGAAGGGGATTCCGCCATGATTTCTTTGATGGTTCTTTATTGGGTTGTTTCCAAGTTGTCTATTATATTTTGAAATGATTTTTTGAAATCTGTTTACCAAAAATGTAACATCTCGACTTTGGTTTCTACTATTGGAGTCGTAAGTATAGAAGTCCGTGGATAGATAATCCGTGGGATTATCCTTATACTTTTCTGCTAATGTATATGCAGTTATTGATTTTAGATGTTTTTCAGCTTCCAAAATAGCCTTTAAGAAAATAAACTTAAGCTCTCTATCTAGAAAATACAACATGGAAATATCATCGAAGGTGGTACCAGGGAAATACTTATTTGTTGTTTGCCAAAAATATCGACTATATCCATTGATAATTGAATAGTAATTATTGGTCATTAGATAAAGTTTATTATTTTGGTAATCCGTTAGCTTAAGTCCTCTATTGTGTAAAATATTTAGTTGTTCATGTACGTTTTTGAATGGACGAACCAAAAAAGACACCTCCTTATACTGGAGATGCCTTCCGCAATCGGGACCCGTAGGTTTTTCCGAAAGCTATTCCTTAAGTATCTCCATTGTAAAATATTTTTATGTTTTCGTCAATATTTTTGCGTTTATTTTGTAAAATTTTATGCTGATTCAGTTCCTTTCCCGTGTGGTGCGTGGGTAAGCTATCAATCGTTTTTAAACTCCAAAGTGATATAATGGTTATGTAATTGCCTAAACTTTTCGCTTATTTTCAGTTAGGTACTATTAAACTAGCTTGTCTTTTTTGTTGCCATTATTCAATTCTCTTGACTTTTCTTGAATTTTTCTAACTCTTCAAGATAGTCTTCTGCCCAAATCCCAGTTTTTTGATATCGGTCAATTCTGTCTATATATCTCCGATTAAAGTTAGCTTCAATCTCCAAATCCATGATCATATCCATATTATTCTCTGTATAGTCAAGACTAGAAATATATTCCTCTAAGAGATTGGCCTGTGATTTGTAGAATTTTTTCATACCGTTTAAATCCTTAGCAGGAATAGGATTTCGGAGATTATAGTTATATAGATTTATAATATCATTCAAGTCTGATCTGATAAAAAATGCACTATCGATAGCTTGTTTGGTATTTTCAAAAGCTTCTTCATCTAGTTCTTCTTTAGTTTTTTCCATGTAATCTAGGATATAGTCCCAGTTATATCGACTTCTAGCAGAACTGCCATATAATAGCTGCTCAACGCTGAGATTTCCTAGTTTTGCTATTTTTAACAAATTTTCTTTGTTAGGCAAATTACGCCCCTTTTCCCAATTATTAACAGTCCCCTTACTGGTATTAAATGCTTTGCCAAATTCCTCCATAGTTGCACCTTGGTCAAGTCTAATACTTTTAATTCGGTTTCCTACTTCAATATTATTCACTTCCATTTTTTTACCTCGTATTTAAATTATAACTATTTTTTGTTTTTAAGTAAAGAAAAGTATTGACTTTTTAAAAAATATTGGTTACAATCAAGGTATGCAAAAGTAAAGGAGGTGTGAAATGGTAAATAAGATAAAAGGTTATCGAAATATGTTGGGTTTATCTCAAGAACAATTAGGAAAACAATTGGGCATAAGTAAGCAAGCTTATTACAATAAAGAGAGTGGAAAAAATTCTTTTTCTGATTCTGAAAAGTTAAAGTTTAAAACTTTGTTATTACCATTGTTTCCTGACATAACCATTGAAGACATATTTTTTTGAGAAAAAGTATGCAAAAGTATTTTAAACACATAGGAAGGAGAGACACAATCGCAATACTACACTACATTTACAGATTTCTTAAGTGGCGCTTCACCACTGGGGATTGAACTACTCGGAAGAAATTTCCGACCAGAATAAAAAGGAGCCAAACAATGGAATTAGTTTACATGGACGGCAAGAAAGAGCCGTATACACTTTCAAGCATTATTGCAGAATGTGCAGAGGTAAAACATAGGCATTTGAAAATCTTACTGAATAAGCACCGAGCAGACTTTGAGAAGTTCGGAAAGGTGACATTTAAAATTTCACCTTCAGAGGCTGGGCAAAATGTACGTGACTATATTCTGAATGAGCAGCAGGCTACGTTGCTAATCACTTACTTACGTAACACCGAGCCAGTTAAAGAATTCAAAACAAACCTAGTCAAAGCATTCTTTGAAATGCGGGACGAGGTGGCGGCGTTTCGCTATCAGAGGGCTTTAGAACAGCCCAAAAGAAAAAGCCTGCATGAGGCGATTGAACATTGGGAACAAGCTCCAAAACACGCGCACCCAACTCTTAACAACCTTTTACTGAAAGGTGCTAGCGGCATGAATAAGCGACAACTGATGGCGGCGCGTGGTGGCTATAATGGCATTGATAGCCTAACCAGTACCGAGCTAGCCAGATATCAAGACTTAGAAGATATGGCTATTGCTATGATTAAGCTAGGCATGACTTATCAGGAAATAAAATCCATGGTCTTTAGACCACAACAAGGAGGATAAAAAATGTATCTATCAAACGAACAAGAAAAAGCTCATCTATACGCTATGATCGACCTTGCAGACAATGCTATTTTACAAGGTGATAAAAAACAAGCACTAACTAGCCTTTATTTTATCAAAACAGGGCTTGAAAATATTTTAAAAGATAACGATAACTCAAAAGCTGAATAAGCAGCAAGCGATAGAATCGATTTTAAGCTGATTTTCGCCAATAAGATATAGCCAAAATCAACTTGAAATGTCTCAAGGGTATAATTATATCCCTAACCGTTTCAACCGCTCAAAACGCTTATTAGAGTGCTTAAAAACAGAATAAAACAAAAAGGCTTAACCAACCGACCAAGTAGGAAGCCTTTCACACAAATACTAAAACAATACAGCAGGCAAGCCGTAAGGGTTTTAGTAAAGATTTATAGCTAGATTATACCATATCTAGGACATTTTGACCATACGGAGGGCGCTACCCCTTAAAAAGGGCATAAATACAAGAAAATTTAAACGAGGTAAAACACCATGACGAAAACAACAACAGTATTATTGAGCACTGAAAAACTAATCGACTTAGGTAGTGAACTAACTGACATCATGAACAGCTTAGAAATGAATAACTTAACTCTAGAAGCCTTAGAGATAACGCAAAAAGTGGATACAGCGACCTTTAACTGGATAGCTAAGAAATATATTGAGACTGCTTATGCACAAAACGAAAAACTTTGCCAAAGACTAGACAAAATTGCCTTTCTGCTATTAAACAATGACAAACCCAAGGAACTGGAGGCATTAAACAAATGAGCGAACTACTAGGCGCAATTTTAACGCTACTACTTTTCTTTCTTGCTGGTATTTGTACTCAACTGTTTAATGCTTGGGCGATTGCTTACAAGCGGAGGGGCTATATCACTAAAAAGCAACTCAGAAAAATTGAAAAATGGCTAGAGGTTATGGAGGCAGAACATGGCAGATAAAAAAGAGTTTGACCTTGCAAATGAAAGAGCTAAGAACTTTGGTATTTGGCTAGAAGAAGCCTATCAGACTATGTTAGATTTTTCTCTAGAAGATAAATTTGACTGTTACAGTATTGAGGAACGAAACCAACTAGAACGAGTTTTAGAAACTTTAATGGATTTTTGCGATATGTGGGAAAGAGGGCAGATTATCCTAGCCAGCAAAGAAAGAGAGACGATTGAATGAAGCTTCCAATTTTACCAGAGAATTATAAACGCGTGCTTGCTCTTATCCCGCAGGGAGCAGAAAGACCACGCGCAGACAAAGAGATTGTCAAGCTCACAGGGTTAGATATCCGAACCGTTCGAGGCATTATCCGCGGTTTAGTAATTAAGTATCATATCGCTATTTGTGGAAGCCGTGACCTAGCAGGCGGTTACTATATCCCAGCAAATGACAGCGAACGTCTGGCAGGTATCAGAGCACTAGATAGGCAGCGACAAGATGAGCAAAAGCGAATCAGCGCCCTCATGTATGCGGACTTGAACGAACAAGACAAATATTTGAAAGGCAGTTAGTATGGCATTATTTAGCTTAGATACAGAAACACAACTAAAGGCAGAAGCCCTAACCTTGCTTTCTAACTTTCTGCAGTCTTACACGCAGCCAAAGCCAAGACAGCTTGGACTAATGACAGCCCAACAGGTTAAGGAGGAACTAGGGATAAAATCCAAAACCTTGGCACGTTGGGAAAAAGCAGGCTTAAAACGATATCGCCCACCACTAGAAGACACTCGCAAAGTCTTTTATAAAGTAAGTGATATTCTGATATTTTTGGGAGTAGATTAGGGGGAACAATGGCAAAAACAAAAGTTTATTTTTGGCTAAAAATTGATAAAAAATTTTTTGATAATATCTTTATCAAGAGACTTAAAACTTTACCGGGTGGTTACACTATGACAGTTATATATATCAGACTTATGCTTGAAAGTCTTGATAGTGACTGCATTCTTTACTACGAGGGATACTTTGATAGTTTAAAAGCAGAATTAGCCTTAAAGCTAGATGTTTCAGAAGATGATATTGAAATGACTATAGCATATTTTACAAAATGCGGTTTAATTCAAATTGATGAGGATAAAAATGCAGAAATGCCTCAGGCAAAGGCTATGGTAATGAGTGAGACCAACTGGGCAAGTTATAAACGAGAACAGAGAAAAAAAGAGGGATTGGAAGAAGTCCAAAAAAGTTTGACAAATTCCAACTCATGTCCAACAGAGATAAAGATAGATATAGAGAAAGAGATAGAGCAACAGCTAAAGCAAGAAAAAGCTGGTGAAGTTGGTAAAAATATTATCTTTGAAAAACTAAAAGAGGCTTTTGGTGAAATGTCTGTTAGTGGCACAATGGTGACAGAGGCTGAAGACTTACTAGCTACTCACGGCCAGCCTTTGCTACTTTATGCTCTTGAACAAACCATATTGAACAACGGTAGGTCTATTAGGTACACGCGCTCAATACTTGAACGTTGGCAAGGTCAAGGATTAAAGACTATCGAGCAAGTCAAACAAAATCAAGCAGCTTACGAGGCTAAGAAACAGCCATTAGCACAACCAACACAGGACAACTTCCCTGATGTCCCGTTTTAGGAGGAGGTGAAAACATGAAGGAACAGTTCAAAGAGTATCAAAATAGAAAAATACTTGATAAGGTCTGCTCAATTCATAACGTGAACTATTGGCAAATATCAACACCTATTAGGGGAAGTGATGAACGTAAGTTGCAAGAGTTTTGCCCTGAATGTGTCAGAGAGAATATACAGCGCGAAGAACAAGAGTTAGCTAACGAAGCCACAAACCAACAAGTCTATCAAAAAACCTATCATGTCCTAATGCGTGATAGTGTAATCCCTGATGAGTTAAAAACAGCAACATTTGACAATTTCATAGTCGAGACACAAGAGGAGAAACAACTATTAGCCTTTGCTCAAAATCAGGTAAAGAAGTACCTAGAGGGTATGAATGGAAATACGCTGATTACAGGCTCTACAGGCGTTGGAAAAAGTCATCTAAGTGTTGCTATGGCTAAAGCTATCAACGAGGACAGTAAGGCTAAAAATGAGCCTAAAAGCGTTCTGTTTGTAACCTTTACAGATATTGTTAATAAAATTCAAGATGGTTGGACTTATGGCAAGAATGCAGCTTTTACTAAATCTGATGCCGTGGAACTCTTGAAAAGGCCTGACTACCTTATCATTGATGATCTAGGGGCAAAGAATGCGGTGATTAAACCTAAGAACGATTGGGAACAGGATTTATTATTTGATATACTTAACAATCGTGAGAATACAATTATCAATACCAATCTAAGCGGTGATGAATTAAAAACAGTGTATAACGAACGTAACTATAGCCGCATTCTCAAGGGTTTAGAGGGGAATTCATTCAGGATTTATAGTATCAAAGATAAGCGGTATTCAATTCGACAATTAAAGACTAAACAAGTTAAGAAATAACAAAGAGGCGCGTGCCTCTTTTATTGTTTAGCTAGACTTGAAAATTAAGCGGGCTTTTGGTAAGGTATTGAATATAGGATCTAACAAGATAGCGCGTGATTGAACAAAGAACGAACAAAGAGAAAATAACTATTTGAGTCATGGATAATCCAAAGAACACGCGCAGAAAATAGCAAAAAAAGCCAGCTTGTGCTAGCTCCTTTTGGTATAAATTCGATAACTCTATTATATCATAGGAGAGATAAAACATGCTGGAATTGTTTAGAGAGATTGACGAAAAAGCAACTCAAGCCAAGGCTAAAAAGATTTTACAGACTTATCGCCGTTTGTGTCGAATTGCTGGGAGTGAATACACTTTGCGGAGCGCCAGTGCTTTTTCAGACCAACCACGTAGCAAGAACAATCAGCCAAGCAAAGGACTTGAAACCTTTGTAGTAAAAAGGCTAGACGCAGAAAGAGAGAAAGCAGAGATAGACAAGGCTATTAGTTTGCTCTCTAGTGATATGTACAAAGAAATATTGATTAGAAGATTTTGCAAAGCAAGACAGTGTAGCAATATCTGTATATACATGGAATTAGACTTGTCTGAATCGGAATTTTACAGAGAACAAAGCAAGGCATTATTAGAGTTTGCGGAATGGTATAAAGCTGGTGAATTGCTTGTGTTTAAACCTTAAGTAACAGGTTGAAACAGTATTTATACAAACCAAGATACAGGGGCTATTTGCCCCCTATTTTTTTGAACGGGGTAGAGGTTATTCGGAATGAAAGAACGCTGCCCTCTTCTGTGCAAAAAATTCCCTTTTTGAAATTTTTGAGATGACAAGAAAGAAAAAATCAATTTTAAAACACCCCCCGCACCCTTGCGAGAGCAAGAGAGCCGCGACAAGATATCATCTTACATCACGCGCTAATTTTTCAGATTTTTAGGGGGTGTCATGGAAGCAAATTAGGAGGCGAAGTTGCTTGGTTAAAAATCCTTACTATCGGCAGAACAAAGGGCGTTTACCCAGCGACCCGCCGAATTATTTGGGAGCAGTTGCGAGGGAGACTTGGCGCAAAATCGTTCCGTTTTTAGAACCTTATTATCAATCTATAGCCAAATGTTAAACTACAGTATTTTAGATATGATATGCTATCAGTTAAAAAACTTTTTCTTTCCACTTGTTTTTTATGCGCATAATGTGTATAATAGAAAATGTAAGGAGGTAACGTGCACTATGCCACTTACAGGAAAAGAAATGGCAAAGCTAGCCGAGAAAAACGGTTGGGTAGAAATCCGACAGAACGGCAGCCATCACCATTTCAAACATGAAGATTTTGATTATATAGTGACTATCCCAATTCATGGAAACCAGGATTTAGGGAAAGGGCTAGAAAGCAAAATCCTGAAAGATTTGGGGCTGAAATAATCCCCCTTATCTTTCATTTTTGGAGGTAACAGACTATGTTAAAATCATATCCAGCAATTTTTCATAAAGAGGAAGACGGTTCTTATTGGGTAGAATTTCCAGAGTTTGGAGGAGGCACACAAGGGGCAAATGTTGAAGAAGCCTTGAAAAATGCCCGTGAAATGCTTGAGAGTGTTTTAGCTGCTTACATAGACGAAGGATTAGATATGCCAAGGCCTAGCGACATCATGACTTTAACCGTTAAAGACGGCTTTGTTAGCATGATACAAGCAGACCCTACCCCTTTTATTCGCAACAATAAAGCCATTAGAAAGAATGTGACTGTCCCTGAATGGTTAGTAAGATTAGCGGATCGTGAAAAAGTAAATTATTCTGAAGTGCTAACTCAAGCCCTAGAAACAAAATTACAAGCCTAGACACAGTCAGCATGTGCAGCAACAGAAATGCGCGTGATAACATGGTATAATAATCTTATCAGCAAGGCTACAAGCAACTAAAAAGCGTAGCTATTCACTACGCCAGTTCTTGCCTGCTGAACTCATATTGTAAATGACCTGTAAAGGTCTTTTTTTGTTCACCTTTTTGTGGACTTTTAAGGATTTTCTAACAACTTATAATACTACATAACATTGATAAAACCCAGTAATACCAACGGTTAAGAGGTGTCAATGAGTTGTAAAACTATCTATTTCCTAGTTCTATAATTTTTGACATAGTTTTCTCCGTAATAATTCTAGCTACTATTATAACATAAAGCCGTTTTTCAATCAGAACTCTAGTACGAAAAGAATTGTAATTACTCCTTCGCAAAACAACCAAATAGACAGGCAAAGCAACCACTTAGGCAAAAGCTCTTGTTTTCCTAGCTAAAATAATGTTTAATAGACTTAGGAAAAACGAATCCTCCTTGCAACGAAAGTCAGCAGCAGGCAAGATACAATCTAGAAAGAAGGGATGTTTATGAAAGTTCAATTGCATATTGATGAAAAATTTTCAGAAGAAAAGATCATTATTGAAGCGCCTGCTTTGTCGGATTCCGTTCAACAACTACTGACATTTGCTCAACATATCGGTAAAAATAAAACCATTCGAGCAAAAAAAGAGGAGGAAATTTACCTATTAGATACTGCTGAAATTCAGAGAATTTACACTGAAAACCGCCAAGTTTG
>ERZ773018.162-NODE-162-length-45505-cov-31.676656_pt1 | contig 45505 bp, 60 predicted proteins | sample MGYA00580840_ERZ773018 | MGnify/ENA primary metagenome ERZ773018 (study PRJEB29015, sample SAMEA2738125) | human oral metagenome | biome: human oral; feature: human-associated habitat; material: saliva | place: China | collected 2256 ... | reverse complement strand
AATTGATGTCAAAACAGCAAGGAATCCAAACACGATTCCTGGAGCGTTTGCAACCATGATAGGATAATCTCTCTTTTCTTTAAAAAATCCGTAGGCAAACCACACTATGCAGTTAAAAGTTGCTGCAAGTGGTTGAACAAATCCACTCTTATTTCCGCTTAGATTTCCCATGATTACGAAAACATATGAAACGTACATTATGATTGATAGGCAGGTTCCCATCCAACCTAGAATTGCGACTTTCTTCTGATCCATATCATTTACTCCTTTTCTATTCTTATCAAAATATACCTAATTTGATTTACAACAAAGATTGGTCAATTATATTAAAAAGATATATAGCTGTCAATATTTACAGATAAAAAAACAAGGAGAAAATTTCCCCTTGTTTAATGTCTATTAAAAAGTTATAAACTATCTCTGGTTGCTTGCGTTTAGAACATTCTTAATCTTGTGCTGAACCATCTTTGTAATCGCATCGCGTCCAGGTCCTAGATACTTACGTGGGTCAAACTCTTTAGGATTCTCTATCAAAACGCGACGAATCTCAGCTGTCATAGCAAGTCTCAAATCTGTATCGATGTTAACCTTGCAGATTCCGTATTTAGTGGATTCTCTAATCATCTCTTCAGGTACACCCTGTGCTCCTGGAATCTGTCCACCAAACTCGTTGCAACGGTCCACGAATTCCTTCAAAACTGAAGATGCTCCATGTAGAACAAGTGGTGTGTCTGGAAGAAGGCTGTGAATCTTCTTTAGTCTCTCGTAGTCGAGGTAAGGCTCGCCTGTGAACTTGTAAGCACCGTGGCTTGTACCGATTGCGATAGCAAGTGAATCAACGCCTGTGCGCTCTACGAATTCAACTGCTTCGTCAGGGTCGGTAAATGTAGCGGAGCGTGCATCCACTTTGATGTTATCTTCTACTCCAGCTAGCTTGCCGAGCTCAGCCTCTACTACAACACCGTGAGCATGTGCGTACTCAACAACCTGCTTTGTCAAAGCGATATTCTCTTCGAATGGGTGCTTTGATCCGTCAATCATAACGGATGTGAAACCGTCGTCGATGCACTTCTTGCATATATCAAAATCTTCTCCGTGGTCAAGGTGCAGTGCGATATCAAGACCTGTGTCTTCGATAGCAGCCTCTACAAGCTTTAGCAGGTATGCAGGCTTTGCGTACTTACGTGCGCCAGCAGAAACCTGAAGAATCAAAGGTGCGTTCTCTATGCTCGCCGCATCTACGATACCCTGAATGATTTCCATGTTGTTGACATTGAATGCGCCTACTGCATAGTCGTTCACTAATGCTTTCTTAAACATCTCTTTTGTTGTTATAAGTGCCATTGTACTCCTCCCTTAAAATAACCGCGTGCCAATGGCGACGCGGAGACTTGAGCCTGAACTGAGGCTATTTAGATAACACTGCTTTTATGATGTCAGACTGTGATTCGCCTGCATCGAATTTATAGGTTCCTGGGATAATTGATGTAGGGTCTAGGCCAAGCTGCTCTGACAAAGCAGCAAAATCGTCATACGACTTAAAAAGACCTGCCTCAACTAGTCCAGCAACTGCATCTGTAGCTGTTCCTGATGGAACCTTAACTGACATATTGTTCTTAAGGACTCCGTCCTTCCAAATAGTTCCGTCCTCTACGGTACTCTTTTCGGAGTTGTTTTTATCGTTGTCCTTCTTGTCCTTATCGGATTTCTCGTTCTTCTTATCCTTATCCTTGGATGTGTCATTAGCCTTGGTATCCTCAGTCTTCTGGCTAGTCTGAACGGTCTGAGCAGCGACTGTCTTTGGATAACGCATTATTATATCGACGCGCCACAGAATCAAAAAAGCTGCAATAGCTAGAATGCCGAGCACGATGACTATGTCATTGAAATTATAGAAAAAATCCTTTAACCTTTTCAAAATGCTTGCCTCCTAAAATTCTTAGAGTTACTTATAATTTATCATATTTCACAGTTTTACACAAATACATTTTGCATAAGGTTTGGGGATGGTATATAATTATTTTGTGAAGATAATAGGAATTAATGAGAACGAATCCGACCAAAGACTGGACCGTTTTTTACGAAAATATTTGAATAATGCCCCGCTTTCTCGAATATATAAGGCGATACGAAAGGACATTAAGATCAACGGCAAAAGATGTAAAGAAGATTACATTTTGCAAGTTGGAGATGAGATATCACTTTTCATATCTGATGATGAGCTGGCTTCCTTAACCAAGGAAAAGCCACGTAATAGAGCAAAGCGACAGTTTACGATAGTCTATGAGGATGCGCATATCATCGCGGTAAGCAAGCCTTTTGGGCTTCTTACTCATGGAGACAGTTTTGAGAAGAAAAACCATTTGGCAAACCAGGTCGTAGACTATTTGATAGAAAAGGGTGATTATGATCCGCGCGTGGAGAAATCCTTTACTCCAGCACCTGTTAATCGACTTGACAGAAATACGACTGGCATAGTGCTCTTTGGCAAAAATGCACAGTCCCTAAGGGAGCTCAACAAGCATATTAGGGAAAGAGGCAGCATAGAGAAGTTCTACATGACGATAGTCAAGGGTGAACTTAGAGAGAAGCTCCACTTGCAGGATTTCATGGTCAAGGATAGGGAGAAAAACCTCGCTTCCATCGTAAGTGAGAAACAGGCGGCTCGCATGGGAGGCAAGGCTCTCAGCATGGAGACCTTTGTTGAACCAGTGGAGTCGTGCAATGGCTACACATTAGTGAAGGTGCAGATAGTAACCGGAAGAACACACCAGATAAGACTTCATATGTCCAAGGCAGGTTATCCTGTAATCGGCGATGTTAAGTACGGTGACAAGAAGGTAAATCAGTTTGTGTCACGTAAATTTTCACTAAACACACAGTTACTTCACGCATATGAGTTAAAATTTTTGATAGAGGATGGAACTTTGTCATATATGAATGGCAAGGTTTTGACATGTGAATTGCCTGAAGAATTTCAGAGGATATATAGAGGGTTACTTAGGGAGAAAGATGGAAAAAGAATCCAAAATCGAGAACAAATTTAATACTCAGGAAGTGCCAGATCTTAAGGAATACCTGAAGAATGAACCTCCACTAATAGATAAATCTAAAAGCGAAGAATCATCTGAAGAGGGCTTGAGCCAGGAGTCTGGCAGCAATCCAAGTCAGACTCAGCAGGATTTAGCTGATGCAGACTCAGAGCCTGCCGTAACTGGGGAAGTCACAGAAAGGTCCGAAAAAGCTGCAGCTCTTTCGGGAGAACCAGCAGGTGTAACTGCAGGCTTAGCGCCTAGAGCATCGCGAAGAGCTAGGTCAGAAAGTGCTTCACAAGCAGTAAGCTCAGGAGAGCAGACACCTTCAAGACGTCGTAGAAGACGCAATCAGAAGGCAGAGCCAGCAAAGAAGACAACGGGTGGATTCGTCAAAGAGTGGGGCAAGGACGTTGCAATTGCGGTTGTAATTGCCATCCTTGTGATGCAGTTCATCAAGCCAACAATTGTAAAGCAACGCTCCATGCAGCCTAACTTCTACACGAACGATTATCTGTTTATCAGTAAACAGTCCTACAAGTTATTTGGAGGACAGCCTGAGAGAGGCGACGTAATCGTATTCAAATCCAAGCTAGAGGACGCCGAGGGCGAAACCAAGATGCTTATCAAGAGAGTAATAGGTGTGCCTGGCGACGTGATTAGCATTCACGATGGCAAGGTTTATATAAATGGTAAGGAAACCGACGATAGTTACACAATGGATCATTACACGACCGGAGATATTACAGAGCTAGTGGTTCCGGCAGATCACCTGTTCTGCATGGGTGACAACAGAGCCGTGAGCATCGATAGCAGATCCGATAGTGTAGGGCTTGTTTCATACAAGGACATTGTCGGCAAGGTCGTATTCAGGGTATTCCCACTACGTAAGTTCGGCACAATTCACAATCCGTACAAGAATTAGAGGATTGAAATGGCAAATAAACAAAGAAAAATGATAGCTAACAATAAGAAGGCGCGTCATGACTATTTCATAGAGGAGACCTATGAGGCAGGAATTGTCCTCACGGGTACCGAAATCAAGTCAGCACGTCTTGGTAAGGTCAGCATCAAAGAAAGCTACGCGCGAATCGAAAAAGAAGAGATGATGATATACGGAATGAATATCAGCCCTTATGAGCAGGGAAACCGCTTCAATGTAGATCCGCTAAGACCACGAAAGCTTCTTCTTCACAAGAGGGAGATTCGCAAGCTAATTGGTGCAACCAAGCTAAAGGGTCTCACGCTAGTCCCCCTGACCATGTACATAAACGAGTCAGGCCGCGCAAAGATTGAGATAGCTCTTGCTCGAGGCAAGAAGAACTACGATAAAAGAGACGCTATAGCAAAGCGCGATGCTTCAAGAAACATGGAGCGCGCAATGAAGCAGAGATAGATTCCTTAGCTGCAGGACGGGCAGAGAGACTGCTTAATCCTGTTTTGCTAGGGTATATCAGATATAAGCAAGGCGAAGCTTTGACTCATGAACATGGGGATGTAAAGGTTTCGACGGGGGTGTAGAAGCCCGATAAGCGAGCCGTGGTTCCGGATCCACGTAAAAAGTCGGACGTTAAATATAAACGCTAAAAATAACAACAAACTCGCATTTGCTGCGTAATTAGCAGCCCGCGTGCCTATTCAGGTTCACCTACAGGCCTGATGTCGGCATCGACTATGTAGGAAAACTTTGCGGTGAGGCCCGTAACCGTAAGGGACTAACGGGATAACTGTGGTAGTAGTCTGCTGATGAGCGGCTGCCACGGCGAAAATTTATTCATCAGCTGCGCTCGGAGAAAATCGAGTGGAAATGCTTTCGGACGCGAGTTCGACTCTCGCCATCTCCACCAAAACAGCTTGAACCGTTGGAATTTCAACGGTTCATTTTTTATATATACGAATTATATACGAATTTTATCTAAAATTGATGTCGCTTTGCTTTCCTCTGCTGGGTAAAAGTGACTGTAAACATTTAGTGTCGTTGCGATGTCAGAGTGGCCGAGCCGTCTGCTTATCTCTAATATGTTAATATCGTTATTGGCCAAAAGCGATGCGTGACTATGTCTAAAATCATGGATCCTGATGTGGTGTAGCCCTGCTCGTTTTGCTGCCTCTTTGTTTACATTTTCGACGCTTGTGTCACGGAGGGGATGAAGGCCACCACATATATGATAACTTGCATTAAATCCGCTATATTGCTTGCAGTGTTTGAAATGTTCATCGAGAATGTCTGCTAACGGTCTTGAAACCTCTATAGTTCGATTACTGCTAATGTTCTTCGGTGGCGTTTCCCTGTCGCCATTTCCAAGTTTTTGTGAAATACTTTTGCTTATTGTAATCTTCCCATCACGATAGTCTGTCCATCTGAGAGCATGGATCTCGCCCTTTCTAGCTCCAGTAAAGTATGCCAGGGCGAAAAATACATAGTAGTCGTTGTAGTTTCGTTCCTCTGAAATCTCTTTAACTTCTCGTATAAACCTAGTAAATTCTTCTTGCGTATAAAAAAGAATCTCTTTTTTCTTTTGATATGCATCCCTAAAATTACCTATCTTTATCAAAGGGTTTTTATCCAGATATCCAACGGTAACCGCCCAATTTAACAAGCCCCTAAATGCTCCATAGATATTCTTTTTCATTGTAAAGGACAAATCTCTTGAACTGATGTCGTTCTTCCATGAGACGAGCTGTTTTGAGGTTAATTTCTTGAGTTTTACATTGAGAGGTCTTATATATCTGTTTAATATCTGTGCATTCTTCTTGAGGGTGCTTTCTCTTATCTCATGCTTTTTCGTTTCTAGGTATAGGTCTATCAGCTCCGGCACAGTTAGATTGGATGAGTCCTCTTTAGAGGAATTGAGCATAGAGGCTTCCACTTTTTTTGCAGACTCTTTACCATATGCAATGCGAGTGATGGTCTTATACTGACCATCTTGAGTATAATTAACTCTTACAAGGTATTTTGTGAGTCCATCTTTCTTTTCACTTGTCCTGTAAACTGGCATGGCAACCTCCTTGATTTTGGGTACAAAAATACCCCTATATTTGACATTAAGGGGCTGCAATGGTACAATTTCGTTGTTCAGACGGGTTGTACCTTACAGCCTTATGCATCGCCCTCGGTTTCGGTCGGGGGCTTTGTTATTTTACATTTTGAGCAAAATCTTAATTACAGATTTTTATAATTAACACTTTGAGCAAAATCTTAATTATGGATTTTTATAATTAACACTTTGGATAAAATCTTAATTATAGTTTTTCATAATTAACACTTTGAGCAAAACGTGAATAGTGGAATGAATTAAACGGGTATTAAAAGCATTAAATAAAGGCTTTAATATATTTTCTCAATGCATATAGTTTGTTACGTTTGTTTCCAGTTATTTCATCAATAACTCCGTCAGTTCTAAGTGTAGAGAGATGTTTGTTAACAGTTGGCAAGCTAACGTTTATATGTTTTGAAATTTGTAGCGCCGAAGTAACAGGATTTCTATACATATAGGATATAATTTCTCGTAAAGTTTCAGTGGAATAACGCTTTTGCATTAAGTAATTTTGATAATCTCTTTGTACTTGTAATGCACGTTTGAACTTGTCTTTTGCGCTTTTGGCTGTTTCAATAGAAGCACGTAGGAAAAATTTGATCCAAGGAATTATCTCGCTATTAGTTCTGACATTTTGTAGCAATTTATAATAATCGTCTTTATTTGTCTCAAAGTAGCTACTAATATAAAAACATGGTTTGGTGATTTCTTTGCTTGAAAGCAAATAAAGCGGAATAATTAATCTGCCAGTCCTTCCGTTCCCGTCTAAAAATGGGTGTATTGTCTCAAATTGATAATGCATTATAGCGAGTTTCATAAGAACCGGCATGTTAAAATCGCTATTCATAAACTTATCGAAATCAGACATTAAATCTGGGAGACGATTCACAGTTGGTGGGACATATGCAGCATTTGAAGGGCGAGAACCACCTATAAAATTCTGAGATTGCCTAAATTCACCAGGTGTTTTGTGTTGGCCTCTCACTCCGGTCATCAATTTCTCATGTAGTTCTCTAATGAGTCTACTCGTAAATGGAAACTCATCGTTTTGTATTCTATCAATTCCATAGTTTAAAGCAGTAACATAGTTTTGGATTTCTTGAACGTCATCTCTTTTTTCGGGAAGAACGTCATCAATATCCATCATATCTTCTTCAATGGATGTTCGAGTTCCTTCAATTCTACTTGATTTGTTAGCCTCAACTTGAATATGCATAAGAATATAAACATCGATATTTTCAATAAGCTCGGAGTATGTATTTAATGCGCCTAATTCCTTATTGGCCTCGGCCAATAAATAATTTAAATCGGCATCTGCCCAATTCCAGTTTTGATTGATAAACGATGGATTGAATGCTTTGAAATCGCCACAATCATCGTAGGTCCCAGATTTGTAGTTTTCTAAAGAAAAAAATTTATTAGTATTCATATATTTCTCCTTATAGCTCTTTGGTTATTATATGCAACCATTACCTTGTCGAATGGTATACTCCTATGCACTCGCCAACGACCGATACGCCTTCGCTGTCCGTGACGATTGGCTTGTACTCTGCATTGCATGGATTGAGTACGATTGTATCATCTTGCCAAAATACCTTTTTGAGAACTGCCTCGCAATCGGAGTTTATTCTCACAGCATAGATATTACCGTCTTTATAATCGTAAGTCTTTTTTATAAAAGCAAGGTCACCGTCTCTAATTCCAGCATCAATCATGCTATCACCTCTAACACGCACGCAGAAATCGGCTTTTACTGAGCTGTCAATAAAGAAGTGTCCTTCAAAATTCTCTTCACACCAGGTCCCTTCGCCAGCACAAATATCGCCTAGAATTGGTACAGGCTTTGACGCTGGAAATGAAATGTTTGTTATGCCTGCTAGGTCAGGGGCAGAAGAGTGGTCTTCTATAAGGTCAGATTTTTTAATATTAAAGTGGTCTGCAATTTTCTGAATCGCCCCCATTCTTGGTTCAGCAGTGCCGTTTTCCCATGTCCAAATTGCCTTATCTGAAACACCCGCAATTTTACCTAATTCTGATTGAGTTAATCCGTGTGTAACACGGAGTCTTTTTATATTATCTGGAATTCCCATGTTAGTCACCTCCTATATCGGAGATTATATAGTTTAAATAGAAAAAAATCAACACAAAATCAAATAAAATCTATTTTTTTTAGAAAAAAGGTTGACTCTCTAATTAAAATAGAGTAATCTATAGTTAATCAAAATCTTGAAGGATAGGAGGGAAGAAAGTGGAAAGAATAACTGTAAGAGCGGCAAGAATAAACGCAGGGTTAAGACAAGAGGATGTAGCAGAAGCCCTGAATATACATCCACAAACATACATGAAGTTTGAACAACATCCTGAAAAAATGACGATAAAAATGGCGAATGACTTTGCGAGGATTGTTGACAGAAGTGTCGAGTCTATATATTTTTTGCCCATTGAATCTAATTAAACTAGATTAAACCATCACACCAGCGAGAAAGGAGGAGGGATGAAAGAAGAAAAGAAATTAGTATCAGCGGTAAGACCACGTGGAACTGATGAGGCCTGCGTAATACAAGTTATAAGGACAAAATCGCTTGTAGGCGCAGGCACTCCTGATGATTTATCTAAAATAATGGTTCAATACTGGGATTTTGAAGGAAATCTATTGGCTACTTCGTATTACCAGCAAGCTTTCTCGAAACAGGCGGATGCTTAATCATATATTGAACCTCAATAGACTTTATGAAGATTTCCATGTAATTCTTCAGAAGAGCAAAATCGTGTTCGGGATACTTGCGTTTGTAGTGAGTGTAATCATTTCCGAGAATGCGAACAACATCAGCGCTATTGGTTAGCGCTTCGTTAGGTAGATAGCTGGAAATGGCATCAAACAAGGTTTTATTTACGACTTCATCCTCGGGTTTTCCGAGTTCGTGAATAGCAAAGTCCTTTATTAGAACCTCAAGTGCAGAACGATAGCCTATAGCAGCAAGCTCTAAAGAACCAGCGAACTCTGACCTTTCGGCTTGATTGTAAATATACATGAACCTTTCGGATAAAGCTCGTAGGTTGTCGTTATCGAATAGTTCGACATTGGATTCAGGGTAAACAAAAATGTTTTTTGCATCAGTAGGTTCATCTAAACGACGATCTGATATTGACAGAGTTTGTTTGCCACAATCAGTGCACTTGTACATTCCAACCAAGAACCAACTAGTATCGGATTGAACAACAGCAGATGTAGACAAAATGAAATCAGTTGAAATTCCACAATGGGGACAAATGATGGGTTTTTCATAACCAAAAGAATAATAATCCGAGTATTCTGAGGCGGATTTAATAGTGAATTTTTTATAATTTCTTTTCATATCGTTCTCCTTAAAATAATGGTCTATCTAAAAAGTATATCACAGATATGAAGATATGAAGAGATTAAGAAAAAAACAATAGAAAGGAGCCACAAAATGAGATTTCCAAACGTGAGAGCGGATGTAAAGACTGCATTTGAAATGTATCACACGCTACCATATTTTACATCTGGCGACATAAGAAAGCTGTTTAATGGATGCGCAGGGTCAACTGCAGCGAAAATCGCAAAGCTGACACGCGATGAAATGGCAAGGCGAGAAATCAAGATGTACTGCGAGCATGACAACTACTTGAATAAAGACGTCTTATATGACCTAGCAGGGCTGGACATAAACAGTATCAACAAGTCATACAAGATGCTAGAAAGGAGAACCCTATGAAAATCAAATCAATCCTACCGCCGACACTCTTTATATCGGCAGTGTTAGCGCTGAACGGCATAGCAACGGCAATAGACACACCTGAGGTGTATCAGCAGACGGAATACAAAGTCGTAAGCAACATACAGATTGATGTTAGAGGCATATCAAACGAAATGATTGACGACATAGCCGTTAGGAGTGGCGTGGACCCTAATATAGTCAAGGCAATCATTGTTGAGGAATCAGGAGGCAACCCTAACGCGGTAGGCGACGGTGGAGAATCAATCGGACTAATGCAGATACAACCAAAGCACCACAAAAAGAGAATGGAAGAACTAGGAATCGTAAGCCTATTTGACCCACAAGAGAACGTCATTCTAGGGTGTAGCATTCTGTCAGACCTCTACGACAAGTACGGAAACTACGAGGACGCACTGTCAGTTTACAACAGCGGCAATACCGAAGACGGCAAAGCATATGCAGAAAGGATACTGAATAGATGACAAAAGGAGGAAGCATGAAAGACATAAAAAAAGACGCTCCGAAGAGCGCCGAAATCCAATTTCATAATATCACACCTGAGCTCCCAGAGCAAGGGCTAAACGCAATACAACCTTACAAGCTAAATGTAATGATGAAGTATGCAAGCAAGATTATCAATCAGCTTGTGAGCATTCCGAACTGGTTGGTTAGCTATGATGACATAGAGTTTATTCTTGAAATCGTAACGAACGCAATCAAGAAAGCGAGGGCTAACAATGAGTAAGATAACAGGCTATGTGACAATATTCAATCCAGAAAGTTCGCTTGTGTTTAAATTCGACAACTTAGCTGAACTCATGGCATTTACGCAAACAGCATTTATGACAAGTACAAAGCAGCTTAATGCTCAAATAATTATAGACAAAGGAGAGGGTGGATATGAGTACTAAAACACACTGGAAGAAGTGCTTTAATAAAGAGTATATTGGAGCCTGGTATTGCATGGACTCAGACAAGGAACTAACGATTGATTATGCAGTGAAGTCCGAAGAGATAACGGGAGAGAAAGGCAGAAAAGATAAAGAGCCGGTCATTTACTTCAAAGAAATTGGTGAGGATGGCAGACAGCTTAAAATGGTAGGGAACGTAACCAATATGAAGACTATAGAAAAAGTAACGGGAACTCCATTTATTGAAGAATGGGGTGGTCATAAGATATTAGTCTTTGCCGACCCGAATGTGATGTTTGCTGGCGACAAGGTGGGTGGAATCAGGGTAAGACCATTTGCACCTAAGCAAGATGAATATTTCTGCGATGAGTGCGGATGCCAAATCACAGATGAAGGTAAGTACACGGCAAGGGCTATTGCGCAGAGTTCGAAGAGTAAATTTGGACGAACACTTTGCATGGATTGTGCAAAGCAAGTCAAAGCAGAGCAGGAGAAAGCAGATTTAGAGGGAGACATATTAAACGATGAGAATAACTAAGATTAAGATTAAAAATTTGTTTGGAATCAGTGAAACCGAACTTGACGGAAGAAATATAGAGCTATCTGGCTCAAACGGAACGGGGAAAACATCCGTGATTGATGCAATTAGATATGCTCTAACAAATCAGTCTGATAGAGATTACATCATACGAAATGGCGAAAAAGAGGGCGAGATACTCATCGAGGCAGGTGCGGACCTGTATATCAATCGAAAGAAACGCACTGATAAGGCTGATTATAAGTCAGTTAAAGAAGCGGGTCGAGAAATAGGCAGTCCTGAATCGATGCTCAAGACACTATTCACACCACTGCAGCTCAACCCTGTCGAATTCACCCAGATGACAAAGGCAGAGCAGAACCGTGTAATCCTTGATCTGATTGAGTATGATTGGGACCTTAACTGGATAAGGGAACAGTTTGGGGAAATCCCTCCAGATGTCAATTATGAGCAAAATATTTTGCAGGTGCTGAATGACATCCAGTCCGAAAAAGGATATTACTTTCAAGAGCGCCAGAATGTGAATCGCGACATCAGAAATAACAGGGCGTTAATTGAAGACATTTCAAAAGATATCCCAAGCGGATATCAGGCTGACAAATGGGAGGCATTTGATTTATCAGCGAAGTATCATGAGCTTGAGAAGATAAGACAAAGCAACGATCTGATAATGAGAGCAAAAGCTTTTAAGGACTCATATGACAACAAAATGCGAGGATATGAAGCCAAAAAAGAAATTAGCATCTCATCAAATGAGCGTGCGATTGCATCAGAAAGAGAGAGTTTAAAGGCAAGTATCGAAAGACTCAAAGCAGAACAGCTCGCTACGGAAGAGAAACTCAAAGGCCTTGACGCAAAGCTGGAAGATAAGAATCGTATTGCGATTGCTGAATTTGAGACAAAGGTTGCAAAGTTGCAAAAGGATATCGGTACTGCTAACGAATATATAGATAAGCCGATAGTTGATACTACTGCATTATCGGACGAAATATCTACAGCAGAAGAGATGAAAAGACACTTAAACGAATACGCTCGCCTCAAGGCAAAGGAAAAAGAAATAGAGCAGCTTACGGAGGTATCAAATGAGTTTACAAGAAAGATTGAGCTTGCTCGTAAGCTTCCTGGCGAAATTCTTGAGACGGCTACACTTCCTGTTGACGGTCTAACAGTTGAGAATGGAATTCCGCTTATAAACGGACTGCCAGTCACGAACTTATCCGAGGGCGAAAAGCTTGAGCTTTGTGTGGATGTGGCTTTGTCTAAACCAAACAGCTTACAGGTTATCCTCATAGATGGTGTTGAAAGACTGTCAGATTCGAACCGTGAAAGGTTATACGCAAAGTGTAAAGAAAAGGGCTTGCAGTTTATTGCGACAAGAACAACCAACTCGGACGAACTCGAGATTAATTATTTGTAAGGAGGCAGCTAAATGCTAACGAGAGAAAACTATTTTGATAAAGAAAACGAGCTGAAATACTTCGGCTCGTCTCAGTTTAAATCATTCATGAAGTGCGAAGCTTCAACTATGGCAAGAATTAACGGAGAAACAGAAGAAGAAACAAGCACTGCGCTATTGGTTGGATCATATGTTGACGCACACTTTGAGGGAACTTTAGATCTTTTCATGGCACAGCACCCGGAAATCCTTAAACGAGACGGAAGTCTAAAGGCTGAGTATACTCAAGCGAATGAGATTATAAACAGACTCGAGCGAGATGAAATGTTTATGAAATACATGAGCGGTGAAAAGCAAGTAATCATGACTGCCGAGTTGTTTGGATACGAGTTTAAAATCCGAATCGATAGCTACCACGAAGGAAAGGCAATCGTAGATCTAAAGGTAATGCGTGATTTTGAGCCGGTATATGTCGAGGAACTTGGACGAGTTAGTTTCGTAGAGGCGTGGGGGTACGACATTCAGGGCGCCATTTACCAGGCAGTAGTTGAGGCAAGTACAGGCAAGAGGCTGCCATTTATCATTGCTGGTGCGACAAAGCAGAAGGATGGAGCTGATTTAGGATTGTTCCAGGTTCCACAGTACAAGCTAGATGCTGCATTAAAGATCGTTGAACATTATGTCGACCATTTTGCTGATATAAAAAGCGGACTAATCGAGCCGAAAAGGTGCGAAAAATGTGCTTACTGTAGGCAGACAAAAAAGCTAAGCAGAATTGAAGTTTTGGAGGAGCTGGCAAATGAATAGTATTAACATCTTCGGTAGATTAGTGAGAGACCCTGAATTAAAGACATATACAAATGCAAAAGGTGAGACTAGTTCTTTATGTAACTTTTCGGTAGCAGTTAATCGTAAATTTGGAGAAGAAACCGATTTCTTTAACTGTACCGTGTTTGGCAAGCGAGCTGAGGTGATTAACAAGTTTTTTGCGAAAGGCAGCAGGATTGCCGTCCATGGTTCGATGCAGTGTAGCAAATCGGAAAACAAGTATTTCTGGAATCTGATGGTTGATGATTTCACTTTCGTTGATACCAAAAACGAGGCAAAGGCACCAGCTGAGTCACCAAAGGATACATTCGAGGCAATCGATGACGATGTGCCATTCTAGGCGGTGCATCATGATTATACAGATTGATACGAGGGAGAAAGACAGAGCAATTAAAAAGATAGTAGCAGAGTTTGACCGACAGGGAATTAAATACATCTCAAGCAAGATGTTTGTTGGTGACTATTGCGATCTATCTAATCCACTCGTCATTATTGACAGAAAACAGAACATAGCTGAGCTTGCTCAGAACGCAACATATCAGCATGACCGATTCAAGCGAGAGTTGCTGAGGCTCGATGAAATAGGTGGAAAGATGTACATCCTTGTCGAGCAAGACAAAATTGATGGAGTAAAAATACAATCGCTCGAAGATGTGATGATGTGGAAACCAAGGTTCGGTAAGATTATAGGCTTGCAAATCTATAGAATTCTATCAGCCTGGCAGCACAAACACAGTATAGAGTATGTATTTTGCAGCAAGGCAAACACCGGCAAGGAAATCATTAGATTATTGGAGGACTCGAAATGAATGGAGTTGCAGAGAAAATAATAAACGCACTGACCATTGAGGATGTCCTCAGAATGTATGGATACGGAACAAGCCCAAAGGGTAGGATTCCGTGTCCTATTCACAAAGGTAAGCACAATAACTTTTGCTATACGGAAAAGGTATATCATTGCTGGAGTTGTGGAGCAAAAGGGGACTTGATTACGCTCGCCATGGAGTTGAACGGAATTACATTTTCTCAAGCGATTGCGAAACTAAACTATGATTTTTCGCTCGGGATAGTAAATAAAAAGCCAAGTATAAGAGAGAGGCAGGAAATTGCGTTAAATAACAAAATCTCGAAAGTGGCAGAGGCTCTAAAATCCGATTTAAGCGATTATTATTCAAAAGTGACAGACATACATAGAGGACTATTTAAAGTTCGCCACTGCTCAGATTTTAAAGCAGACGAAGCGAAACTAATTGACTACTACATATCTAGTTCCGAGCAATGGCTAGATGACAATATTGAGGGGGTGATGTATCCATGGGTACCATAGATTTTACAAAAGAGGATTATCTGACATCAGTCGTACCATTTGAATACATCGAACAGAGCGATAATGCTCTGGAAAAGGAGCAGAGGAAAGCACTTGTTACAGAGCACGCTAAGTCTGTAGGAATTAAAAACTTTACAACGCTTTATAAAGCTTATTTAAAGATGCTTAAACAGATGGCAAGTAATGACTTGATATGCAACGCAACAAACTTTACAGGTCAGGAATTTGAGCTTGAAGTCGGCACATGGACAGCTGACGATGGTGGCATTTCAAGAGTAGGATATGGCGGAATGGAAGAAGTTGCATGCCCTCACCCTATAATGCCAGTGCTAAGGCTTGACAATGTAGACACCGGGCTTGAAAAGATTAAGCTTGCATATCGTCGAGGTGCAGTTTGGAAAGACATTATTGTTGACCGCAAGCAGATTGCATCAAACAGTTCAATTGTTGGACTTGCAGACTACGGGATCGCGGTCACCTCGGAAAATTCAAGGGCGCTCGTTAAGTATTTACATGACGCAGAGAATTTTAACTTTGATGTGATACCGAGTAAGAAATCAGTTAGCCGCCTCGGATGGGTTGGAGACGATGGTTTTTCTCCATATGTAGACGGATTAGTATTTGATGGTGAGGAAGCTTTTAAGTCATTTTTTAACAGTGTAAAGCAGAAAGGTAGCAATAAGAAATGGCTAGATTTAGCCAAAGAAATAAGAAGCGGAGATAATCCAGCGCCTAAGATCTTATTAGTTGCTGCATTTGCTTCTGTATTGGTAGAACCGTGTTCGTGCTTGCCATTCTTTGTTCATGTTTGTGGGGGAACAGAAACTGGTAAAACAGTTGGATTAATGCTTGCAGCGTCAGTATGGGCAAATCCCGAGATGGGAAAGTACATCCATACATTTAATTCGACTGCAGTTGCGCAAGAACTATCAGCTGGCTTTGTTAACTCATTGCCACTGATCCTGGATGAGCTCCAGATTATAAAAGATCGCAAAGATTTTGACCAGCTCATATATCAGTTGTCGGAAGGTGTAGGAAAGGCAAGAGGGCAAAAGACCGGAGGTCTGCAACGCAATGGCACATGGGCGAACTGTATTATTACATCAGGAGAGCAGCCAATCACTTCGAATACATCCGGAGGGGGTGCGGTCAATAGAATCATTGAGATTAGTTGTGAGGATACAAAGCTATTTGACGATCCTGGACGCATAGTGAAAGTTGTTAAATCAAACTATGGACATGCAGGAAAGGAGTTCATAAGAATTATTTCAGATGACTCAGTCATGCAAGAAGCAATCAATTTGCAACAGTTGTTTTTCAAGGAATTAAACCAGAAATCCACAGAAAAACAAGCTCTTGCAGCGAGTTTGTTGCTGACAGCTGATGCAATCCTCGGCGAGTATATGTTCTTTGATAATGGTTCTATTGGTGTTGAGGATATGAAGGCATACTTGTCAAGCAAGGAAGATGTGTCACAGAATAAGCGAGCATATGAGTGGCTTCAAGGTTGGATTGCAGAGAATCATAATAGTTTTATCACTGATAACTATACGCCGTTGGGGAAAATCTACGGGAGAATCTCGAGTGGCGAAATAAATATTATACGAAATGTATTCAATTCGGCATGCTCAGAAAATGGATTCAATCCGACTGAGTTCGCAAAATGGCTCAGCAGGAATAACTTGACGGATGTTGTTCAAGGACGAGTCGACAAGCGAGTCAGAATTAACGGAATAAGATTTTGGACAATAGCGCTTCATATCAATATTGAGGATGAAACCTCTGAAAGCATTGGTTTTGTAGAGGTTCAAGAGGAAATACCTTTTTAATAGGTGTCCCCAAGAATCTCCAGTATGTTATTTGATACGAAACGTTGGAATTTCAACAACATAGCGAGGGGTGTCCCCATGTGTCCCCAAGCCGTTGGGGACAGAAAAACATTGAAATATGAACGAAATCGCCAAGTGTCCCCTGTCCCCAAGAATTTACACACACTATATATATAGATAAAAAAATTACATCTAAAAAAAATATATAGAAACCCTCGCGTAAGGATAGCAAAAACGTGGGGACAGTGGGGACAATCGCCATAAGCATTGAATTTACTAGGATAGAGCGTCCCCAAGCCGTTGGGGACAAAAAATAAGACAATCGCTATAAGCGTTGAAATAACTACATTGAACCGTCCCCATGTTATTTGGGGACACTTAAAAATAAATAATAATGCATGAAAAGTTATTTATATACGCATAGTATGAGGAGTAATAACATGATACCGAAAGCTAAGAAAAACAAAAAGCAAAAAAGACCAATCGAGCAGGTCCCTCGTTTTGAAATCATAAAACTACAAAATCTGCTGCACATTTCCATCATGGTACGAGTGCTATGGACAGTGTACGGATGGAGGGAAAAGCGCATCGGATATTTCCTTGAAGCGTACATGAGCTTGCTCGGTGAAGTATGGGACCAGAGGTGCACGGTCAATCGGATGATAGACGGTACGAAAGACATGACTGGTCACGACATAAGGCAGCTAGTAGACGACATGATTAAGTATGGGAGGTGGCAGACGATGAAATATAACAAAGTTGAAATAGGTCAGCGAATAAGAGCAAGGCGAAAGGCTCGCAAAATAAGTCAAGAAAAGCTATCTAAGACGGTTGGGATCTCAAGGTCCACTCTTATACACATCGAAAAAGGAGACACACTTCCTGAGCTCACACCACTAACAAAGATTTGCGAGGTTCTAGGGTGCAGAGTGTCATACATTCTAGGCGAAGATGAAGAAACTAGGCAGATAAAAAGCGAAATTGGAGCATTAAGGATGGCACTAGCACTTCAAAGCGAAGTCCTAAAGGATGAGTCCGAAAAACTTCATCAAATACGAAAAAGAATCAAAGACCTTGTCAATATGTCAAATAAGGCTTTGAAAATGTGTGACGACGCAAGGGATAAGATCTAGAGGTGAAGCATGAAGTGCGAACTATGTGGAAAACGAATCAACGAGTACGGAAAGTACAGTGCAGTAATAGCAAACAAAGAGCATTATCTCTGCGTTTGGTGTGACAAGAAGATTAAGAGAAGTAATGAAATTTTAAGAGAGAAAGAGAGACAAAAACAATGATATTAGCATATGGAATCGTAACAGTATTAGCAGTAATCGTCGGAAGTGTTGCAGGACACACATTGACAAAGTATTTTGAAGCCTTTGATGAGTCTGTAGACGAAAACATAAAAGAAATATCGGAAAAGCAAAAAGGCAACGAGATTTTGAGGGAGAAAAATGAAAAGAAGTGAATTAGAAACTTATTTAGGAAAGCATGTAGAAATAACACTATTTGATGATTTTGCATATAGAGGCATCTTAAGAAAGACAGAAGAAAATATAGACAGGTACGGCAATCCAAAGCATTATTTTTGCGAAGGCGAGCAAGACAATTATATTTTTAGATGCTCACATGTGAAGAGGTTAAAGCAACTGTAAGATAGAGCAGAAAGGATGTAACGATGAGATTGATAGACGCAGAATTGATGAACCAAATTTGTAATCACACATCATTAAGCACATGGATACCAACATCAGCAGCATTGCCAAACGAACTAGAACCTGTACTAATAACGTGGGTAAATAGAGCCCCAGTATCGTATTACGAGGAAATTAAGGACGAGCCTATCACAGGTGTAGCAATTTACCACAAAGGACAATGGTGGTGGTATTCAAATTATTGCGAAGAGGTCCTATCGGAATATGGGAAAGCATCTGACGAGGACGCAATCGATAGAAATATTGATGTCATAGCATGGCAACCATTCCCCAAGCCATACAAGGAGGAGAAGTAATGATACCGCAAGATAGATTGATAAATTACGCAAGCAATTTCCTTGAATCGGAAATTGAGAACATCGAGAAACTGTTAAAGGACGACAGCATTGATGGTGCGAGCAGAGATATATTGAACAAGCTTTTGAATGAATACAAGCACGATTTAGAAGTGATTGAAAGGGAGCGTTGGTAATATGCAGAAAATGACAATATACATCAGCGGTAGGATTACCGACTATGACGACTACGAAAAGACTTTTAACGAGGCAAAGAAAATACTCCTTGACGAGTATCCTGGGGCAGAGATTATTAACCCAGCTGAAATAGTATTGCCAGAGGTCTGCGATTGGGATGACTACATGGTGATATGCTTAAGGCTTTTAGATAAAGCAACGCACATCTACATGCTGGACAATTGGGTGCACTCAAAAGGTGCTTGCACTGAGCACTTATACGCACTCAAGAACGGCATAGAGGTTTTATGGCCAGAAAGTTCGCCATACAGAGAGGAGCGTGCAATGGGTAATAGAACGAAAGCACTGAAATATATTGCAGATCACTATGGATACATGGGTCAGAAGGATATGCTGATAGAAGAATTGGCTGAACTCATACAAGCTCTTAACAAATTCGAGAGGTATGAGCACGAAAGCGGATTTCTTGCTAATCTGATTGAGGAAGTTGCTGACGTAGAGATCATGTTAGCTCAAGTCAAATATTTGCTAGGGATTAATGAGCGCGTAGAGCATGCAAAGTTTTTCAAAGTCGAGAGGCAAATGAAGCGAATCGAGGAAGAAAGCACGGAGCGAGGTGTATAGCCATGATAGACTACGAACAGATTAAGCAGTTAAAAGCATTGCGACGAGAAGCAGAGGGGGTGAAGTATTCTATCGACCACGCTAAGCCGGAAATAGTCACAGACTACTACAAAGACTACAAGACAGGTCGAGGAATCCCAAAATCGCTTGTAGGAGTCGATTTTGACTGGAAAGGTATATCGAGTAGGGAGAGACGATTAAAACGCAAGCTAGATGAAATTAGCAAGCTAATCGAGGCTATAGAAAAAGACATAGAAGCTATAGGCGACCCAGATATGAGGACAATACTTCGGATGTATTATGTTGAGGAGCTGAGCTACAGAGAAATCGAGGAACAAGCATTTATAAGCAAGTCTACAATACAGCGAAAACTAAAAAATTTTGCAGAAAACAAAAAATGGGACAAATGGGACAAAAACCTATGATATATTTTATTTAGCGAAAAGGGAATTGTGGCTTCCTCAAAAAATATATTTCATAATTAACTTCGCAGAAGGCGCTCAAAATTGGGCGTCTTTTGTGATCTTTTCCAATATATAGATGTAAAACTATGTAATTTCCCATATGTAGGGACTTGTATTTGCCATGCATTGAATGGTAGAATATATAACAAGAAAGATAGTGGAGGTAACCTTATGAGACTAAATAGAAGTTTTCTAAATGGATTCAGTAGGGCTATCAGTCTAGGAAGCAAAAGAAGTACACAGATAACTAGCCCTAAAAAAGATGTTGTTATGCTAAGAGGAGATTGGGAAAATGTCGGAGGCTACATACGATCCGGAGTTAAAAAATACAGAGCAGCAGAAGAATGTAAATGATGATCAATCTTCTGAGTCTGAAGACGAAATCCGTGAGGTTGAAATATTAAAAGATGATATCTTGTCAGGAACGTTTGATGAAAACGAGATAAGTAATTTATCGGATGACAAAAAAACTTTGATCTTAAAAAGAATAAGCTCGAGCGTATCTATGACAGGACCGTTACCACCGCCTAGCATACTTGCAGGTTACGAACAGGTTCTCCCCGGAGCGGCGGAACGAATAGTTTCGATGGCTGAAAAGGAGCAAGCTCATAGGCACAGTTTTGACAACAAGTGCCAAAAAACGGATTCAAGGGATAGCTTGCTAGGCATATTGTGCGCATTTCTGTTAGGGATAGCCGCCTTGGTTGCGGGAGTGATTCTTATAATGAGAGTTCCTAATAAGATCGGAGCAGTAACCGGCTCCGTTCTAGGAATATCGGGAATCGGATCAATTGTGGCAACGTTTATTAGCGGAACGAAAGCAACTTGGAAGATTAAAGATAAGTAATATTTTAATAACCTAAAGACACTTCGAAAGAGGTGTCTTTTTTCATACTTACAAAACAGACGAAAAGAGAGGTGGTGAGGCTTGGCTGAAAAATATGAACTAGCAAAACAGGATTATATGAACGGCATGAAATACAAAGACATTGCCGACAAATATGGCGTTAGTCTCAACACTGTCAAGTCGTGGAAGAAGAGATATAAATGGGAGCGAAAAGGGTGCACACAAAAAAAGAAAAAGGGTGCACACAAAAACTCTATTGCACAACTCGGGAACAAAAATGCGACAGGAGCACCAAAGGGGAATAAGCGAGCTGAGAAATTTGGGTTCTTCTCTAGATTCCTGCCGGAGGAAACTCTGGAGATTGTGACCGCGGTTGAGCAAGCCAATCCACTTGATTTATTGTGGCATCAGATACAGCTTGCTTATGCTGCCATCATAAGAGCACAAAGAATCGCTTACGTTGAAGACCAAAGCGACAAGACAGTCGAGCAGGTCGAAGCTAAAGCGGGGGCAACAGTGGGCTCAAAATGGGAAGTGCAGCAGGCTTGGGATAAGCAAAATAACTTTCTTAAAGCACAAGCTAGAGCCCAGGGCGAATTGAGGAACCTGATTAAGCAATATGACGAAATGCTGCATAGGGATTGGGACCTTGCCACAGAGGAACAGAAGGTGCGAATTGCGAAACTTAAAGCTGAGACGAGCAGAATAGGTGGAGATGATGAAGTTGAGTTCTTAGATGATATAGAGGGGGATGTATATGGCGATAATAAGGCGTAAGACAATCCCTTTTAATTTTTCCGAAAAGCATAAGGAGTACATGAGGCGGTCAGCTGAATGTATGTATAACATTGCAGAAGGAGCAATAAGAGCGGGTAAGACCGTAGATAATGTGTTTGCTTTTGCACACGAGCTCAAAACGGCTAAGGATAAATTGCATCTTGCCACTGGATCTACTGTCGCAAATGCCAAGCTTAATATTGGCGATGCGAATGGCTTCGGGCTTGAATATATTTTTCGCGGCCAAAGCAGATGGGGAAAATATAAAGACAATGACGCACTTTTTATAAAAGGACCATCAACAGGTGGCAGACAGAAGGTTGTAATCTTTGCGGGCGGTGCGAAAGCAGATAGCTTTAAAAAGATTCGAGGCAATTCGTACGGAATGTGGATTGCTACAGAAATCAATTTGCATCACGATAACACTATCAAAGAGGCATTTAACCGTACTGCTGCGGCAAACAAGCGTAAATTCTTTTGGGACTTGAACCCAGATAATCCGAATGCTGACATCTATACCGAGTATATCGATAAATACTCAGAAAAAGCGGGAAAAGGGGAATTGCTGGGTGGATATAACTACCAGCATTTTACCATTGACGATAATATTAACATTTCGGAAGAGAGACGAGCCGAGATAAAGAGTCAGTATGATCAGACCTCGATTTGGTATAAAAGAGATATTCTCGGATTAAGGTGTATAGCTGAGGGGCTTATATATAGGAATTTTGCAGACAATCCAAAAAGGCATATTTGGACGGATTCAATTCCTCGAATCATGAATATCTACATCGGAGTGGACTTCGGTGGAACTAGTTCCGCACATTCTTTCGTAGCAACGGGTATTACATCAGATTACAAGAACGTAATTAGTTTGTTATCGAAGATAATTCCGTGTACAGGCGCCGAGATACCTCCCACAATGCTGGAGGGAATGTTTTGTGACTTTGTTCATGAAGTCATTAACCTATATGGTACCGTTACAGACATATTTTGTGACAGTGCAGAACAAACACTTATTGCAGGTTTTAGACAGGCATTAAGGAAAAACGGACTTGGATGGATACGCATCCACAACGCACTGAAAGACGAGGTTAACAACAGAATAAATCTTACCGCTAGACTGATGGCTCAGGGGCGGTTTTTTTATGTCGAAAATTTAAGCGAATCGTTGGTGCTAGCTTTGAGTACATGCATCTGGGACCCAAAGGAAAAAACAAAGAACGTAAGACTTGATGACGGAACGAGCGACATAGACTCACTAGATAGCTTTGAGTATACAATCGAGCGTTTCGCAAAGAGATTGATAGATTATTAGGAGGCAGTATATGTTTCATAAGATAATAGAGTGGATTAGAAAGGTTTTTAAGGAGCGTGTGGCACAAGGAGAGGTCCTTAGCACGATTATTTTAGATGACAATACAATCGATTGCATAGAATTGTGGTCTGCGATGTATGAAGACAAAGCACCCTGGATAAAGGATGATGTGACAAGCACAGGCATTCCCTCTGCAGTGTCATCTGAGCTGGCGAGACTAGTTACGCTTGAAATGGAATCGGAGATTACGGGAAGCAAACGAGCTGATTTTCTGAATGTGGCATATAGAAAGGTTTTATCAGAGCTAAGGATTCAGACTGAGTATGCATGTGCGCTTGGGGGAATTATACTCAAGCCTTTTGTACAGGGTGATACAATATCCGTTGAGTTTATCCAAGCAGATAGATTTGTGCCTACTGGATTTAACGGCTCCGGTCAAATAACATCTTGTCAATTCGTCGAGCAGATTGTTCGCGAGGGCAAGATATACACGAGAGTCGAATCACACGATTTCGACGGGAAATATTGTGTTATTCAAAATAGAGCATATGAGAGTAAACAGAGAGGAGTGCTTGGTCATCAGATTAATTTAACCGATATTCCAGAATGGGAGACCCTCGAAGAGTCCACAACAATTAAAAATGTGCCAGGTGTTTTATTCTCATACTTTAAAATTCCACAGGCAAACAACAAGAATAGGCAAAGTCCATTCGGTGTGTCTGTCTACTCAAAGGCGGCTGAACTTATTAAACAGGCTGATGAGCAGTGGGCACGTATCATGTGGGAGTTTAAGGGTACAGAGCTAGCCGTAGATATGTCCGAGTCGCTGTTCAGAAAGGACAGTAACGGAAATACTATTTTGCCATCTGGCAAGGGGCGACTATTCCGTCAGTACAGCATAGATACGGGCATATCCGAAAAACCTTTTTATCAAATTTTTAGCCCTGAGATAAGAGACTCAAGTTTGTTTAACGGCTTTAATCAAATACTAAGACGCATTGAGTTTGCATGCGGTCTTGCTTATGGGACATTATCGGATGTACAAGACGAGGACCGAACGGCTACAGAGGTTTTGTTTAGCAAACAGAGATCATATTCTTTCGTATCCCAGATTCAGGAGTCGCTACAGAACGCACTAGAGGATTTAATTAAAGCGATGGATGTATGGACGAGCCTATACAAGCTCGCGCCAGCAGGAACATACGATGTGTCGTTTAACTTCGATGATAGCCTGATTGTTGATAGCAAGACAGAAAATCAGCTGATGATGCAAGAGGCTACATCCGGACTAATTCGAAAAGAGATCTATTTGATGAAAAGGTATGGCGTAACAGAGGAGCAGGCAAAAGATATGCTGCCTGAAACTGTGAGAACGCCTGAGGAAGAGTAATGCTTAGCCCTGAATACTTAGCGCAGTGTACATCTTTCTTGCTTGGAATGATGGATTTGATAAACGAACAGCTTGTTGCAGACATTGCGAGACGAATTGTTAAGACAGGTACCTTAACCGAAAGTGCACAGTTTGAGGCGGAGAAACTAACGCAGCAAAACATACTATATAAAGATATTGTTAATAGCATATCTAAGGTATCGGGCTTGACGGAAGCTGAAATTACTAGAGTCTTCGAAGAGGCTAATTTTGAGAATATGGAAAGCGAGAACCTCAGAGCTGCAATAGCAGGAAAGACACCTATAGATCATGCGTCAAATGTTGCGATGGGTAACTTGCTATCATCTCATATAAGAAAGACTAAAGGCGTGGTTAAGAATCTTACGAGGACTACTGCTAGTCAAGGACAAAACGCCTTTATTAACGCCGTTAATCTTGCCAATATGCAGGTAAACTCGGGCGCTTTTACTTATGATTTTGCTATTAAAAACGCAATCAAGCAGGTCGCAAAATCAGGACTTACTGTACAATATCCCACAGGCCATATCGACAAGCTCGATGTGGCAGTACGCAGGGCAGTGCTCACCGGAGTAAATCAATCTTCTGCCGAACTCAACATGCTATACTGTGATGAAATAGGTACGGATTTGGTAGAGGTTACCGCACATTCTGGAGCGAGACCGTCGCACGCGGATTGGCAAGGCGGAGTATATAGCCTTAGTGGAAAAAGTAAAGGGTACGGTTCTTTTTATGACATTACGGGCTACGGTACGGGCGAAGGACTTTGTGGGTGGAACTGCAGACACAGCTTTTATGCTTATTACGAAGGGACTGAGAGAACTTACTCGAAGGAATACCTAGATAGTTTGGATAGCAAAACCTATGAATATGATGGAGAGACATACACTAATTATGAAGCAGGACAGAAGCAGAGATCATATGAAAGAGCAATTCGAGCAGAAAAGAGATACTTGGCTGGCTTAAATTCTGCTTACAACGAAGCAAAAGATGATACCTTAAGACAGAGCCTAAAATACGAGATGGAGAGCTCTGCGGTTAATTTAAAGCGTAAGGAAGCAGAACTAAAACATTTCTGCAAGGCCACAGATAGGCGCGTTGATACGACTAGAACTCAAGTTCATGCCGTAAGGGATTCTTCGGGCAAGATTGTGGGATTTGATAGAAGTGCCGCACAAAGAGCAAGAACTGTAGCTATTAAGCACCATACAGATTGGTTAAAGTCAATCGGCGCGGAAAGCAGCGAATTAAAAGTACTTGACAAATACTATGATGCAAAATATAATAATTCTCCTGCCTATAAGAATCTAATGGATTATAGATTTTTGGTAAGCAAAGGAGAGATAAGCCCACTACTGAGTTATAAAGTATATGATGCATATAGTAGAGCAGTGCAAAATAATTTGGTGGGGGTGCAAACTCCGTTGGGGTTGCAGATAGAAGGATATACATCTCATTTTGTCAGTAGAGTGATTGGGCATTCGGCACTAAACCGGAAATACAATAGACCCGGCGTTTCTATAGAAGATTTACTTGATTGTTTGAAAGCGGGAAGAGTAGGAAAAGAACAAGTAAACAAAGCGGGAGAGCGTAGCATTCTTTTGAAAAATGATAAATGCAATATATCAATTAATCCGGATACAAAAACATTGATTCAATGCAACCCAAGAAAACTCGTTAAAAGATAGGAGACAAATGTATGGAAAGTGTTTGGAAATATAAAGCAGAAGATTTTAAGTATCTACAAAAATATTTTGATGTTGACTTTTTGAATAGCGACGCGAATATTCTAGACGCACTATATGAAAAAATAATTGAAGTGGGTTTTGATGATAAGTTAGAATTTTACAATGATGAGGGTAAAAAGCTCCAGGAAATATATGACAATATTTACTATATGAATTAGAAAGGAGTACCCCATGCCAAAGGATGATTATTTCAGAATAGTATTTGAAATCTTAAAGGACCTGTATGTGGCAAAGAAGAAGGCTGAACCGGTCAGTCTGATTGAAATTAGTGCAGATAATCTAAAAATACCGCAAGGATATAGAGATACAATCTTGTCCGAAATGCTTGAAGCCGGATACGTAAAAGGCTTTAGAGTAAAGGAGTGTATTAACGGAACTCAAATAATGGATTTGGAAGGTATAGATATCACGCCTATGGGCATTGAGTATCTGAAAGAAAACGGGATGATGAAAAAGGTAATGGAATATCTTAAAACCATAGGTGAATTTATCCCAATGATATAAGACACACTCGGGCAGGGTGTGTTTTTTAGTGAACAAATAACGATACTTAAGGCAGCTATATAGCTGTCTTTTGTTATACAAAAAATTAGCTTAGTACAGAGCGTAATCATGTACACGGAAGAGAAGCAACCTCGTATAAAAGCGTACCGAGAAAGGAAAGCATCATGAAAAGAGAAGTTATTGAAAATCTCCTTAAAGGACTAGGAGTAGCAGAGGATAAGGTCAAGGAGGCTGTTGATACTATCATGACCGAAAATGGTAATGACATCGAAAGATATAAAACCTCAGAGACTAACCTTAAATCGCTGCTTAAAACTGCGAACGAGACACTTGAGAAGTTTAAGGATGTCGATATCGATGGGCTTAAAGGTGAAGTGCAAAAGTACAAGGACGCAGCTACCGAGGCAGAGTCGAATAGCAAAGCCGAAATCGAAAGGCTGCAATTTGGATATGCTCTTGACGGAGCGCTGAGAACTGCAGGTGCGAAGAACAGCAAAGCAGTAAGAGCGCTACTTGATGAGGCAGGGCTTAAGCTTAACGGAGACAGCATTGTCGGTCTTGATGAGCAGCTAAAAACCATCAGAGAGAATAACGATTATCTCTTTAATGATGACACACAGCCAGTTATCGTTAGATCCACTCCGGGAGCAACTGGTGGAACAGGGTCTGATGACAAGAACAAAGAAGTTAACACAGCAATAAGAAATCTTTTAGGAAAGGAATAATATTATGGCAAACGTAAACGTAGTAACAAGAGAAAAAGTTGAAGCTCTAATCAGAGAGCAGGTGACTCCAGCAATTTTTCAGGATACACCAAAGGAATCAGTTGTTTTGAGTCTTGGTAAGAAACTGCCAAACATGAGCTCAAAGACAACAAGAATCAGAGTGACCGACATTCTCCCAATGGCTTATTGGGTAGATGGGGACACAGGAATGAAGCAGACTAGCGATATGGCGTGGGATAATGTGTATCTTACAGCTGGTGAGCTTGCAGTCATCGTTCCAATACCTGAAGCGGTGCTGGATGATGCAGAATTCGACATCATCGGTGAGATCAAGCCTAGAGTAATCGAGGCAATCGGACAGAAGGTTGATAGCGCAATCCTGTTTGGTGTTAACAGACCAAGAGAGTGGCAAAACGATGTGATTACAATGGCGAGACAATCAGGTAATAATGTAGCCCCTGGTTCAAAAGACATGTTCACTCTAATCATGGACGAGGGTGGCGTGCTAAATAAGATTGAGGAGGACGGATATGTTCACTCCGGAGCTATTGCATCAACAGGAATGAAGGCTAAGCTCAGAGGCCTTAAGGGCACAGACGGACACCCAATCTTTATGTCAACATTGCAGGGGGCAACATCATACGGCCTTGACGGAGCACCTTTGTACTTCCCTGACAATGGAAGCTTTGACAAGAAGATTGCTCAGCTAATCGTAGGCGACTTTAGTAAGCTTGTGTACTCAATCCGCCAGGATGTAACATTTAAGCTGCTAACAGAAGGCGTGATTCAGGATCCACAGACTAAGGAGATTGTGTATAACCTCGCACAGCAGGATATGATTGCCCTAAGAGTTGTATTTAGAATGGGTTGGGCAATGCCAAATCCAGCTACAAGAATGAACGAGGACAGAACAGGTTGTCCATTTGCTTATCTTGAGCCAGCTACACCTGTGACAACTCAGAAGGTTACATTCACTGTAAAGAACAAGACTGTCGCAATCGAAGGTGCAACTGTTGAGGTTAACGGTTCAAGACTAAAGACTAATGCTGCCGGTGTTGCAGAGTTTAATCTAAGAGCTGGAACATATCCAGTAAAGATTAAGGCACCTGGATATGCACCTCAGACGGATACATTGACTGTTGAGTCTGCAGAAGTAACAAAAGCAGTGGTGCTTGTAGCTACTAAGTAGGTAGAGCTATGTATCTGACATATGAGGAGTATAAAGCCTATGGGGGAGAAATCCCCCAGGCTGCTTTTATTAAGTATGAAAGACAGGCTAGGAATACCATTAACTACTATACCTTCGGGCGCATCAAAGAGCCTGTACCCGAAATAGCTAAAGAGTGTATGATCGAGCTCATGGACTTTGAGTATGAGGTAGATAAGGCACGTGATGAAGGCAGCAAAGCGATAAAGTCGGAAACTGTCGGAGATCATACCGTCAGCTATGCAGATGGTCTTGACTCATTGGGAATAAAAACTGGTGCAAACACAGGAACAAGCCAAGTATCGCTAGAGCATAGCATCGTAGCTAAATATCTAATGAATACAGGTTTAATGTATAGAGGGGTGGAATAATGCTGACAAATGCGGATATTACACTTTTTAATCGCTATTATGACGATGATAGCGGTGAATACAAATACGCAAGGACATTTCTCAGAGGGGTTAACTGGCAAGACTCACAAGCTATAAACATCTCGCAATCAGCGGGAGTTAAAAGCACGAATCATACACGAGTTTTTATCCCGTTAAAAGTTGACTCGGAAGAGAAAACATACCTCAAGCCTAAGACATTTAAACGTAGCGACAAGGTCACAAATTACACTTTAGACAATGCAGATATTGTTGTTAAGGGAATTGTCGATTTTGATATGAACGACGCTCATAGCGGTGGTTTTAAAGCTCTATTGCGTGACTTTGATGATGTGATGAAGATTACTAAAGTAGTTGACAATAGGTATGGTAGCAAGTTAGTACAGCACTTTGAATTGGAGGTTGAATAATGGCCAAAGAGTGGAAGGCAGGAGATTATATCCCTGTACAGTATATTAATGACCTCGAAAAAGAGGTCGAAGAGCTGCGTAAGTTCACTCCAGAGGATGGGGATGAAGATGTCGATAAGAGTGAAGGTTGACATTGACGCAATAAAGATAGCTAGAAAAAAAGGACTAGATCAAAACGGTGCAGCACAAAGGTTTTTTACCCATGAGGTTAGACGTTTGTCAGACCCTTATGTACCAAAAAAAGAGGGTGTGCTCAAGGGAACCGCAGTAGAAGGTATCGATGAAATCGTATACCCTCAGATATATGCTAAAAAGCAGTACTATGAAAATAGAGGCAGAGGCATGAGGGGGAAGCGATGGGACCGGAGAATGGTTGCACAACGGGGACCTGCCCTTTTAGCTAGTGTAGTTAAGTTTATAGCAAGGAGGGGATAATGGCTGATGTAATTATCATGGACGCAATAAGAAATCTTATAAAGACTTGCCCACACATTGACAAGTTTGCTGAGGGAATAGGAATAGATTATCTTGCAGAAGATCCTACTTGTTATGCAGTTGAGTCATCGCCCGCAGACCTTATCTTGAAGAGATATATTAACGGAAACACTGAACGTCAACAAGTCTTCGTTTTTTCGAGCAGAGAGGCATACGGAGCTGATGTAAGACAAAACATTGAAAACATTGGGTTCTTTCAGCTTTTTGCGAGCTGGCTTGCGTCGATAAGCAAAAATAAGAACTTTATAGACTTGGGCTCAAATAGATGCCCAGTGAAAATTGAAGCCCTAACAACAGGCTACGTCTTTGATGTAGACGAATCCAGGGCAAAGTATCAAATCGATTGTAGGCTTGTGTACCTACAGGAAGGAGAATAGATATGGCATTAACAGAAGTTAGAAAAAGAGTTGCACAGGCAAGTTATCTAGACTGTGCAAAGACTGGCGAAACAGCAGCTATGGAGCTACTTGGCACAGGGTTTAGGGAACTCAACGAAGAGCCAAGTGCACAGGTGAGAAGCAAGCGATATATTAACCAGAAATCCACATCAAAGGGCATTTCAGGTTACGAGTGGCAGTCTCCATTTTCCGCTGATCAGATTCGCAGTGAAAAAGCTATTGCGTTCATCTGCGAAATCGGTGAAAGACAGAGAACTGGAGCTGATGTTGAAAGAGACTACATCATAGTCGACCTTGATCAGAAAACAGGAGGCGGGGCAACCACGTTCAGTGCTAGAAAAATAAAGGTAGCAATAGAGGTTTCAAAGTTTGGCAACGAGGACGGTGAAATGACTTGCGAAGGAAACTTCTTGGGCGTTAGTGATGTTGTTGTGGGTACATTCGACACATCAAACAAAAAATTCACTGAGACAGTGATAGCTGGTTAACAAAGGAGCAATACAATGGTTAATACAAAAATTACATTCGCAAATGGGCAGGAGCTCGTAGCGGACTTTTACGATCTAGACTTTCGTACATCATATAAGTCTAATATGGCAACTTTTGTTGAGGAAATCAACGGAATTGACCTTTCACAGGATGACGACATTGTCCTCAGCAATCAGATGGACGCGCTCAAGCGTTGCATTGATAGCATTTGGGGGCCAGGCGAAGGAGATAGAGTCTTTGGTGGAAAGCGAAATGTTATGATGATGTTTGATGTTATGAATAAGCTGCGTGAGCTTAATGAGGCTGTTAACGAAGATCTTGTTGCAACAAGCAAAGCTATGCAGCTTGAGTTAGCGAAATGATAGGTAGCATATTAACCAATAAACCGAGCAAATCAGTAACTATAAGAGGTGTTGAGGTTCCTATAAACTGGGACTTTCGCACCTCTATTAAGTTTACTGAGCTACTGACAGACCGCGATTTATCCAAAATTGAGCTAATAAAAAAGGGCGTACGTCTTTACTACGGTGCATGGGCTGATACACATAGCTTTGCAGAGGGAGAACTTGAAGAAGCTATCGAAAAGATGATTGAGTTTTATTCTCACAGTTTATCACCTGTGAAGAGTAAGAATAGATCCAAAAGCAAGCAATCGTATTCGTTTACATATGATGCTGAATATGTTTATGCCGCTTTTTGGGAGCAATACAAGATTGATTTGTCTGTCGCTGAAATGCATTGGTGGAACTTCAAGGCTCTATTTAATGGGCTTAGCGAGAACACACAGTTCGGAAAAATTATTGGTTATAGGACAATGGATATTTCAAAACTTAGTGACGAGGAAAAGAAGTTTTATCGCGAGATGAAATCGCTGTACAAACTACCTACGCATGAGTCTGAAATTGATGAAGCGCTTAGCAATGAACTTGCAGAGGCACTTGAAAATGGCGGTGATATTGATGCAATCCTGTCTAAAAAATATGATTAAAGTCAAATGCAGTGTATGTGGGCAGACGCTGTGTAGGGCGAATGTAACAGACGGTGAAGTCGAAATAAAATGCCCACGCTGTAAAAGAATAACATTGATTGAAAGCAAGATAAAGAGCAGAGAGAGCACAGATAAGTAGCTGAGTCAACCTGTCTTGATGATATAAGGCAGGTGATTACATGGCAGATGGTAAGGTTACTATAGAAACCATATTGGATTCCAGAGAATTTAATAAAGCTGTAAAAGAACTATCTGGCACGACAAAAAAAGGGCTTAAGGTTGTCACTGAAGCTGTTGCAAGCACCGCAACTGCTTTGGGAGGATTAGGGCTACTTGCTATTAAGCAGGGCATTGCTTTTGAAAGTGCATTTGCTGGTGTTAAAAAGACTGTAGATGCAACGGACAAAGAGCTTGCTGAATTTGAACAAGGCATACGAGATATGGCAAAATCTATGCCTCAGTCAGCGACTGCTATTGCGTCAGTCGCAGAGGCAGCAGGTCAGCTGGGCATCAAAAATGAGAGCTTATTGCAATTTACGAAAACAATGGTAATGCTCGGAGATGCAACAAACATGACATCTGACGAGGCAGCTACTGCTCTTGCTAGATTTGCCAACATAACTGGCATGAGTCAAGATAACTTTGATAAGCTTGGATCTACCATCGTAGCGCTTGGAAATAATCTTGCTACAACCGAGTCAGAAATTGTGGACATGGCGATGAGAATCGCAGGTGCGGGACATCAAGTAGGTTTGACAGAGGCCCAAATCATGTCGTTCTCTGGAGCACTATCTTCGGTAGGTATTGAAGCTGAAGCTGGAGGAACAGCTTTTTCTAACTTGATTTCGAAGATGAACCTTGCAACACAAAAGGGCGGCGAACAGTTAGAACAGTTTGCTTCTGTTGCAGGCATGAGTGCTGACGAATTTAAAAAAGCATTTGAAGAGGATGCAGCGAGTGCAATCATAAGCTTTATTAAAGGACTCGACAACATAAACAAAAATGGTGGGTCTGCAATTAAGACGCTCGATGATATAGGGTTATCTGATATACGTATGCGAGATGCACTATTAAGAGCATCAGGCGCAAGCGATGTATTTAGTAAAGCACTGTCGATAGGCACAAAAGCCTGGAGCGAAAATACCGCACTCACACACGAAGCAGAAGAGCGATACAAGACTCTTGAATCAAGGCTAGGAATTTTTAAGAATACCATAACAGACATAGGTATATCGCTCTACAAGTCAGTAGATACCCCTTTGGGTGATATTGTAACTTCAGCAACAGATGCAGCAAACGGCTTATCTAAGGCATTTGAGCAGGACGGTATTCAAGGTCTCGCAAAGGCAATAGGAGATGTATTAGCTGATGCGGCAATCGCTGCAGCAAAACACGCTCCTGAACTCATTTCTGCTGGAGCTAAGACCGTTAAGGCTTTTGTAGATGGATTATATGCACATCGAGGCGAAATTGTTTCTGCTGCAGGTGATATGGCAATGGCGCTTGCTAGTGGTATTGCCGATATGCTCCCTAAAGGTCTAGGAAACACAATTAAAAACCTCACTGAGGTGACTATTTCTATTGCTAAGCCTCTTCTAAAGATGGCTGATGGGTTACTTAGAGTTGCATCCGCTGGATCTAGCCTAGCTCCAATACTAGCTGGATTAATTGGGGCGTTCAAAATACACTCAAAGCTCACACCAATCATACGACTATATAAAGAGTTTGTCGTTGCACAAAAGGCACTAGGTACGGCTATGGCAGTATCGATGGTCAGCGAAAAAGGAGCTACTGCTGCGCGAATCGCAAACAATGCTGTTACGACATTTGCTGCCGCTAAGGCAAAAGCGCTAGCAGCTGCAGAAACACGAAATGCATTAGCCACCGCAGGTGGAACTACAGCAACAATAGCAAATACTATGGCTGTACAGGCTCAGGGAGTTGCAGCAGGTATTGCTGCAGTTGCTACAAAGGGACTTAGCGCAGCGATGTCATTTTTGGGCGGACCAATGGGGCTCATAATAACTGCGGTCGGAGCGTTAGCTGGTGCATTTTTACTGTTATCAAAAAAAGAAGAAAGTGAAGCGGAAAAGTCAAGGAAGATTATAGATGAAAAGAAGAAGAAAATCTATGAGCTCCGAGATGCTTACAAGAAATCTATTAAGACTGCTGAGGAGCAACTCGAAAAGGATTTAATCCAAATTAATAATACAAAGAGGCTTGCTCAGGAACTTGGCACAATAGTTGATGTTAACGGCAGAGTAAAAGATGGTTACCAGGACCGTGCAAACTTTATTGTTGGTCAGCTAAAAGAAGCAACTGGTCTTGAAATACAGATGGTAGATGGAGTTATACAAAAGTATGACGAAATAAAAGGACAAATTGATAGCTATATAGAGAAAAAGAAAGCTGAAATCATAATTAAATCGAATGAAGAAGGTTATAAAAAAGCACTAGAGCTACAACAAAAAGAGATTGACATGTATGTTCAGCAAAAAAAAGAGCTTGATGAAATTGTTCAAAAACGAAAAGAAGCTGAAGAAAAAACCAAAGGCGCGACAGGACGTGAATTAGAAGAAGCCAAAGGAGCGCTAAGTCAGTACAAAGAACTTGAGAAAAATAAACGTAAGGAAATTTCGAAAACAGAAAACTCCCTAAAAGATTCACTAGCAACACGAAAAGCGTATGAGAAAATGTATGCAGACTTTGAGGCGGGGAATTACTCTGAAATAACGATGATTGCTGAGGACCATGCTAAAAAAATGTCTGAAATTGAGGGAATGAAAAAGGAAGACCTCAAAGCCACGATTAAGGACAAAGAAGATAATTTGGCCTACCTAAAAGAATTGCAAAAGGACTTTAATACGCAAGAAGTTCAGGACGCAATAGATGCATCTGAACAGGAACTTCAGCTTGCTCGCGATAAGTATAAAAGTATGGAGAGCGAGACGAAGAGTGGTGGAGACAAAGTTGCAAAGGCATCAGGCGATGCTGCCATGAGCGCATTTAATGCTGCAGTTAATGCAAGAAATTCATGTGACTGGAGTGGCTTGGGTCAAAGCTTTTGTGATGGCATAATTGCTGGCATAAATGCTGGAGCACAAGCTGTCAAGAACGCCGTTGCAAATGTAGTTGCACAGTCTGAAAAAGCTGGACGTAAAAAAGCGAAAACAAATTCTCCGTCCAAGCTATTTAGGGATGGACTTGGTAAATCGTTCCCTGAGGGCATGGCAGTTGGAGTAAGCAGGAACGCATATCTCCTTGACAGAGCTATCGAGGAGAGCATAGAGCATGCACTTAGAGCTGGAAGTAAAGTAAGTACTGGCATCGATAGAGCGATAGGCGGTATTGATGTAGATGTCAACTTTGCAAAAATCAATACTGCTATAAGTAATCAAAAGAGCGTAGTTCCAAAGGCTATCTATGGAAATGTTAATGCTGGAGGCGTGCAAGCGACAGGTGCAACAAAAATTGAGCAAACAATAATATTCGAAGATAAAATACAGTCTCCAGCAGACATAGCGAGAGCTATACGTAAAGAGGCTGTTATTTTAGGTTTAGGAGGACATTAGTGGGCAAGAAATTTGAGCTATTTGAACTAAATGTAATACGGTCAGATGGGCTAAGGCATATGTTAGGAAAAGAAGATTGGGGAGTAGAATCATTGACAGGTGTCGACTTTCCTGAAATTGAGATTTTTAGCGAACCTCGAGGCTATGGAAACGGTGATATTGTAACGGGCAAACGCAAGAAATCCAGACTAATTACATTCATGGCATCCTTCAGAGCTAGTGATGATAAATATGAATCGGAACGCAGAAATGTACTCGGATTTTACAATTCGAATTACACATATCAACTTGAGGTCACATATCTAGGCAATACGCTTTTAGCAAAAGAATGCGAGCTAGTAGCTGCCAATTATCCAAGCGCAAATATATATGATAGTCCTGACTTGTCAATTAGTCTTATGTCGCCTTACCCGGATCTATTCGCAGATAACAAAGAAACAACAAGCTTTAGCTCCGTAAATCCTATGTGGCACTGGACAAGGTACTATGCTCCAGGAGGTGGCAAGCTCGCATTTGGCGAGATAACAAAGACTGACACAAAGGTAATCAATTATCTCGGAAGCGAACCGGCTCCAATCGTTATCACAATAAAATCAACAGGATATGTTCCTGGCATTGACATTGAGATGGAGCAGATTAAGACGAGCGTTAAAACCGTGCTAAATGCCTCTGATGTCCTCGTTATTGACTGCGACAAGCGAACGGTCAAAAAGAATGGTAAAGACGTACCATATAGCGATTTTGACGCTAGAGACCTCATGCAAATGGTTCTCGGATATGGTGATAATCAAATCAAAATATCAAAAGACGGCAATACAGCATTTACTGCAGAAGTAAGCTTCGTGGGAAGATACGGAGGTGTGTAAATGATCAAGTGTCTAAACAAATTCGGCGAAGAGGTCAAGATGATTGACTTCGTCGAGTTGCAATGGAGTAGGAAATATTTTGAGTGCGGGTCATTTGTACTATACATGGCAGCAAAGGACTATGACCCAGATGTCGAGTACATACAGTGTATAGGGCGCCCGGAAACTGCGATGGTACAAAAGGTCGTGTATGAGGAAAAGAATAATGGTGAATTTGTAACGCTATCGGGCTTTTTTATCGACAAAGTACTCGACTGGAGTGCTTACACAATACCAATTTCGTCAGTGACGTTCAAGGGACAGGCTGAAGTTAAAAAGAGGCTAAAACAGTGGATACTTGAAACAGTGAGCTATAAATACGCTGAATCTGGAGACGTATATGGCAAACCACATTGGGCCGCAGAAGGTGGCGCGGTTAATGGTGCAAGGCTTAGCGCAGATAGTGATGTACCAAACGAGCTATCTATAAGCGCAGAACTCGGCGAAAGTACAGGCTCTGCGATGCGGAAGGCTTTAAAGTCTGCAGGATATACACTTATTTGCAGACCAATTTTCTCTGCAAAAGAAGAACCAGGTAAACCGCTTCTAGGCATTGAGCTGCATATTCAAAAGGGACGCGATTTGCGAGACGAGGTATTCTTTGGCGAGGCTTGGGGCAACATTTCAAAGTGCGAATACGCATGTGACGAAAGCGGTATATACAGTGGTTTTTTGGCAAGCCAGGAAATCCCTGATGACTTTAAGACATCAAACGAGGTACATGACTTTTGGAAGGACGGCAAAAAGGTCAGAGCAATACACGAATATGTACAGTTTGATGGTAACATGCCAAGTAATCTTGGGCACTGTATTCCGCTCAAAGTTTTTAGTGCAAGCATAAGCGGAGTCGAGATCAAGAGCGAAAACGAGGCGCTAATAAGGTCAAAAATGAGGGATGCAGCAAAGCTAGAAATGTTAAATAACTACAAACAAGAGACTATCTCGGTAGATGTATTGCAGCATCGTTTTTATTATCTCAAAGACTACGACCTGGGTGATATTTGCACTATAAATATTGACTCAATACAAAAAGAATTTACCTCGAGGCTCGTTGAGGTTAGAGAGGTTCACTCTAAAAATACAGTAAAAGTCGAGCTTGTTTTTGGAACTCCTAACAGGCAAATTTACAGAAAGGTGGATGTATAGTATGGCAAAGAGTTTTCCATTTGAATCAAAAAGTATAATCGGAAATGAATGGGACAGAGCAATCACAGCCCAGGATGAAAGAGATTTCAACAATATGTGCTGGGGAAACGGTGTGTTTATTAATCCAATCGATGGGCTAATGGTCACGGCACACGGAGGTATGACCGTCAATGTAAAACCAGGAGGCGCAATCATCGAGGGCGCGGTCTTTAAAGAAAGCAATAACAGACAAATCACATTGTCTCCAGCATCGAGCCTTCCTCGTATAGATCGTATCGTTTTAAGATTTGACACTGCAGAGGATAGACGAGATATAGACATCTATTTAAAAGAGGGCGTTGCTGCAACAAATCCTGTTGCCCAGGATCTAATCCGCGAATCGAACTACTATGAGCTAGCAATAGCTGATGTCTACATCCCAGCTCGTACAACCTCAATTGAAGCTGTCAACATATCTGACACAAGGATGGATTCAAATCTTTGTGGTTGGGTAGTTCCAGCTGTAGAGTATCGCGGACTATTTGACAACCTATGGCTACAGCTACGTGATAGCTTCGGAACCGTGAACTCAGCACTATCCGGCACACTTGCCCAGGATCTCAAGCAAGAAATTAAAGTCACAGATGAAAAGTACGCAGACCAGATAAAGCGAGTTAGAGACGACATGGGTAACGCAAGCATGTTAAAAACCAGCGCAAGAAATCTCGCAGATGCAATCAATGAGCTATATAACGGAGGTGGAAGAGCTCAAGATTATGTCATGGAGCAAGGCGAAGTTGATGGATGGCAGTTCGTGAAATGGAAGAGAGGGAGATTAGAGCTTATTAAGACAGCCGATTCGGACTCTAGATCAGGATGGACTGCTGGAGCCTGGAATAACATGATTTTTAACAGAAAAACGTTTACATTCCCATCGTCTTGTCGATTTATCGCAAAGCCAAACGTAACGGCATCAGTGCAGATTGGCAACGGTTATTCGTTTGCCGCTCAAACAATCAATACGCAAAATACAACGATGTTGACGGTAGCTGCGAGTCAGAGCTCCGCATCTGCAGACATTTTAAACTTGCAAATCTACGCGATTGGCAAGTGGAAATAGAGGTGCGTATGGGAGAACTGACAAGGGAAGAGTGGCTAGAACGCAAGAATACCATTGACATCAAGATACAATGCCACGATGACGAAATCAAAAGAATGAATACGCGATTGACGATTGTTGAGGACATGACAAGGGAAATACAGAAAATCAACACGAACATAGAACTTATGATACAAAAAATGGATATGCATCATGAGGAACTCAACGAGCAAGGCGAAAGAATCAATGCACTTGAGCAAGTACCTAAAATGAGGTGGAACGCAGTTGTCCAAGCTATCATATCCGTGTTAATAGGCTCAGGAATGACACTAGTTATTCAAAATATTTTAGTTAGGTAAGGGTGGAAATAACTCCACCTTTTTTATTTATTTCAAGATAGGAGGTATAACATGAATCTTGAATTTATATTAAAACTTATTATGCCACTTGCTCTCGTGGCGTGCTTGATCATCGGATATCTGATGAAAATGTACTTGCCTTCGGACAACAAGTACATTCCAACAACACTGGCAATCGTGGGTGCGGTGCTGGGGTGCATAAGTACATGGTCAATTACGTTAGAGGTGATTGTGGGAGGTGCAATTAGCGGCCTAGCAAGTACAGGACTGCATCAAATGTTTAAACAAATATTAAAATTAGATAAAACTGAAGAGGTTAAGGACTTCAAGAACCTGGAGGGCTAATATGTTACACGGAATTGATATTTCGGGCTGGCAGGAAGGAATACAGCTAGCAAATGTACCAGCTGATTTTGTAATAATCAAAGGAACAGGCGGTGCCGGATATGTATCAGCAGAATGTGACGGCTTTGTACAGCAAGCAAAGTCCGCAGGGAAACTAATCGGAGTATACCATTTTGCTCGAGAGGTTGGTTTTGGTGGCACTCCTGAAGAGGAAGCACAGTGGTTTGTAGATAACTGCGGTGCATACTTCGATGGCACGGTTATTCCCGTGTTAGACTTTGAGCAGGATGTGTATTTAGGCGCAGAATGGGCAAAAGCTTGGCTCGATGCAGTTTATAGACTTATAGGTGTAAAACCCCTGTTTTACAGTTATTTAAGCTTTATTGAAAGTCACGATTGCAGTGCTATAGCTAACGCAGACTATGGGTTGTGGATAGCCCAGTACGACCATAACAATGCAACAGGATATCTCGAAAAAGCTGCACCATATGTGCCATATTGGAGCGTTGTTGCAATGTATCAATATACATCTCATGGATATCTGAGTGGGTACAGCAAAAGACTTGACCTTGATGTCTTTTATGGCGATGCAGATACATGGTATGCATATGCGAGGAAGCAGGGCGAAAAAGTGACGCAAGTTATTACACCAAAACCTAAGCAAGTCGACATTGGTGCAGAGGTCATCAAATACGCAGGAGATGACAGATATGCAACATCCGATATAATAGACAAGGAGTTTGCAAAAGCAAATAAGGTGATTGTTTCAGGTAAAAACTTCCCTGATGGAATAAGCGCAGCATTTCTTGCAAAAGCAAATAAGGCGAACATAGTGCTAGATCACCACGAGTTATCTTACGGGTTCGAAACATATATTGTTGGTGGCGATATAGTAAACAAGGGTGGAGCAAAAGTAATAAAGGGAGATACTAGATACGATACAAATCTAGAAGTTCTGAAAGAATGCTTTTCAAAGACAAAATCAATCATTGTTACTAATGGTAGCGATTGGGCTGATGGCGTATCAACACTTACAACAAATATTCCAGTGCTTATAGTCTCTGAGTTCGTAAAAGCAAATCAGATTGTAGAACTAAAAAAACACAATGATTTACACTTCATCATTGTGGGCGATACGGGTGTTGTTAATACTACTGTAGAAAAGCAGCTCGCTGAGATTGGTAGCGTCGAAAGAGTCAAAGGCGCAGATAGATTTGAAACGTCGAGAAAAATTGCAGAGCGTTTTTTTCCATCAGCTGAAGAGGCCATTGTAGTTGCTTCATGGGCCGATGCAATCGTTTCATGCAACATGGGTGAAATGCCTATACTTCTTATAGGAGAAAATAATACATCTGAAGCAAGGGCATATATTACATCTCATGGGGTGAAGAGAGCGTATGCTGTTGGGCTTGCTTGTGAGCTTGTTGTATAGTGGTTAAATCAAGAGGGCGTTTGCCCTCTTTTTTTATTGTCATAAATCGGTTTTACACATATAATCTATATAGTAGAGGCAGCAAAATCAAAAATACGAATTATATACGAAAAATATATTTTTGATGACTTTGAAGATGAAGATATAAGGCTCGAAATGGCTAAAAATAGCCATAAGAATATATGTGTAAATCTTAAAAAACATATCAAATTACTCTCGCCATCTCCACCAAAACAAGCTGCCCCGCGACTGGATTAACCAGAGCGGTTAGGCAGCTTTTTCGCTAGGGATGCCTGCGATTGATGAAACTTGTTGAAATCAGAGCAGTTGCAGCCCGAACGTGAATTCAAGGCCCAGGTAGTAATTCCTATGATTTAATTTTGGGTAAAGGTGTGTCAAATTTTATGTACACGTTCTGTACACGATTTATATCTTGATTATGTCTAAAACTTTAACAACCTTTTACTGCTCTGCTGGGTAAAAATGACTATATCGGTTTAATGTTTGTTCAATGTTTTTATGGCCGAGTCGTCGGCTAATCTCTAAAATATTTATATTATTGTTAGCTAATGAGGATATATTATGAAAATGACAAAAGAAGAACTGAAAACGGAGATAGAGAGTTGTCTATCAGATGTAACATTTATTTACCACAATAAAAACGCGGGAGTCACCGCAACTGTAGATGATTTTAAGCCAAAATACCAAGCATGGTTTGGAGAGTTGTGGAAAGAATATTCAAATGCGGATGATTTAATGAGTGATACGTTTTATGACAATCGGTCACTTAATGAAATAGTACAAGAACTCGATTTTCAATTGTATTAAACACAGAACGTACCAGGATGACCTTAGGGCTCATGGTCTTTTAATTTAAAAAAATTGTTATTAAACACCGCAAGCAAATTTTGGAAGGGATGGGAGAAATCATTATAGCACGAAATGAGCGATAGTGAAAAAAATTTCTAATGTCAGAGTTAAAAAAATTAAAGGAGGTTCAGTGCAATGAATTATAATAATTTGGTTTCGGAAATGTTGAGTAGATTTCCTGAACTAAATTTAGAATATGAGAAACTGTTAAGTGGGAATTTTCTAGATGCAAATTCAGGAGTTCACACTGTTTTTAGTACCCTATTTAACCCTAGACTTATGAGGGAAGTAGAAAGAAGAAGCGCACTTTCTTTCAGGATGATGGCATTTGTTGCAGAAATGGACAATTCTGATGATAGGCTTGTCGGAGAGGTCGCGGAATTCACAGTCCTTGAGGAGTTGTGTGATGAATTTGAGGACGAGATGATAAATGTTTATTTTGATGATTTGAATTTTAATGAATCTAGAAAACAAATAAGGCAATATATAGTTTAACTTGGAACGTACGTGGATGTCCTTCTGGCTCCGCGTCTTTTTTGTATTGCTTTCCCAAGGATGGGGAAATCATCGTTAATCATCATTATTTTTTTGAAGCTAGAAGTCTAAACATATAGTAATTTTAGAAATTTGTTGAATTTGAATATAAAAAAGTGCATAGTATAAATACACTAGTAAAGTTTTAATCAGGCTTTGGTAGCTACCTATATCATATGAGGTAGGTTAAATGGGTAATTTGTTAGATTATGACTGAACACGGCAATTACCTTGATGAAGTATGAGAACAATATATTTATAAGACGTATCAGAAAATAAGGAAATAATGGGGTGTATCCGATGTTCGAAACAAAGAAAACATTGATTGTTGTTTATAAAGATGAACTTTTGATGAACCAGTTGAAAAAGATGATTGAGACGAATGATGATGCTGAGGATGCAGTTATCGGAACAAAAGACGACTCCATCAACATCGTATCCTGGACAGAGAAGGTGTGGCTTGGGAATAAGAAAGCTGGGAATATACAGGGAAAGATTCTGTTTCTTGGTGACATTAAAGGGACCGACAAGCTTATTCCAGTCCTCGATGTAAAGTTTGATTACCGTGGTGTCAAATATGGATGGGCAGGCAATCAGGCGGCGCTCTATGTCGAACTGGAGGAACTTACCAATCGTGAAATTTATGATGAGTTCTTGAAGAAAATGTCAGAACTTCCGATTCCCAGTTTTCTAAAGACGATGAATGAAGACGTAGTCGAGAATACAGGAGAGGATTCTGTCGCAGAGATTGTCAAACAGGAAGGTGTTGACGATAAGAAGAACCCTGCCTTTCTGAATGCTACGAAGAAGGTTCTTGAGAGTGGAGTCGATGTTTTTGAGAAAATCGGTAAGAACGTCGCAGTTAAATCCGAAGAGATTTTCAGAAGCAAGTCCCTCATGAAAAGGCAAATGCTTTTTTATGGTGCGGTCCACTTTTACTGGAATGGGCTTGAGAACTTCATGGATAAATAGGGTAACAAATTATGCAGACAAAAAGTGAAGTACAACAAGGATGGGAATTTGCCACAGCACTATTAGGTGCAGATGTGGCCACGCACATGGGTGCGAAGTATGTCAGTGATGTTGAAGCGGCGATAAAGCAGCTTGAGGACAATATCAATAACCACAAGTACCGTAACCTTGGAATCGGTCAGCTACAGGGCTTCATGCTTGAAGAATGGAGTGCTGGCACATTTAACATAGATGCCATAGCGAAGGATTCGAAAGACCGCGCAGTAGTTCTTCACAGCACAGAAAAAAACTCAGCGGATATTCACTTGAAGTCTGGTACAGATTACAGTGCAAAGTCATACAGGACTGCAAAGCAAACGGTTAAGGCACAGGCTCGGTTCAACCCTGAGACCGGTCAGGCAAGCTATAAGGGTCAGGGAAGACTTGTTCCATCCAATCTTGTCGAAGGCGGAAAACAGATCGCTCATAAGGAGGCGCTTCGAAACGAATCTATCCGTGAGGACTTGTCAAAAGCATACTACGATACGGAGGTGAAGCTGACCGATAAGATTGCGAATAAAAAGGGCGTGGAGTCCAAACCAGTCTCAAGAAAAGATCTTGATAAGATGGCAAAGGAAAGCAAGAAGCGTGAATTCAAATCAGGCATCACGGCGAAAAGTGAAATCCAGACGGTGAAGAATGCTTTGAAAGCTGGATATACTACTGCGGCAATTACAGTAGCGTTACAACTTGCTCCAGAGATTTATAAGTTCATCGATTTTTTAATAAAAAACGGAGAACTTGATATATCTCAAGTCAAGGACATTGGTGAGAAAGGAATATCGGCAGGAACTGAGGGATTCCTTCAAGGATCAATTGCGGCGACGCTACAAATGATGTGTAATAGTGGTAAGTTAGGTGAAGCGCTGAAAGGAATCAAGCCAGGACCTCTAGGAGCTATTGTATCAATAGTCTTACAGACTGCAAAGAACAGCATTCTAGTTGCTGCAGGAAAAATATCGTCCAAGCAGATGGGTGCATCGTTTATAAATACAGTTGTCGTATCTAGTGGGTATCTTGCAGTTGCAAAGATAGGGGGAGCAATTGGACAATCACTTGGGTTTAATATTCCGGTAATAGGATATCTGCTTGGTAGTCTTGTAGGAACATCACTATGTGTTGTCTATGGCATAGGAAAAAGGCAGTTAATCTCATTTTGTATAGATACTGGATTTACTTGCTTTGGACTTGTAGAACAAAGCTATGAATTACCAGAAGAGGTACTGCGTGAGATAGGTGTAGATACTATTACAATTCCACGAACAAAAATTGATACTACAGAAATTGCGAAAGCCAATATAGACACAGTTGAAATAAATAAAGTAAAGTATGAAACGATTGATATAACAGTACTTCACCGAGGCATTATAGGCGTGAACAAGATTGGCTATATTACATAGAGAGAAAATTGTTTGTATGAGAACGTTGATTAGTGGCATTTATTATATCAAAGTAGATTAACCAGAGCGGTTAGGCAGCTTTTTCGCTAGGGATGCCTGCGACTGATGAAACTTGTTGAAATCAGAGCAGTTGCAGCCCGAACGTGAATTTTGAACAAAGAAAGTAATACGAATATAAAAAGAAGAAAGGAAAAAATATGAAAATTAAAGTGACAAAAAGACCGACAACCACAAAAGAAAAAGTTATTGGAGGAATAGGGTGGATAGCAGTGATTGGGTGCATTGCTTATCTAATTATAAAATAGAACTGTATGTGTCGGATGAAAGTATATCGGATATACTGAACTCGTACCCAACACAAGGAGCAAACTATGCAAAACATTATAATCAGAGAAGCAACTCCCGCCGATGCGGCAGCCTGCATGGAGCATTCAAGAAGAGTGGGCTCTGAAACTGATAACCTTTCATTTGGAGCAGATGGATTTCCGATATCGCTTGAAGGCGAGAAGGAATATATAGAGATGATGCATGAAGCTCCTCGCTCTGTTCTTTATGTTGCTATCAAAGATGGAGAGGTCGTGGGTACAGTCAGCCTAAATGGTCTTCCGAGGAGGATGAGCCATCGTGCTGAGCTGGGGATTACCGTTTTGATGTCTGAATGGGGCAAGGGTCTTGGCAGTAGGCTCATGGAAACGGTGATTGACTTTGCCGAAAAAAGTGGCATTGAAATCATTGAACTTGCCGTTAGGAGTGACAATGAGAGGGCGATTAGACTCTATAAGAAACACGGTTTTAAGAGTATTGGGGTGTATAAATCATATTTCAAAATAGATAAAAAATATGTTGATTTCAAGCTAATGAATCTATATTTCACTTAGCTCAATTCATTTGACGGTGGGTAAAAATTTATTATATAATTATATTATATAGGGGAAACAGGTGCGAATCCTGTGCGGTCCCGCCACTGTAAGTCTAATCTTATTATGACAAGCCAGATACCTTAGACTCCATCTTGCGATGTACATGGGAGTTATGTTTTTTTGGTGCGTAAATACGGTCGCATATTGGCGACTTTTTTATTTAAAAAAATAAACTATTTTTATGAAAGGAAATGCAAATGAAACAAGCAAGCAGAACTAGAAAATTATTGGCATTTATTCTACTTCTTGCTATGACGCTTAGCAGTGTTCAATTCGCCTTTGCGAATACTGGAGAGACTCCAGAAAACACGGCTA
>ERZ773018.161-NODE-161-length-45582-cov-18.761241_pt1 | contig 45582 bp, 64 predicted proteins | sample MGYA00580840_ERZ773018 | MGnify/ENA primary metagenome ERZ773018 (study PRJEB29015, sample SAMEA2738125) | human oral metagenome | biome: human oral; feature: human-associated habitat; material: saliva | place: China | collected 2256 ... | reverse complement strand
GCACTGTCGTTGTGAGGGCACTGTCGTTGTGAGGGCACTGTCGTTGTGAGGGCACATAGACAGGGGCAGTAAGGGCAACAGGGGCAGTAAGGGCACTGTCGTTGCGTGGTGCGCGGGTGGAGACGAGAGCTGAAAGCAGTGTGAAAAACCACACACTTGACAAATAGAAAATCATATGCTATATGGAGCGAGGTGGGGTGGGGGGTGTCATACCCACCTTTCTATGGGGCTAACATACCTTTCTAGGTTGTGGGTCAAGTCACGTTGCATACTCAATGATTGGCTGCTAAGATATGAGTATCAACAACGAAAGGAGAAAACATGAACCTACAACCCAGGCACCCACAAAGGATCGCCACATACAACACGGTCCCCGGCACTGTCGTACGCCTCAGGAACCCCATCTTCGTGCTTGTCGATGCCTCAAAGGGGCCTCACCAGTGGCTTGCAGCCCACACTGCTCACTACCTTAGCCACGAACAGTTTGCGGGATGACACCGACACCGACACCGACACCTCTACAGATAAGGAGAACAACAATGACTGAGCTTGAACCGCTTATTAAGGCATTCGTCAAAACTCTTGAGGAAGCCAATATCATTACCGCCACACACGACCTTACCAGCACGCAGTTTGAGTGCTTCACTCCTGAGTGCCGACGAATCGTGATGGACTCACTCGACATCGAGCCAGGCACTGTCATCTGTGTCGGCGGCTGGGAAGCAATGCGTGTCGTTGGTAATGGTGACCGCAATGAGTTGGTGTGGGTTGGATTCGACGGTCGTACGTACACCCACGAGGGGTTCGCTGATACTGTTCGTTCGACTCATGATGTCGTGCGTGTCGTCCACTATGGGATTATCTGATGAAGAACACCATCGAACTGGCTGCTGAGTTTATCCGCCGCGCTGCATTTGTCGATGCTAACGCACTACTGAAGGATGAGTGCGGTGTCGAATACAAGAAACCTTCGCAAGTGCAGTATTACGCACTGTTCAAGGACCATGATGATTCGAAGGCCATTAATGAGGCACTAAAGCATGTTGCTGACATGCTCGGGTGCATGACATATATCGAGTATCAAGAGTCCACATCCAGGCTCACGGTTGTCGGTGAAGAGATGGCAGTAGACACCGTTAGGCACGTGTGGCGGATAGCCCTCAAAACCTACATGGCGACACTGAATGAGCGGGTGTCGAAGGCCTCTATAAAAAGCCGAGAAGAGTTCAGGAAGTGGTCGGATGACTATATCCTTGGTTTCTTTGAGGGGCTTACTGCCCGGCACTCGTATGCCCACCCGAGGATTCTTGGACTGCTTGATGGTATGAAAAAGGAGAACAGTGATGCGGGCCTGTGAGTTCCTGTCGAAGGATTACTTGACGTTCGATGCAGGTGGTGGATGCGTGTGATCTACATTGATGATGTCCTCAGCATGAGCAAGCGTTTGTCCGCTATGACTTGGAGACGGCGTGGGATGACTCTGAAGCCTTTACTGTCGAGGTTGGGGTGCCCTTGAAAGAGGCACCATATATGATGGTTCTAGAGGTTACTGTGGACTCCGTTAATGAATTGGTGACAATTGAAAGGCGTCGGGCATAGTGTGGGAGCATCCTTATGATACTACTACGTTCACGGATCGTGATGTCGCTTAAAGAGGCTGAATGATTGAGCCTTACATTGTCGAATACGGCCTGAAGGAGAATTGAAATGTTGGATACACTGTACGCTGTATGGGACTTGGACTGGGATGACCCTGGCATCATTGGTCTTTTTGAAACCAAAGATGAGGCTGACGCTTATGCTGCATATGCAACACATGAGTATTGCCGTGCAATGACTGTTGTCGAATATCTTGCAAAGGAGAATGAGAACAAATGAACCGTAAGCTGGTTGCCATTACAGGCGCACTCATGCTGTCTCTTGGGGCTTGTACCCTGATTATGCTAAGGACTATGACTCGTGCCAGGGTGTCGCTGAAGCAATGATCTACGACTGGATGAATAATGCGAGCAAGGCTGACTAAAGATTGCTATTGCTATACCTGTGGTAGGGTTTTTAACTATCTTGGTATTGCTAGCCATAGGGCTTCGCACGGGCGTAGACGTGAAGATTGCGCCATTAGGTTTACGTATGGTGACGTTAAGAGTTGGAAGTACTCGGAACTGAAAGGGTGTTGGTTGATGCAGGTCACGAAGCATAGTGTTTGTAGCAGTACTATGCTGAATACATAACTGAATAGCCCACCTCAACTCCTTGTAAGCAAGGGACGGTGAATGTTGAGTGGGCACCACCCCTTGTGGCGGAACAGGCAGACGCGCTCGGCTCAAACCCGGGTTCCAGTAAGGAGTATGAGTTCGACTCTCATCAAGGGGACCACCAAGCACCAGGTGCTGGTTGATGAGACGGCCTGAGACAGCGCGCCTCTGATCTCAGGAACACGTACTAGGAGGGTTCGTCCTTCCAGGTACGGGCCTTGTGCGGGCTTACAACACGCACAGTGAGGGGCTGTCGAACATAAGACAGCCCCTCACATTATTACCAACAAAGAGGAAGGAGAAAGAAATGCGACCTTACAGGCAGCATAGCGGCGACGCGGGGGCGGACTTGGAGGTGCCGATCCCATACGTCATTTACCCTCATGAGACCATCTTGGTGAAGACAGGCTACACGCCGCAGATGTTCGACATCCCCCGGGATGCTGTCGGCCTTGTCTTTGCCCGCTCGTCGCTGCACAAGAAGGGCTTGATTCTCGCCAATGGTGTCGGTGTGATCGACTCCGGGTATGAGGGCGAGGTTCTTGTGCCACTGCATAACCTGACCGACAGCCCTGTCGTTCTTGAAGAGCACGAGCGCATTGCGCAGATCGTGGTCCTGCGACTAGAAAACCTGTCTGAATTGTACGATGAGCCAGTCTTGTCCACGAGGAGGCGTGGTAAGGGCGGCTTTGGTTCGACTGGAAAGTGAGAAGAAGTTGAGCATTACTGTTTACTCTAAGCCTCGTTGCCCTCAGTGCACGGCAACGCAGCGCAAGCTGAATGGACTGGGTGCCCCGCACGAGAGTGTGGACGTGTCTGAGGACCCCGAGGCTCTGTCGTTCATTCAGAGTCTCGGGTACAGTCAGGCCCCTGTCGTTGTTGTGAAGGACGGCAAGGGGGCTATCGTGAGACATTGGTCGGGGTTCCGCCCTGATTTGATCAAGAAGGAGGCTGGCAAGTGAGTAAGATTGAGAACCCTGTGAAGCTGGAAGCTGCACGTGCGCGGATGGCGAATGCGCGAGCGTCGCGAAAGAAGATGGATTACCCGGCTGATGTCGAGGCTCGTCTTGATGATTTTCGAGCGCTTGTGCTTGCGCAATTCATTGATGCGGGCCTGTCGGCGTTCAAGGATGGGCGCAAGGTTGGGGGACACTCGGATCGGTATTTCTACAATAAGCTGGTCCGTGGCAGTCTGAATATCAAGGACATGATCCTGTTGAATGATTACTTGCCTATCGACTGGACGCTTATTTTGAAGACGATGCGGCGTCCGAAGGATGTTCTGCGGCCTGTCGATACTGAGCCCGCGCCTGTTGATGTCGTGTTCGCCGATCCGGGTGATGATCCGTTTGCTGCTTTCTTTACTGATGTGGATGGTGTGTGATGGAGCTTAGTCTGCTTGAGTTTGCTAGGGGCATTGGTAGTATTGGGGCTCTTAAGGTCATTAGGCTGCTGGCTCGTGAGGGTTATCTGAAGCGCCATGGAGGTATTAATGTGCCAACACAGAAGGCTGAGGGTCTGCTTGGTGTGCGTCGGGCTATTACTCGGGGTGGTAAGCGGCCTAGTTATCATTGGCAGACATATGTGACCCCGGAAGGGGGGAAGTTCTTTGCTGATATGATTGAAACGGAACTGAGAGACCTCGGACACTGGGAGTTGAAGAGATGAATTGGCAAGACCTCGTTGCCGACACGAATATGTGGATTGACAACTTTGATGAGGGGCGGGCTGGTAACGCTCTTGATTATGTCGTTGTCCACCATAACGCTGGTAAGGCGATGGGCTTTAGTGGCGTGTATGGAGCATTCAGCTCAAATGGTACAAGTGCGCATTATGATGTGGACATTGATGGCAATATTTGCCAGTATGTCCATGACTTCGACACGGCGTGGCATTGCCCGGGCGTGAACAAGAAGTCGATTGGTATTGAGCACGCGAACTCCACTGGTGCTGATGGCGGGTGGGACATTAGTGAGGAGACACTGGATGCTGGTGCGCACCTCACTGCTGCCTTGTGTCGAGGTTACGGCTTGGGGCGTCCGCAGTGGCGAGTGAACGTCTTCCCCCATAGTGACTTCTACTCGACTGAGTGTCCGGCTTCGCTGCGTGATACATATGCAAACGACTACATTGAGAAGGCTCAGCAGTACTACGACGACCTTGACCTTGAGCTGTTGAACAAGGAGGGCTGGGTGTCGCAGGATGGTGGCTGGTGGTATCGGCTGCCCGGTGGCGACTTCGAGACTGGCTGGTTCCCTGTCGCCGGTTCGTGGTACTACGCCAATGAGAAGGGTTGGATTCAGGTTGGCTGGCAGCACATTGATGGCCACTGGTACTACCTGCACCCTGTTCATGATGGGCGCTATGGTGCTATGGAGACCGGTTGGGTGAAGGATGGCGAACACTGGTTCTACCTGAACTCGAAGGGCGAAATGCAGACCGGCTGGGTGCAGCTCAAGGGTAAGTGGTATTACCTGGAAGCTAATGGCGCTATGCGTACCGGGTGGCTGTCGTATCAGGGGGACGATTACTTCTTGACTGATACGGGTGCTATGGCTGTCGGATTGTGCCAGACCCGTCTTGATGGTGGATGCTCGATCTTTGGTGAAGATGGCAAGCTTATCCACGGTCGGATGACGGTTGAGCAGGACGCTGACGGTATTGTGAGGCTTGTCGCGCAGCACTGAGAACTAAAACAAAAAGCCCTGGGCACTTAAGTAGTGTCCAGGGCTTTTTGCATACCAGCGTTTTTGTATAATATTTGTAAGGAGGTTTCTTGAGATGAAGAATGAAGTTCTGACCACTGATCGTACGAAGTGGACGGCACTCACCCCTGAGCGTCGTAAGGCTCTCTATGGTCTGGTTGCTGCTATTGGCATGGTTGGTGTCGCCTATGGCGGGTGGACCGCTGAGAACTGGGAGCAGTGGACGGGCGTGGCCCAACAGGTTCTCTCTGTTGTCGGCCTGATCATTGCTGTCGTTCATACAGGCGGCACCTATGTGGCACCTGCCTATGGTGTGACCGACGGCGACGCCGACTGATTCTCCTGTGGCCCTGGCGCATAGGTGTCAGGGCCACTTCGCTATTCACTATTCTTTAAGGAGTTGAACAATGCCTCGCATTATTGGTAGCGTTAAGACACCCGCGGGTGATCACGTGATGATCAGCCTGTACGTGACGCCTAAGCCTAACCCTGTCGGATCGAACAATCCTGCCACTGACATCCTGGTTGGTGGCTACGCTGTGCAGAACACGAGGCAGCCCGTGTCGATCGATCTCGAACCGGGCACGTACGACGTGCGTATCACCGGGCCGGCTGGTGTCATCGTGGAGAAGGAGATCGGGCTCGCGGCTGATCAGGAGGTGTCACTGAGCGCCTTGGTGGGGGCTGCACCCATTGTGCCCTCGCCTGTTGCCCCTGTCGTTAACGTCAACGTGACGCGGCCGGAGATTCATGTGGTGGCCTCAAAGGTTGAAGCCGAGGCACTGCCTGATGGCACGTACTACTTCCTCATCGACCATGCCACGTCCACGCCGACACTGATTGCCCACGTGGGCGGGCAGTACACGGGCGACACAGGCACGGTCACTGTCGACGGGCAGGCCGGGGACATGGTTGTTGTCGCGCTCAACGTGAAGGCCCTGTCTGATCAGGCGTTCACCTGGCCTGCAGGATGGACAGTGCTTGTCGAACCGTACTGGGTCGGCACTCAGCAGTCTACGATTGCCTACGGCCCGTGGAGTGAGGCTATTACCCTGAAGACCACTAAGGCTGTCGAGGCGGGATATGTGGCCCTGTCGGTGCGCGGTGGTGGCACGCCTACGGCGGGTAGGACGAAGGATCGGACGAAAGACCCGAAGGAAACCACAACGATCACGGCTCCGAAGGCTCCGAGCACCGGTCTCGTGTTTGCGTATGCCTTCGAGCGTACGGCGTCTGAGGAGGCTCGCAGCCAGATCACACTGAGCGCTGGTTGGGAGCTTGTGAACTTCGCGGCTCAAGAGGGTTCTAATTACCAGACGGTGGCGGTTGCGCAGGGCAATGGTGACACGGACGCGGTGTTCACGTACCCGAATGCTCAGTCGACGAATGGCCTTGGTGTTCAGGTGGTGATCCCCGGTGCCTGATCTGTGGTTGCGTCGCACGGCAAGCAAGGACGTGCGTGGGACTCTCTGGGTTCGAGACCGAGGAGGTGATAAGTGGGTGGCTGGCACCCGCACGGTGTCGAAGCCTACCCCTGCGCCAGCTGGTAGTGCCGTTGACCGTTTCCTGGCCTCTAAGCCATTCTACGTGGCGCACAGGCTCGGCGGTACCGAGTACCCGGAGTTCACACGCCAAGGGCTAGAAGCGTCGTTGCGTGCCGGATTTAAGGCCTTGGAGCTGTCGGTGCGCCGCTGTTCAACCGGCGAGTTTGTTCTGATCCACGATTGGGTGACCACACGTACAGTGGCGGGCACGGACTATCAGATCTGGAACACCCCCTGGTCTCTACTCTCCGGCTTGCAGCAGGCCTCCGGTGGATTCCTGCGTCTCACGGACGTTCTCGATCAGGTTGGCGACGACGTCGTGCTCGCTGTCGATCACAAGGTGACGAGCAGTAAGGAGGTGGGCAGCGCGGGTGATATGGAGTCCGAGGCCACCTTGTTTGACCTTCTTGAAGGCCGGTTTGGTGTGGAAGATGCAAAGCGTCGTGTCATCATCAAGCATTTCATCAAGGGTGGTGTCTCTGTTCGTGCCCGCGAGCGCGGCTACAAGACCATGTGCATGATGTACCCGAATGAGATTGCTGATGCGGACCTGTCGATGTTTGATGTGCTCGGCATGGAATGGAGCGCTGACCAGGGCGTGTGGGATACTCTCAAGGCGACGGGCAAGCCTTTGATTGCGCACATTATTACGACGAAGCAGCAGGCTGATTTGGCCCTGTCGAAGGGCGCTACAGGCTTGATGGCGTCTGTGCCAAGTGTCGTTCATCCGTGATCTTAAACGACCGCCCTACATTAATTAGTGGGGTGGTCGTTTATACTATTGCTATGAAGAACATATTGAACACGATGGAAGAACCACGTTCAGTAACGGCAGTTATGGTGCTGGTTTATTGCCTTATCTCTATTACTGGCACCCTGTTCCTTTTGCGCGTGGGGAGCCTGTCATGGCTTGTTATTACGGCAGGCGCCATCATGTTGGTGTCGGGGTTTCTTGGTGCGCCTTCTGCGTGGAGGGGTAGTTGGTGGCTGGAAGGGCCGGCGGCACTGCTGGCTGTTGTTGGAATGCTGCTGATCGCAGTTGATGAGGTGCTGCTGCCAACGGCCCATGTTAGGTGGCCTTTGCATGTTATTATCTTATCAGTAATTATCGGCTTACTTTTCCTGGGCAGGGCCTTGCGGGTATGGCCCTACTCGTACCGTCCCGGCGTCTTGCCGAAGACAGAACTGGAAAAGGCTGAAGAGAAGTACACGAAGACCCGCAAGGAGTACTTGGCGGCTATCAACAACTAGGAGCACCATTGAATACTGCAATCGTTGGAGTAGTGTGCTCTGGTGCAACACTTCTCGTCAAAGCCATCATTGATCTTTGTGTCAAGCGCTATGAAAAGGCTCAAAAGATTAAAGAGGCTCGTGAAGATCTTGAGGCTGATCTTCGCACGCAAGCGTTCCTGTGGAAGGAACATGCTTATGCGGTGCGTGTCGCCGCTATCCAGGCCGGCGTGAAGGTAGAAGACCTGCCTTCAGTACCTAAGGAGGATTAATGTCATTTCTTATTGGTGTGTTTGTCGGCTTGATTGTTGGCACTGTCGGTACGTATGTATACTTGGATCATAAGTTCCAGAAGACTATTGAGGGGGTTATTCGTGAGTTCAATGAGCGAATCTCGGACGCTTTTGACGAGTGATGACCCAGGAGTGAAAGGGCGGCGAGATGCCGCCTTGTCGTTGCTGAAGCGTGGCGCTGATCGTAACAAGATCATTGAGGCGACAGGCTTTACGTCGGACGAGCTGTTCGTTATCGAGCAGGCGTATTACGACAGCCGACAGGAACTCTCACCTCGCAACATGCGCATCAAGCAGCTTGACCGTCTTGATGCGCTTGTTGACATGGCCTACTCGCAGATTGAGATGTTTGGTCTTGCTGATGAGAAGGGCAATTGGGGTGCGAACATTCAGGGGCTTCTTGCGGTCTTGCGTGAAATCTCTGAGGTTGCGAACCTGAAGCGACAGACCGTGACACATGAGATTCGGGTGATCGAGGAGAAGCAGGTAGCAGTCATGCTGTCGTTCACCAACCAGGTGCTCGAAGAGTACACGGCGCTTGTGTATCCTCATTTGTCCGCTGAGGCGAAGCGCGCCCTGGAGACGAACAAGGCTGACTGGTTCTCTCAGGCTGTGAATAAGCCTGCGGCATTGCTTGAAGCTACTGTCGAGATGGAGGGTGACTGATGCTGCCTTTCGGTGCTGTCGCTAAGAAGTTCTCTGACGCTCAGCGCCTTGAGGTATGGCGCAACAACCCTGCTAAGTGGGCTGAAGACCACGGCCTGTTCATGTGGTCTAAGCAGCGTGAAGTTTCACAGTCCGTTGTTGAGCACCAGAAAACCCTTGTGGTTACGGGCAACGGGGCCGGGAAAAGTCGTTTGTCAGCTACCCTTGTTAACTGGTGGGTAGACACCCATCCTGTCGATGACACGACGGTCGTCACGACGGCGACAAACTGGAAACAGGTACGCAACGTTCTGTGGAAAGAGATCCCCCGTGTCAAGGCTGTAGCAGGTATCCGAGGCAAAGTGAACGCCGATGCAACGTGGAAGATGGATGACCGACAGGACCCTATTGCTTTCGGTATGAAGCCGGACGATAAGGACGAGTCCGGCTTCCAGGGTGTCCACGACCAGTACGTCCTCGTCATCATGGACGAGGCCGGAGGCATCTCCAAGGAAATCTTCACCGCAGCCGACGCCATCACGACGAACAAGTACGCACGCATCCTGGCCATTGCTAACCCGAACGACCCATCATGCTACATGGCCGAGGTCTACAAGCGCGAGATGCGCCTGAAGCCCGAAGAACGCTCGTGGAACATCATCCAGTTCGGAGCATACGACACACCTAACTTCACGGGCGAAGTCGTGCCTGTCGAGGTTGCGACACGTCTCGTGCAGGTTGACTGGGTTGAGGCACGTAAGAAGGAATGGGGCGAGGATGACCCCCGCTTTGTCGCACGTGTCCTTGGCGAGTTCCCTGACGTGTCTGACGACGGCCTGTTCAACATGGGGCGCGTCATGCAGTCCATGGAAGCCTACGACACCTCCGAGCCGGATGAGGGCATGCCGATCACGATTGGTGTCGATGTGGCCCGGTACGGCTCCGACAGTTCCGTGATCGTGTCGAACCAGGGTGGCTACATCAGGATTCATGGCCGGTATCAGGGCTTGAATGGTCCTGAGCTTGCACGCAAGGTCGGCGAACTGGCCGTGGAGATGGGGGCTGTCGAGATTCGTATTGACGCGATTGGTGTCGGTGCATCAGTGCTCGACAGCATCTACAACTTCGTTCCGCCAACCATTTCCGTCGTCGGCATTCACGGTAACGCGAAGTCAGGGGACTCCACGAAGTGGTACAACTACCGTGCAGCTATGTACGACCAGTTTGCCAAGGCTGTTGCTGATGGAAGGGTGTCTCTTCCTGATGACGACGAGCTGCATAACGAGATTGCGTCGATCAAATATGAGTACCGTGGGTCCGCGCTGCTCATTGAATCGAAAGAGAATATGCGTAAGCGTGGCATTAAGTCTCCTGACGTTCTTGATGCTGTTATTTATGCATACCAAAACATTGGTGCAATTATGGCAGGTGACTCCGAGGGACAATACTTTTCACCGGATGATTTGTTGGATGCCGATGACCTTACTGACTTCATGTTTGAGGATGAATTGGCTTACTTTATTGCGTGATAGACTTAGTTTATGAAGTACGAGCAGAAACTTATCGAGGCTTTGGGGGCTTATTCTGAGTCCCTTGCCCGCCTTCGACAGGAGGACATCGGCTGGGTGTCGTTGTCTGCTGTTGAGGGTGCTGACTCGCTTATTACTCTTGATGTTATCCGGGATCATTCCGCACGCGCACGTCGCTTGGCCACGCTGAATCCGATTGTGAAGCGTGGTCTTGTCGTCCGCAACGGCTACATGTGGTCAGACCCGGTCGTATATAAGGGTGCGACAAGGGCTGCACGTAAGGTGATCGACGAGAACGCTAAGGCGTGCTTCAGTGTGCAGGCTCGTGTCCGTGATGAGCAGGCGTTCAACACGGATGGCTGTGTTATCTACCTTGTCGATAAGACGACGAAGACGGTCATGCCTATCCCGTTGATGCGTCTTGGTGGTGTTGCCACTGATGATGTGACCGGGGATGTCGTTGCACTGCTTATTAATCCTGCGACTACGGGGGACCCTCAGTGGTACATGCTGTGGGATCACACGGGCGTGACGATTAATGCCGCGAACTACAAGGTGAATCACCGCCTGACTGCTGTGTATGCGACAGTGAACCGGCTAAGCGCTGAACATTATGGCAAGCCTGATCTGATGGGTGCGTTGAATTATGCTCAGGCTTATAAGGAGCATCTGGAAATTGCACGCATGATGCAGAAGTCCTTGTCGCGCCTGGCTTTCAAAGCGAAGTCCGTGAATGCAAAGCAGCAGCAGGCCGTGACGGCTCGTATGGCTGGCATGGGTGTCGGCGGCACTGCCTCGATTGGGGCTGGTCAGGACATTCAGGCGATTACGAAGGCCGGTGCTGGTGTCGATTTCTCTGCTGGCACGCCTCTTGCGGCCATGGTGTCGGCTGCGCTCGACATCCCTCTGTCGGTGCTGTTGACGGATGGTTCTGCTGGTGGACGACAGGGCGCTGAGACTGCTCTGGAAGACCCTACCTTCAAGGCGTTGGAGCTTCGTCGTCAGCTTCATATCGACATGCTTAATGAGGTTGCGCAGGCTCTCGGCATTAAGATCAATGTCGAGTACGGTTCGATCAATAATGACCAGACGCATCGTCGCATTCAATCTCTAACGCTCGCGTATCAGAATGGCGCGTTGCATCAGGTTGAAATGCGCTCCGGTGTATTGCAGTTGTTGAAGATTGCCGGGTCTTTGCCTTTGGAGGATTTGCCTGAGCTGCCTTCTGAAGATGAGGGCAAGGAAGACTCGACATCGACAAAGAGTGATGACGAGACCAAGGACGGGCGTGCGACAGGTGTCGGACCCCTGTCGGACGGAACAAACGACAATAGGAATAGGGGGACCGATGCATAAGCTGCATGAGTCTTTCTCACCGGAGGCTAGTTCTCTAGGTGATGGGAAGTATCGGATTCGCATTATCGTGCCGGGTCAGGGTTCAAGTGGTATTTACACTGCTGAGAACTTGGCTGAGTCTGCGCCTTTGTTCAAGGCCGGCACCGAGATGTTCATTGACCATCCGACAGAAACTGAGGAGTGGGAGCGCCCGGAGCGTTCTATTCGTGATTATGCTGGTGTCTTCTTGGAGGATGCCACTGTCGGGGAAGATGGCGCACTCTACACTGTGTGTAAGGTGTTCTCAGGGGTCAATGAGTTGATCAAGGATAAGTGGGAGTATATCGGTGTTTCCATTAATGCCTGGTGCGCTGACCCTATTAGTGAGAATGGTATTGTTCCACCTATTGCTGGTGTGCGTTCGGTTGACTTTGTGACTACTCCGGGTGCGGGTGGAGTTATTACCGATCTGCTAGAATCTAATCGAAACGACAATTACGTTAAGGAGGCGGGCATGGACAAGGAGATCGAGTCCAAGTTCGACGAGCTGAAGGGCGAGATTGCTTCTGTTATTGAAGCCCTCGGTTCTAAGCTCGAAGCTGCTACGGCTACTATTCAGGAGGCCAAGGCAGAAGAGCCTACCGAAGAGGCATCTGTCGATGTTGATTCGGTTCTTGAGGCTGGCCGCAAGATTGCTGAGTCCGGTTTGCCGGAGGCTGCCATCGTGCGTGTTCGTGAGGCCGTGAAGGCTGGTGCGGATGTTGATTCCGCTTTGGAGTCTGAGCGTGCTTATCTGAAGGAGGCTGTGGCGGCTACTGCTACCCCGGTTGACGACAAGCCTGTTAACACTTTCAAGAAGATCGGTTGGTGATCACTGTGGCGGTTATGCCTATTAAGGTTCCGGTTGTCAAGGACAATCAGATTTTCGAGTACTCGGATACTCTTTCTCTGCCTGTCGATGCAACACAGGCTCATCTTGAGCCGGGTGATGTCGTTGTCATTAATAAGACGAACGGCATTGCGGGCATTCTTCAGTCGAAGGTTCGCCCCACGACTGCTGAGCCTGAGAAGACCCTCGGTGAGGTCCTGACTGCTCCGACCTACGGCCTGAACGGCCCCGGCTACGCCTCTGTGCGTGTCGCAGGCGGTGTGTTCGAGCTGACCGGCAAGGTCACTGCTGATGCCAAGGCCGGTGACCCTGTGTACGTGAAGGCTGCGACGGGTGCTGGCACCAAGCCCGTTGTGACGACCGTCAAGACGGGCGCGGATGTCATTATCGGCTGGCTGAAGGAGCCGGTGTCGTCCGCTTCTGTCGATCAGAAGATGCAGGTTGTCCTTGCGCCTGCAAAGACCGCCTGATAGGAGGCAATTAAAGTGCGTTTCAAGAACCAGGAAGACTTCAATACCCAGTTGGCCGAGGCCCTTGCAGGTGACCGTCTTGCACAGGCTCGCCTGAAGGAAGCCGTCACCTCTGACCAGCTCGCGGGCATGTTCGTGACAGCCGCCAACGTGCGCTTCCAGGAGTACTTCGACTCCTACAACACCTTGTGGGGCAATATTGCGACGAAGGAGCTGTTGACGGATTTCCGCCCGGCTTCGCTGCTGTCGCTGAAGCCCGACTCCACGACTGTGCCCATCGACAATGGTGGCTACAAGCACCCTGTCGGCACGTTGCCTCATGTGCCTGAGCTGACGCCGTACCCCACCATGTCGTACCAGGCAGAGGGTGCGTTTATCACCGCCAGCAAGCATGGTGCTCGTATCCAGTTCTCCTTCGAGTCGTTTATCAACGATGAGTGGAACGTGATTGCACGTTTCCCGAAGGATGCTGCGACGCTTGCTGCGCGTACTGAGGACCTTCTGGTCCTGCTGCAGATCTTCGATCCGGTCACGAAGTCTCTTCGTGCTGACGTGTTTAACGACGCCAACAAGACGAAGGCTGACTTCACGACCGTTCCGGATGAGTTCACGGGCGGCACGGGTGCTGGTGGTGTCGGTGGCGTGAAGAACGCGGCTTTGTCGTTCGACGCTATTGTGGCCGCACGCTACCAGGCGCTTGCGACTATTCGTGATGGCCACTCCACGTACGTGCCTGAAGGCTTCGTGCTGGTGACCAACCCGTCTCTGGCCGAGGTCGCCAAGAACTACACCCTCATCAATGAGATTCGTACGCAGGTTGGCAAGCGCACGGAGATCAAGGCGAACCCGCTGAAGGGTCTGGAGGTGCTTTCCTCTGACCTCATCTCTGTCGTTGGTGGCGAGAAGGCATGGGTCCTCCTTCCGAAGGGTGGTCGCGCCAATGGCAAGACTGTCCTGGCCAAGACCGGAATGATGGGTCGTGAGGCTCCTGAGCTTCGCATCCATAACAAGACCGGCCAGATGCTCGGCGGCGGGGATGTTAACCCTTATGAGGGTTCGTTCGACAATGATGATGTCGAGATTCGTATTCGTCAGATTGCCGGTGCGGGCTTGGTCCGCTATGATGGCGTTATCGGGTCTACGGGCCTGAACTCCTGACGGATTAACTGAACCCCCTATGGCCTTTGCTGTAGGGGGTTCAGTTATACTTAGATCATGATTGACTACACTTCTCCTATTGGCCAGGTAAGGGTTCTTATTCCTGACTTGCGTAAGTTGGAGGACTTGCGTGATCTTCGTAATGAGGCTCGCTATTTGTTTACGGATGATGAGATTTTTGCGTTCCTTGCTGTTAACAATGGAAATGTGAAGCGGGCCGCTGCTGATGCGTGCGACGCTATCGGCATGGATAAGGCATTGCAGCTTCTCGTCTTGAAGACTGATGATAAGCAGACGGATGGCGCTAAGCTGCTTGATGCCATTGTGAAGCGTGCGAAGACTTTGCGGGAGCAGGCGAAGGAAGATGATGAGAATAACCTGTCGTTTGATGTCATCCTGCCGTCATATGAGCCTGTTGATTGGGTGGTGAACTTCTAGTGGCGCTGTCGATTGAGCCTAATATCCATCCGTTGTTTGTGACTCTTGCGCATTATCCGTTGGAGTTGTTGGCTAATAGCAAGATCAGTGTGTATCGGACTCCTGATTCTGTCGAGCATGAGTGGGACCCTGAGCACGGACTACATAACCGGGAGAACCTGCCTATCTGGGTTGGGTGGGCGAACATTACCCCTAACGTTGACTGGCGTGCTCGTAATCGCGAGTGGGCTGGTGAAGTGACGGGCGTGCACGCGTACCGTATTCAGCTTCTTCATATCGACAAGAATGAGATTGTGGGCGAGCATCTGTGGGGTGATCCTTCTATGCGTGTGTCGTTTGCGGAGGGTATGCGTGTGGTGATTAATGAGTCTCCTGCTGACCCTAGGCAGAATGGGTTGAAGCTGGTTGTACGTAACGCTGTGTTCGACTCGCTGCCGTGGCAGCCGTCGCTGCTGTGTGACTTTGAGACGGGGGATACTAATGGCCAGAACTAAGAAGGTTGTCCGCTTTGATGGGCGTGTCGCTGGCATTAAGGTCACTGTCGAATCTGACCGGTATGGTGTCGCCGCTCGTGCGAAGAAGAAGATTATTGACACCGCGTGGAAGCGTGTGAATGAGGCTGCTCAGGCTGCTGCTGTCGCTTCCACTGAGTATGGGCGGGCGCTGATCGATACGGATCCTCGGCGTGTCGATACAGGCTATATGCGTGACACTTTCAGTGTCGATGCGTCTAAGGGTGGTAAGGTCGTGGAGATCGGTTGGCATAAGTGGGCGCGCGAGAAACCCTACTACTCATGGCAGGAGAATGGTACCCAGGGTAATAGGACGACAGGGTACTTGCGATCTGGTTTGCGTGCCAAGGCGAAGAAGTCTGCGGGTAAGGGTATTACTCCGGCGAAGTACCTGCCTCGTGTGACGAAGGTGTTCCGTGAGGAGTTTTATGGGAGGTTGAAGTGAGGGATCGTACTCTTGAGTTTGACAGGGCTTGTCTTGATTTATTGCGGGGCATCCGGGATATTGAGGTCTTTGATTCTTTTGCTCGTGATGCGAAGAAGCCTTTGTATATTGTGTACCACGGTGGGGCGGAAATTAACCGCTACTTGAACTCGTATCTGTCGATGGCAGGACACACTCAGGATGTGTATGAGCATCCTTTTTATGTGGATGTTTATGGTGAGAATAAGGAAATGCTCGACCGGCTGGTGTCGGTTGTGAAGGAAAAGCTCATTGGTGCTGTGTTGATTGACGGGTCGAATGAGGTGAACATTGCGGCTTCTGTCGGTTCGACGGCGGATCATGATTCGACATTGCGGCCTACTGTTTATCAGCGTCATATGAGTTTCTACGTGAACCTAGATAGGGGGGATTGATATGCGAGTACGGAATATCTACACGGGTATTGTGTGCGAAAAGTCTAAGGACATGCTGTCGGTGTTGCCCGATATGTATGAGCCTGTTGATGACGATACGCCCATGACACAGCCTAAGTGCTGTGGTGCGGATGATATCATTGATATTGACAATACGACGGATCAGGAGGACTGATTATGCCCAAGATGCTTTCTCCGAATACCACTATTTGGTGGATTTCGGCTGACAGTGTTACCAACAAGGATGACCTTTTTAAGGTTGCCACTTACACGGGTGCCTCAGCTAAGGCCGTGGACATTTCGTGTGCCATTGCGGCTGGCATGACGCTGGGTGCGACCGACAGCGACACGGATGACTCGCGTTCCATTTGCGACTCCGGAAACGCCAAGACCCCCACGGTGTCGAACTACGAGGCTTCTCTGACGTTCTTCCGTGAGGCGATTGCACCCGGCCAGAAGGCAGCGGGTAACACGAGCGTCTACGACAAGGCGTTCCAGCTTTTCAAGCGGGGCGTCCTTGATGGCCTGAACGAGGGCTACCTTGCTCAGCGTATTGGCTTCCGACAGGGTACTCCTGTCGAGGCTGGCATGGAGATCAGCGTGTTCAAGGTTGTTGCAGACAACCCGAAGGATGAACTGGGTGACGGCGATAAGCCTATCCAGTTCACAGTTCCATTCCTGCCCCAGGGCTATATGGAACTGAATAAGCCCATCGCGGCCTGATAGAATACCCTCGTACCTCCGAGGTACGGGGGTATTCTCATATCTGATTGGAGTAGACATCATGCCTTTTGAACTGTCTAAGATCATCTCTTCTATCAAGCCCACTGTAAAGACCATCGACGTACCATTGAACACTGAGGATGCTGAAAAGCTAGTGGAGCTGACGGAGATTGCAAAGACTGCACAACTGCAAGAAGCACCCTATTCTCGGTCGATTACTGACACCACACCTGGTGTCGAATTGGCCGAGAAGATTGAGGAGCTGCATAAGCAGACGATCACTCTTCGTCTTCGTGCGCTGTCGAACAAGGAGCTACAGGTCCTCAAGCGCCGCGTGTGGACGGATCCTGTCTTTTCAACGAAGAACAAGAATGCTGATGAGAAGACAGTTATTGATGTCGAGCGCGAGGATCGACTGATGGAGTACATCATTGCTCACGCCTGTGTCGAAGTCATTGACAACTCGACTGGTGAGTCTCAGAAAGGTCTGTCGGACGAAGAGGCTACTGAGCTTCGTGGCGCGCTTCCTGAGTTCTTGTGGCAGCAGATTTGCACCACGTGGAATGACGCTCAGACGCTGGGTGTCATGGTGTCGGAGGCGATCAGTGACCCCACGTTTCGTGGGGACGGAACTGTCGAAGCAGGAGAATCAGTGGATGCTCTTGCTTCTGAAAACAGCGAGGGCTGAAGGTAAGCCGCCAACACTGTTTATTGGTGCACATGGTATGTTTGCTCGCACCTTGCCTGTGTGGTTTGGCGACGACAAGGACTACGAGTCGGTCCCTCAAACTGAATACACGCCGCTTGATCTGGCTTTGTGTGCTGGCTATCAGTATTACCTCGACAGCCTGTGTAACAAATGCGGAACACCCTTGTGGTATGGGCGCAGCGAGCACTCATCCATTGAGTTCCATGTTGGGCATTCGACGTGCTATTCGTGTGCTGAGCTTGAGACGTATCGGGAGAAGCAGCGGGATTCAAGGCCTGGTGAAAGCACCTACACAGTGATGGATACTGTCGAGTATTCTGATGGCACAAAGGAACCAATGCCTTCTCCTTTGGAGGCACTGGAGTTCGTTAAGTGAGAATTGTCCCTGGTATCATTGAAGTGGTACCAGGGACAATTCTATGTAGGGGATTAAGACATGAGTGACGAGTCGATCAAGATTGACATTGATGTCAATTCTGCAGGGGCTGAAAAGGCTGCGCGGGATATTAGTGCTCTGGAAAAGCAGATCGGCTCTTTGCAGTCTGCTGTTGCTGCATTGAAGGCCCCGTCCGGTCGTGGTGGTTCTGTCCTTGATTCGCTGCAGCTTAATAGCGGCAAGGTCAAGAACATGCGTGAGACGGCGACAGCGTTGAAGTCTGTTGCTGATGGCCTGTCGTCTGTGTCGCGTGCCGGGGACGGCATGACGAAGGTTGACTTGGCGGCGGGTGTTGATAAGGCTGTATCAGCGTACCGTAGCTTTGTGCGCGAAATGCAGGCCAGCAATAAGCTGACGAATGATCACATTCAAAAGCTGAAGGATACTGCTGCTGCGATGCGTGATGTCGCATCAGCGACTAATGCTATGGCTACTGCTGAGGATAAGGCGAAGCGTGCGCAGGCCGCGTTGAACCAGTCGCAGGCTCGTAAGACCGAGGCTCAGGCTGAGAAGCTTCGCGCGCAGGCAACAGTGAAGCGCGAGGATAACGCTATCCCATTGCAGCGACAGAAGGGCCGGGACGAGCGGAACCTCGTAAAGACGAAAGGTGCTGAGGCCGCTCGTCTTGCCGAAATCCAGGCTGCGACACAGTTGCAGCAGGCCGAGCTGAAGCTTGCTGGCGTGACTGCTAGCGCTGAGGCGAAGCGTGAGGCTGCGGCTGTCGCTGCGTCTGCGCGTATTGCTGCTGCTCGTGAGGCTGAGGCTGGCCGTACGCAGCGTGCTGTGATCAAAGAGCAGGGTGCGGGCGAGCGCCAGGCAATGCGTATTAACGCATCCCAGGCGAAAGCGCAACTCCGTGCGAACGAGCAGGCGATTGAGAACGTTCGTTATGCCGCACGTGATACGGCTGTGTATTACGGGGCTATTACTGCTGGCCTTGGCACGCTGGTGTCGGCCGCTGCGCAGGCTGGCATTGCTCAGGAGCGCGCGTTTGCTGACGTGAAGCGTACGGCTCAGGGGACGACAGCTGATCTCGCTGCGCTTCATAAGGCGTACACGGACCTTTCGACGCAGAAGGTTGTGACGCCTTTTGCTGATCTTGCGAAGATCGGCACGCTGGGCGCGCAGATGAACATTCCGACGAAGGATCTGAAGGACTTCACGACGGCTGTTGCTGAGTTCTCGACGGTTACGGAGATGGATGTCGAGGCTGCAACGACAGCATTTGGCCGTTTCGGCCAGATGATGGGCGGCTTGCAGGAGTCTTCCAAGGGCGCGGGGGACGGCTACAAGATTCTCGCGAACCAGGTTGCTGACCTTGGTGCGAAGTCTGTTGCGACGGAGCCTGAGATTGCCAACATGATGGTGAGTATCGCTGCCCAGGGCAAGAGTGCGGGCTTTACTCAGAACCAGATCTTGGCGTTGTCGTCTACGTTGTCGTCGCTTGCTATTCCGAAGGAGTGGGCACGTGGTTCGCTTCAGCGCATCTTCAACTCGATCAACGCGGCGGCTGCTGAGGGCGGCGACGCCATGCACACGTACGCGCGGGCTGTCGGCGTGACGGATGCTGAGTTCCAGAAGCTGTGGCGTGATGACCCGAATAAGGTGTTCCAGGGCATCTTGCAGAACCTTGCGGGCATCGGCGACAAGGTGCAGAAGGCTCAGGCTATTAAGGATTTGGGCTTTAAGAACGTGCGTGACGTGGAGCTGCTGTCGCGTATGTCGAACAGTGTTGGTTTGTACGTGGAGCAGTTGGAGGAGGCTGAGCGAGCGTCGAAGAATACGTCGTTCATTGATGATTCGATGTCGATCATCACCGATACTATGTCGGCGAAGTTGCAGCAGTTCCAGAACGCCCTGCAGAATGCCGGCGCGGCCATGAATTCTAGCTTCATGGTGCCGATGAAGACTGTTGTCACGGTGGCGACGATGGCTGTGAATGCTTTTGCGAAGCTGCCCGCTCCTATTCAGGCGTTCGTTGGTGCTTTGACTGCTGTGGGTATTGCTCGCGTTGGTATGGTGGCGACGAAGGCAGCGCTGGTGTCGATGTCTGCGACGTACATGCAGATGGGGTCTCGCGTGATGCAGGCGACGGGTCAGCAGACCTTGTCGTGGGGCGTGGTGTGGCAGGCCGTGAAGCAGGCTCAGGCCGGTGTCGTTGCGTACGATGGGTCGCTTGCTTCCAACGTGGGTACTGCTAATGCTGCGGCTGCGGCTAACCAGAGGCTTGCCGCGTCGGACTCAGCTGTCGCTGTGGCCGCGGGTAAGGCAGCCGCTGCGAAGGAGGCCCAGGCGGCGGCGTCTGCTGTTACGACGGGCGCTCAGGTGGCTGCTGGTGCTGGCCAGGCTGTCGGCGCTTTGTCGAAGTTGTCTGCTGTCGGTTCTGGCCTGATGGCGATGTTTGGTGGGCCGTGGGGTCTGGCTATCACTGGCGCTATTACGGCGGCATCTGTCGCTGCGTCGTATCTTGGTGACTCGTTTACGGGGGCGTCTGAGAAGGCTGAGAACCTGAAGGCCGCTGTCGGCGGTTCGTCGGCGATTCTGAAGGCTTTGGCTGAGGATACGAAGGAAGTTGGTTCTGGCGCCCAGACTAGCTTTGCTGAGTTGAACGCTACGATCCAGCAGAACGGCCAGACTCTCACCTCGAATGGTGAGGCACTTGGCTATTACGTGGATAAGTCCGGCCAGGTTGTTCAGACGACACAGGCTCAGGCTGAGGCGTTCGGCTATTCGACGCTGAAGATCGGTGAGCACACGCAGGCGCTGATTTCTGACGCTATTCAGGGTTCTGATTCGTTTAAGAACATGTCGAAGCAGACGAAGCAGGCGCTTGTTGATATGGGCTTCAGTTACGCTCAGTACATTAAGTTGGCGTCTACGTCCGAGGCTGAGGGCGGTGGTAAGGCTGCTGCTGACGCGTATGTGGATGGGTATATCGCGCAGATCCAGGCTCGTTCTAACGAGGCTGCGCAGGCCGCTCTTGAGACTGCCTCTGCTGGTGGTGGTGATCCGTCGGCCGCGATTTCGGTGAGTACTCAGAAGTATGACGAGCAGATCAGTGTTTTGAATGAGTTGAAGGGCCAGACTGAGGGTGTCGGCGGCGCTATGCGTGACGCTCTGAATGATGCTCAGTTGTTTGGTCAGCAGATGACTGAGGCTGGCGACAGTTCGGAGGAGGCGTCGTTTAAGGTTGGTGATGCTAAGAACGAGTTCAAGGATCTTGGCGAGGTCCTACGTTCTGTCTTGGATGAGATGTTTTCGTCTGCTGATGCTGCTGCTGCGCTCGACAGTGCGTTGCAGCAGGTGTATGAGTCGATGCAGCAGAACGGCACGTCGATGGACCCGAACTCTGCTGAGGGTCAGGCGAATATTGCGGCCATTGAGGATTATTTCCAGGCGATGGGTAACGCTGCTGCTGCAGGTATTGAGGAGATGGGCCTGACTGGCGAGGAGGCGTACCAGTACGCTCAGCAGTCGATCCAGGACACGATTGATTACTTGGCGGCTCAGGGCTTCGATATGAGTGCGTTCGAGGCTCAGCGTGACACGATGGCCGCGATTATTGCCCAGCCGTACCAGTCGGGTGAGGTGGACCATTCAGCCACGGATGCGTCGTTGAATGAGATGGTGGGCAATGCTGCTAGTGCGGTGAATCAGGCTCAGGGGTTCTTGGGTAAGGTTCAGGCTATTTGGCAGTCGATTCAGGGTTACATGTCGCAGATCGGTGGTGCGAAGTCGAAGACGGGCAAGGGTTCGTTTACTCTTGGCCAGAAGTCGAAGATTCGTACGCCTACGTTTGCTTTGCGTAACAATGGGAAGTCGGCGTTTAGTGGTGCTAATTTCCGTGCGAAGCCTCAGCGTTCGTCCGGTGGCGGGGGTGGAAGAGGTTCCCATTCGCCTCGTTCTGGTGGTGGTGGCGGCCATGGTTCGTCGCCGTCGTCTCGTGCTCGTAAGGAGACGAAGACGGCTGCTGAGATTTTTGAGGACTTCCTGTCGAGGTTGAAGTCTGCGCTCGACAAGGCGCTGCAGTCGTGGTGGCGTTCGACGACAGCCCAGGATAACTACCACAAGGGCCTCAACTCTTTGCGTAAGGATGTTGAGAACACGACGAGCAAGATCAAGAATCTTCGTAAGGAGAATGAGAAGCTTGCGTCGGATATGCGTAGGGCTCAGCAGGAGTTGCATGATGCCGAGTTCTTCCATGCTGTCGCCGTAAAGTACGGCGACGAGGAGCGTATGCAGTCTACTCAGACTGATATTGATGAGGCGAAGCAGAAGATCAACGAGGGTCAGTCGAAGATTGCTGACAACGACAAGGAGATCGCGACTCTTCAGGCTGGCCAGTTCGCGTTGAAGGGGTACACGGAGGCGGCTATTGCTAACCGTGAGGCTTTGCGGTCGTTGCAGTCTCAGATGATTGGTCTGATTGAGGCTTATGCGGCTGCTGGCCATTCGACACAGGAGATCGAGGCGTATACGCAGTCGCTGAAGCAGCAGTTTATCTCTCAGGTGACTCAGCTGGGTTATAACCAGGGTGAGGTGACTGAGTTGGCTGGTGCGTTCGACAGCCTGACTGGGACGATTGGTCAGGTTCCTCGTGATGTTCGCGAAAACGTGACGGATAACGGGACTGTTGGTGCGACACAGGGTGCTATTGATGGCATTCATGCTGATCCTGTGACTGTTCCGGTGCAGCCTTCGCAGTCTACGATTACTGTTCGGATGCGAGTTGTTCCTGATTTGAGTCAGGTTTTGACTGGTAAGCGTCATTGGGGTAAGGCGGGTCCTTGGGCTGATGGTTATCAGTTCTTTGATGGTGGTCTGATTCCGTCTAGGGGGTTTGCTTCTGGCGGTTTGGTACCGGGTCGGCCTCCGGCTAATCCTAGTGTCGACAATCTGCTGGCTACAAATGGCAACGGTCTGTTTAGTGTGCGTAGTGGTGAGTATGTCGTTTCTCAGCCTGCTGTCGATTTCTACGGTAAGGGCTTCATGAATGCCTTGAACACGATGCAGGTGCCAGTAATGTCTGGTGGTGGCTATTCTGCTGGCGCTGGTGATGGTCTTGTTACAATTAATCCAGCACAGTTTAATGAGCTTGTCCGGGCTGTTTCGACAACAGTTATGTTGAATGGGCGGGCCATTAGCAAGAATATCGACAGCAATAACGTGAGGAGTGGTAACCGTGGCGTCTACTAGGGGTTGTTCGACTCGTGAGGTTTATTTCGCGGTTGGGGAGTTTGTGTCGTGGTTTCCGGCTCCTGATGAGTCCCCGACAGCTGATAGTGTGCAGTTCGGCAGTGATTCGACAACGTTGCTGAATGGCTTTGCGTCGATTAATGGTTCGGTGTATGGGCATCGGAAGTATGAGCTGAATTGGTCGTACTTGAATCGTGATCAGGCTGAGTTGTTCCGTCGGTTGTTTTTGAATCGTGGGAACGAGTGGGTGTCGTATGCTGATCCATTCTCGTTCAATAATATGTTGTCGCCGTTGATGGGTTTACCTTATTTGCATGTTCATGCTGGTACTCCTTTCGCGTATAACGATTGGGGTAAGCAGGCTTTGTTTATTTCTGAGGTTATTGATGAGAAGTCTTGCCATCCTACGGTTGTGTATAAGCCTGATTCTTTCGCGGTTAACAATCAGTTGGGTCATGTGTATAAGAAGTTGAATGCTCGTCAGGCGTCTTTGGCTTTGAGTAAGATCGGGACGTATACGGAGCGTGTCGTTGTTCCTGAGGGTTATTATGGGTCGTTTTTTGCTTCTGGTTTTGAGGATGGTAAGCAGCCGTTTAAGTGGGTGTTGCGGCGTGTCGATGGTGGGACTCCGGGTGCTGTTGTTACGAAGTTGAAGAATCAGGTTTTCAGTTTCGGTGAGGGCCTGTGGGAGATTACGATGTGTCCTCTTCAGGATGGCCAGTTGTCGTGGTGTGGTCTTCGTGTGACACCGTATGATCCTGATCAGGTTCTGGCTGGTGTGTCTGAGTATGAGTTTTCGTATCCGGCTGGTGGTGGGAACATGAAGGTTGTTCCTGGGTCTGCTCGTGTCGTTACGGTTAATAATGCTCGTGGTCATTTTTCTGCTTCGGTTTCTTTGGAGGAGTGCTACTCATGGTGATGCGTGTCTTTGGGATTCCTGCTGGCCAGTTGACTTCCTGGTCTGTGCAGGAGGATGGTGTGTCGCTGGATCGTGATCAGTCGTCTGGTGGCTTTTCTGAGTACTCGTTGGAGGGTGCTGGGGGTATTGAGCCTGCTCTTGTTGTGAACAAGGATGTGGTGCTCAGTGACTTGCGGTTTGGTCGTACTCACGCTGTGACGCGTGCTTTGACGACAGGGCCGTGGTCGTGGTCTGTTACGTTGAATGATCCTTTTTATCTGTTGGATATTGAGGCGACGATTGAGCCTATGGTCTATACGGAGTTGAAAAAGATTATTGCGAAGTTCTTTTTTGCTGCTGGTATTATTGATCCGCCGAAGATTTATGTGCAGAATTTCCATCCGAGTAGCACTGTTACGGGATTCTTTACTATCGATGGCGTGTCTTATGAGCATATTTACGATTTTCCTGGTGGTAAAGGTAATTTGTGGTCTTTGTTGAAGGCGTGGCTGTCGGCCAATGATCTTCAGATCACGTGGATTTACGACACGGTTGTGGTGTTTAAGAATCATACTGTGTTGACTCGTCTTCAGGGTTATACGTCTGACTACAAGATTTCGTATGAGCAGTCTGAGCCTGTGTCGAGTATTGAGTGTACGTATCGCGAGTCTACTCTTTATAGTTTGTTTATCGGTGGTAATTCTGAGGCGGCTTATTGGGTTGATGGCAAGCCTGTTTTTAATCCCTATTCAAAGAATATGCCGGCACCTACTATTGTGCTGTACCCGAATTATGATCCGAATAAACCTTATCTGGAGGCTTTGAAGGATATTGAGGTTCTATCTGTCGATGCTGGTGAGACGAAGGAGTTCATCCTTGAGGTCCCTGTTCACGTGAAGAGTATTACGTCGCAGCCTGTTTGTGTGATGCCGTATGACTATCCTAGTGGTGCTCGTTCGGTTTGGTTTGGGAAGTCGGGTGTCGTTCCTGGGCCGAAGGAGTTTGGTAAGAGTTATTACGTTGTTGTCGGCAAGGACAATAAGCCGATTACCCCCGCGCAGTGGAATGCCGAGGGTGGGAGTGTCTTCGTTGAGGTGGGGGATGAGCCGAATCAGTTGAAGGTGACTGTGACGGGCATGTTGAATAAGCGGCTTGCGCCGTACCGGTTGGCTGAATCTGATGGGCAGAACGATTACTCTTTCTTGCGTATTTGTGGTGAGGGTTATCCCTATGTTGAGAAGACTGTGACGTTCTATACGGGGTATCCTCGTCGGACTGATCCGTTGAAGATTAGTAGCCCTTATATCGACACGGTGGATAAGGCGTATGCTGCGTGCATGTATGCTGCTCAGTCTGCTTTGGGGACGAAGACGAGTCTTGAGTGGTCTGGTATGACGCCGTTGAATGAGGCGTATACGGATGTTGTGTATGACTTTGAGCGTGAGCTTGTGACGGCCGCTGATGTGACTGCTTTTACTGACGCGCCGTTGCCTGAGAAGGCTACTGAGAAGTGGCCTGAGGGTACGACGATGAAGAAGATCATGGATGATTTGTTGGCGTTTACTGCTAATAAGCCTGTGACTGATAAGCCTCAGGTGTTTGGTCGTATGGCGGGTACATGCGCGTTGTTCGACAGGTACATGTGGCAGATTAATAGTGTTGAGTACAGTGAGTCAGGTGCGAATGTGTCTGCTGAGCCGTATACGTCGGTGCGGGATTTGGCTTACCTGTTTGATATGCCCCGGGTTGCTGATCTTCCGACGCCGCCGGGGATTACTCTTGGGCAGTTGTCGCTCAGGGGCTTTGAGCATCGGGTATGAGAAGAGGGGCGACACCGTGGCTGGTGTCGCCCCTTCTTCTTGTGTTATGCGCTGAGGATTCCTGCGAAGTAGGACTGGCCAGCAGGTGTGACGAGAAGCTGTGGCCTGATCTTACCGGCAGGGTCGATGCGCTCAGTCAGGATGAGGATTCCTCGGTTGACTGCGTCCTGCATGGGGATGATCTTGCCTTGGCCGTTGCGGAATGCGAAGTTGTTGTCGAGGAGCCAGCGGCAGAACTTGTTGGGTCCCATGGTCTTGATGGTCTTCGACAGGATCTTGCCGAAGGCGCTGGGTGTGAGGTCTCCTTCTGCTGTTTCGATGGCTTTGCCGAGGGCTGCGACAGGGCGTTGTGCTTCGACTTCTGCTTCTGCCTGTGCGCGTGCTGCTTCGGCTTGGGCGGCGCGTGCTCGTTCCTCCTTGAGGTCCATTGCTAGCTGAATGATAAAGTCAGGGTCTCGAAGTGCTTCCCTGGTGGCTTCGGGGGTGAGGTAGCCTCCTCGCTTGCGGATGGAGGGCAGGACTTCAGAAGTGACCCAGCGCTTGAAGGCCTTGGCTTCAGGTAGCTTGCTGGACATGATGAGTGAGTACAGGCCGGACTCGTTGATGAGCAGTGTTTCCTGACTGCGCCCCATTTCGTCGATGATGTAACGTTTCGTTACATCATCCTCATCCAGGTGTCTAGCAATAGCAGCCCTAGAGTTTGTGTAGCCGAGTGCATCACAGATGTCTTTGCCGACGAAAAGTGGTTCTCCTTGTTCGTCTGTCATGACGCGGATGTCGTTGCCGAGGTGGTTGAAGATGGTGATGTCGTTCATTGCTTGCTCCTTTCTCAGTTGTTCTTCATGGAAGCGTAGCGGCGACCTGACCCGGGGCGGTTGTTCATCCAGTGTTCGACAGTGTCGATGCACCAGCCGGGGCGTTCACCTTTGCCGGTGATGTAGTAGATCTCGGGGGCGGGCAGCATGCCCTTGAGGAAGTAGCTTTGGATCGTGCTGTCCGTGAGGCCGACGTGCTTGGCGAAGGCGCTGACGCCGAGGTACTTGGGTGTCATTGGATTTCCTTTCTGTTGTTTCCTTCTGACACAAATAAGAGTACATGAGCCTCGCGCGTGAATGCAACCTATTAGAAAGTGACGTTCGCCATACTGATATACTAAGGACATGAAACATAACCTCCCCGCCCCATCACAACCATGGGGCAACGACATCAACAAGCGCCTCGCATCCGTAGAAAACGACCTCATGCTGATCCGCTCAACAGCCAACAACGCAGCACAGAGTGTCACTTCCCTGGTGTCAGACCGCGCCACCAACGGCATCGCCAAACCCTTCTACGACGAGGTAAGCATCAGCTCACCCGGTCGAGGACGCGGCGTCGGCGTCAATGAGGATATTTGGTACCGCAGCATCCCATGGGCAGACTCAGGCCTGTTCATGCAACTAGCCATCTCCGGCTACCTGAGGATCCCCCTGAGCCTCAAACTCTACAGCGGCTACAGATACCCCGTCGATGTCTCTGTCGGCATCCGTGGCGCTAGGGCGCAGGACACCCGCTACCTGCGGTGCTTCCTATCGTACGAGCCGACAGGGGACGAAGGCCGAGCCATGATGGTCGCCCACGTCAACTACAACACTGTCGTTGATTACGAGCACTACAAGGATGGTATTGTGGTTGTGAACATGAGTAATTCCAGTGTGCATCCAGAATGGGTATACAACTGGGATTCGACAGCACTACTATCCCTGCAAATCGCAGGAGTGAGGTACTAACATGCCAGTCAACCCCCAAGGAATCTGGACCTACTCCGACAGCGACATCGTCCAATCCTGGCCAGCCTTCATGAACCTCGGCTTTAACACGGTGTCGGATGTCATTAAAGGTCTCCAACAGAACCGTGTCCTCATCGCCAAGAATAATAACGACCAGCGCGACAAGCTTGCCGTTATCAACAAGGCCTCTGTCGGCGCCTACGACGTGCTCATATACCGCTCCGACATCAACGAGATGTACCTGGCAACAAACACCGGAATCAAGAAGATTTGGGGCGGCGCTCCCGAGATTAAGTACATCAACGACAATGAGGCTTTCTCGAAGTGGTATCGCTACACTCAGCACGGTGCAGGCGCTATCATCACCCGCAATGTGTCGATCCCTAGCCAAGGCCTGTGGCTGTTCTCCAACTGCATCACCCTGGATAACAACGACAGCTCCAAGGACACGAACGTTGACGTCTTCCAAGCCATCGGCGATGGCGTGTTCTACAACGTCGGCACGACGAACACCTATAACCACTCCGAAGGGGTCATGTCGTTCCGTATGGCGACAATGGCTTACTATGCCACGGGTCCTCGTAGCGTTCCTGTGCAGGTGAAGATCTCTTGTTCGCCTGTTAACAACATCGGTTGGGGTGGCCTGTGCATTGGGGCGTCGAAGATCGGATAAGTATGCTATACTAGGCAACGACAGTTATTCAACAGATTCTGTGTGAATGCTGCGGGTGGATAGGGTACAAGAAAACCCCCTGACTAGTTCTCCTTTCCTAGTCAGGGGGTTTTCTCTATCTAGGCCACCCGTTGTCGAGTGTCCACTTATGGCGCATCTCGTGCACAAGATAGTACACCAGATGTCGGAATGCGTCACGGACGTCGTTGGCGTCCTTGTAATTCACGTCCTTGCCGGTAAGCCACCAGCCGAGGTTCTTCAGTACAGCATCCTTCACGAGGCCTTTCGCCTGTGCCGGGGTCTGGTAGTGGATGTCGTCGACAAGCCAGTCCAACACGGCGTTCACCTTCACTGGTGTGAGGTCCGCACTAAACTTGTTGCCGGGCCGCAGGTCGAACTGCTCGGCAACGATCACGGCACCAGGGTACTGGTCAAGGTATCTCTTGATGAGTTCCACTGTCTCCATGTGTGTCGAACAGATGAACTGATCGAAGTGTAGAATCTCTACCTCTTCTTCGACACGGGCAACGACGAGGCCGGTGTTAACGCCGGGATCAATCGCGATGACGGTTTTCATTCTTCTCCTCCCAATTATCGTTCAGAATTTCATACTTCGTCTCGCACAGTCTGTTTCTGTCAGCCGGTGTCGTTCCACCGAAAACACCGGAGCGGTAGCGTTTGCCATCGACAGGTACGTCTTCGAGTGCAAGGCAGTCTTGAAGACATAGTTCTTTGATGGGGCACTGTGAGCAGCAGACCTTTAAGACCTGATAGTAGAATCCTGAGTCAAAGAAAAGCTCGACAGGTACTCCGACACAAGGCGCTTGCTCGTAGGCGTGGATGTCGATCATACTTCCTCCCAATTGTTGCCGACCTCTGCTTCTGCCACGAAGGGCACGCGGTTGAAGACGAGTGTTGCTGCTTTAGACATCTCGCGTTCCATCATGCGTGAGCATTCTTCGACAGTTTCTTCAGGACATTCGACATAGGTTGCGTCATGGACAAGCCCGATCAGCTTGGCACCATATTGCCCTACTTGTTCGTTGATCTTAATTGCTGCGTTGAGGCAGATGTCGTTTGCAGTTGACTGCGGAACAAAAGCGAGTGCCTCGTTCTGTGTCGAGCTGTAGTTGATGTCGGCCACGAATAGCGGGTTGAATGTGAGCCCGAACTTGGTTTCTCGTTCGTGGTCCTCTTCCTTGCGTCCGACACTGTGCTTAACTCGTTCCTGCCAGTCTCGCAGTCCTGGGTAGGAGCCAAGGTACTGATCGACTACATGCTGAGCGGCTTCAAGAGGTTGCTCAAGAGCTGTCGCAATTGCGGGAACACCTCTATTGTAGTTGAGGCCATACACGCAACTTTTAACCAGCGCGCGTTTATTCTTAGCAGCCTTTGGCTGTTCGTGCTTGAAATCCTCATACGCTTCGATTGTCGGGAACTCTTCTGGCCAGATCTTTGTCATCAGGTCATCGAAGAAGTCAGGCGCGCCCGGCTGGAAGGCAGCGATCATGGCCTCGTCGTCTGCAAGCTCAGCGACAGTACGTAGCTCAGCCTGAGAGTAGTCACATGAGATGATCTTGCATCCCGGCGCAGCGACAAGGGCGCGCTTGATACCACTGTCGCGACCCATCGTCTGAATCGCCGGACCTTTAGCCGACAGACGCCCCGTCTTTGCACCATGAGGCAGGTAGTATGGGTGAATACGGTTGTCTTCACCACGCTTTTGACGCACATTCACGATGTACGACCCTAGCACTTTAGCCGCGTAACGGTATGCAAGCAGAGCGTCGATGAACTCGACCTCCTTACCCTCGCGTCGCAGCTTCTTCAAATGATCCGAGTCAAACGACGGGGACGACACACCCTTTGACTTAAAGAATGCTTCAATCTGCTTAGGAGACTGGGGATTAAACTCCTCGCCCGCAATGCTACGCAATACTGCCAGGTACTCGTCACACTGCTGCTTGTACTTCTCTTCCAACTCGTCAAGAGCTGTGAACGACACAGCCACACCATTCATTTGCACGTCGATCAAAACCTTCGTGACCCGCATACGATAACAGTAGTAGTCGTACTTTCCACTGTTCTTGAGCAACGGGAGGAGGTATTCGTACAGCTTGAAGGTATACACAACGTCCATCAGGTTGTACTCATACAACTTGTCTCGTGGAATGTTCTCGAAGTATGCACCATGCTTCAAGTAGGACTTTGCATCCGAGTCCCAATCTCTCGCTCGCAACCAGCGACGAGCCAGAGGCTTCAGGCCATGCTCACCTGCTAGGTTGTCGAGTACGAAGTGCATCAGCAGCGTGTCCTCATGGTGATACACATTGATGCCAAGCCGCTTCGACAGGTAGGGCATGTCGAACGTGCCATTATGACAGACGACAATGCAGTCCCGACACAGGCGCTCAATCAGCTCAGCAGACTCGGGAGTCTCAGCAAGCTCCTCGGGGATCACCACACCAAACTTCCCATTCCACAAGGCAATCGATAGGATACGGCCAGCCGCGAATGTGTCGTTGTCGATGTCACCTGCGGACTCGATGTCGAGGGCAATGACGCTCCCCTTCTTGAAGGAGATGTCCTGGCCCTCCCAGATCACCCAGTCCGGATCCGGTTCGATAGGGCCAAGGTAGCCGTACTGAAGCGCCTGAGCAAGGAACAGGATTGCTTGTGGGTTGGTGACGATCTGCTTAGGCGAGAGCGTCTTGTATGCGTCGCCCTTATAGCCCTTCACAGTGCCGAGAGTGATTGCGATGTCCTTGGCTTTGGGATCATCAACGACTTCGATAGGTGTGTCAGCAGGAAGGCCTGAGACAGCCCTAGCCCTCTTTAGCAGAACTGAGACAAGCACAGGCAGCTTGTCTACGCTGTTAGTCAGAATCTTCACACCTGGCCCCCTATGTATTTGATGAAACGATCACTATTCTTTTTCCCTTGAATAACTTCCTGGACGACACCACGCGCCTGAGCATACGTGATGATCTCTTTCAGCTCCTTCATTCCGTTGATTTCAGACTGGAACTTCAGAAGAATCTTCGGGATCGGCACAAGGCCATTATCCGAGCGAGCAATGAAGCTAATAAACTTATCCACCTTGTTGCTGAAGTTGGAGTTCTTGACGTGGTGAATAAACACCTCGTTCGACGCCATCCAGATAGGAGCTAAGGCAATGGCCTTGAGCATGTGCCGCATCGTGACAACGACACCACCATGAGCATTAGGGCCGTTGTACATGGCAAGCAGGGCAGCGATACGCAAGACAGAGAACGTCATACGCTCGGTGCCAGGGAACAGCTCACGGCTACTCAAGACGTGCTGAGCAGCCATCACTTTGGCTTCCTCAGAGAACTCGATCCACCGCTCAAACACGCCCGGCTCAAACTCGACAGGGATACGGACTTCCTCGTGTGCTAGAGACCTGGACTGGCGTGCGCTGAAGTGCGTGTCGAACTTAGCAGTTGCCCTGATAAGGTTCGACAGCATGAAGTCACGCTGCTTGTCGGCAATCTTACCTGTCGAAGGATTAACAGCAACCAGCTTCACATCCTGTGAAGACGTGATGTAGTGGTCCCGTTCATCGACAACAACAAGGCAGCGTGGCGTAAAGCCAGACTCAACTCGTTCTTTCGTCAGGTGCTTCGCGGACTGGTCAAGGATACCTGTCCCGTAGAACGTCATGTAGTACGGTGTCGCTGTCTGGTACGCGACCTTGCCGCCTTTGTCTTTACGTGCGACAGCGGGGATATACCCGTCGTAGCTCTTGGTGAGGAAGGGCATCATGGAGGACATGTAGCTGCCTCTTTGTGCCGCATGTGCGAAGAAGTCCTGCACCTCGTCGATTGCGTACAGCCCAGACTCCTTCGGCTTGGTGCGAAGGTATGCCGACAGTGCCTCGCCTGTCGAATCCTCCGGTGCAATGTAGGAGTCTGTTCCCTTACCAGCACCGATAGCAACATCACGCATGATGCCTTCTGCGAGGCGCAGTGATGTTGACTTGCGGGACTGGGTGGTGCGTCCCAGTACCAGGAAGTATAGGTTCAATGGCATTCGCTGGACGTTGATGGGGAGGAAAGCATACTTCGCGAACACTGAGGAGAGGATGGCGAGAGCGCCTGCATAGTGGAATTGCTTGGGTGCCATTGCTGACTTCGTTGCAGCCCACACGGCGAACTGATCGACAAAGAGACCCATTGGTTCCTGCTCGTTCTCATGCAGGAAGTTCACATTCTGAAGGGTTAGCTCCCGTGCTTCACTGAGAAGATACGAGGAGCCGACCTTGGTAGTAGCTTCCAGCTCCTTCTCAGATGGGCCGTTGTGCTGTGCCTTCCATCGGGCATGATCCCGGTTGATCTGCTTCCACAGGTAGCTGTCGCCTCTCCCATCCATAGCGAACTTGTTGAACTCCGTCCCGCGCACGACAGCGAAGGCTTCGACAATCGAGCAGCCCTCCTCCCAGAGTGCACATTCGAGGTGATACATTTTCGAGGAGCGGTCTTCCTCGTCAATGAACATGTCATCCGTCGCAAGGTCTGTAATGTACGAGCGGTTGACCATGCCGAGGACTTCGTACATGGTGGGGATGTCAGTGGGGAAGTCTTCTTCCTCGATACCCATTCGCTCGACAGGGGGGTACTCTGCTGCGAACTCAGCAGCAGTGATCGGCTCGTTATTGACCGTGAGTGTGATTTCCCACGGGTCCACTCGCTTGCAGTTGTGCGTGAACGGGACCCTAAGCTTCTTCGACAGGGGCCAGCCGCGATCCATGCCGTCGTTGCGGTGATCCTCATAGAGTGCTCGCGAGAGTGCTTCCAGCATGTCGTTCGACAGGTCCTTGGCGTCGTCGAGCAGCCAGTATCCCTGCCAGTGCTTCTCACTGGTCTGAACGAGGATGGAAGGCTGGATCCTCAGCTTGTCAATAGGGCAGTCATCCCCATCTGACCATACGCACGTCGCCTTGATGACATTATCCTTGGCCGCGTGGCGGGTGTTCGACAGGGCGGGGGGCTTCGTGTACAGGAAAGGCGAGTAGTACACATCAAGGTCAGCGTGTGCCTTGGTGTAAGCCACCATCTTGTCGAGTTGTGCGGGCAGGTTGAACCAGCGGAAGTTTGTGAGCCCACCCATAGGGCCTTTAAGGATGATGGGAGTCCAGCCTTCACTGTCTGGGAAGACTGCCTGGAAGAAGTCTGTGAGGTTCATGCCCCTCCTTTCGTATCTGCCTATTGTAAGGTGGGGCCACACCTCTTGTCGAAGTGTGGCCCCGCCTAGTTAATTGATGGTCAGAGTTCGATCTTGGAAGCCTTAGACTTCTTCGGCTTCACATCGTCCCATTCGACCTTCTTGATGTTGTTGCGCTTGCTGGTCTGCCCGTTGTACTCGCTGTCTTCGACATCGACAGTGATCGTTGCGGATTTGCCAACAATGTCCTGTTCAACCTGGTAGTAGTACTCGGCAGTGCGGGCGGTAGGCTCGGCGGGCCAAGCGTTGCCTGATGCCTCGCAGAACTTGGGCAGGTCCCAGTGGAGACCCTTCTTCGTCTGAAGCACAAGCCAGTAGCGAATCTGGCGCGCTGCATGCTCGCCTTCCACGACCACGAAATCAATCGTGTACATAGGCTTTCCGGCCTTGGACTCTCCCAGCTCGCAAGAGTCCACAATCGCCTTGTACTGCCCCTTGGGCAGAGGTTCGAAAGACATCGACTCGGCAACGTCCAGGCTCATCAGTGCATCGAAATCAATCATTGTTGTTCTCCTTCTTGTAGTTGTTGATAGTTTCAGGCAGCCACCCGTAGGTGACTAGCTTGTCGTGTCGAATGATAGCATCCGGCTGAGGGAAACCTTTAGCATTCTCACGGATACGATACAGGATTGTCGTACGGCCAATACCTGTCTTTTCTGTCACGTCAGTGATCGACAGGTACTCAGTTGTCATCTGGCTTGGGTTTGTCGGCCAGCATATATCCAAGGTGCAGGGTCAGCTCATCTTCAAAGTTGCATGAAACTGCTCCGTCGAGTAGCTTGCACAGGAAATCATCCACGGTGCGTACAGGAGGAAGAAGAGGGCAGTCGTTTAGTGCTTGAGGTTCTTTGAATTCTTTGTCTAGAAGCCAGCAGCTAAACACCGGGACGTTAATGTCCTTCCTCTCTCCGTTCATATACCAGCCCTTCACGCTGTGGAAATCCCTGTAATCGTTATTGACGATGAAGTGATACCTCTGGCACTTATCTCCTTCGAACTCTAGGTTGATAAGTTTGAGCTTCACTTCTCCTCCTTTGTGTCGTAGTGTTCATGAACCCAGTGCATAATCTTCGACATGGTTGGGTTTCCAATCATCGGTGGCATGTTGTCGAAGCGTGTCTTAGTCAGGATACTAGACGGCGACTTGACGTTCAGGACGACAACAAGGTTCTCTTCCTCATTGTCTCCCACATCCTCCCACGTCATACGACCAATCAGGTCGAAGATGGAAGGAAGCTTCTTGAAGCTCTTCTTACCTTCGAAGTCAGGCGCGATCTGGGAGAGGCGTTCCGTCTCCACAATTTCGCGTGACTCGTGGGTGATACAGATGATATTCAGAGACATATCGAAGGCGATCATGTTCACAAGGTCCAGTACCTTGTCGTATGCCGCCGCCCACATCGCAAAGGTATCCTTCGGATTGATCGCTGAGAAGTGGAGTTTAATAAGCTCCTGAAGTCGGTCAACTGTGTCGATAATAACCGTCTTGAAGGGCTTATCCTTGGCCTCACCAATCTTGGCGAGCAGGTCTGCGAACTCCTTGTACGTCGCGGGCTGCACAACGAGCATGTTGTCCAAGTCGCCATATTTAGCAGCGGGCGCAGTGCCCCGCTCCAAGTCAACGTACAGGATGGGACTAAGCTCTTCGACAGTGCTGGCTGTCGAAGCAAGCGAAGTCTTCCCCGTACCTGAAGGCCCATAGAGTAGAATCTTCAGCTTGGGAATATCCTTGCGGGGGTCTGAAACCTCAATGTTGAGGCCTGTCAGGAAGCTATCAAACTTTCCCATGCGTTCTCCTTTCTTCTCTACCGCTTGAAAGCGCAGTAGTAACAGCCGGGATGGCTGTCGAGTTCCCTAATGTTGTCCCGATTTTCATCGGCCCACTGGAAGATTTGGCTGGCTCGTTCGAGGACGGCATGAGCTGCTGCCCTGTCATACTTGAAGCATAGCTCATGACTAGCCTGTAACACACTTTCAATGGTGCAGTCCCTCGGGAAGAGAATAAGCGAGCAGTAGTTCACCTCGTAACCGGCGTTCTCCATGCCCAAACCGTACAGCATCATTTGATAGTAGTACTTCTTGAGCTGAAGCTCAGTGCGAGAGTCTGAGTAGAACTCTGGCTCCTGATGTTCATTGAAGAAGGTTGCTGACGAGAAGGCTTTGATCTTCTTTTTCGACAGCATCTTGTAGTCAACGACATGGCCTGTCGGCACGTCGAAGCCATCACAGGTACCAGAGATGTCTCCGTACCCATCGATGGTGCCGACAGTTACCTTAGTCTCCTTGAGGTAACCCTTTAGGCCAATGACATTCTCTAGGTAGAGGTGGAAGGCCGTGCCGATCATCGGCGCGAGGGGGTGGTTGTTGTCTTCCTCGTGGATACCAAGCAGCTTCTCTGCAAGACAACGCTCACAGAGGTCTCCCAGTTCAGACGGGCCGACCTTGCGTTGCCTGTCACGTGCCGAGGGCTTCGACAGCTCCCGGATAAGAGAATCGTAGATGTCACTCATGAGATGCCCACTCTTTGTACTGCTCTTCCTTCATGACGTATAGGTTCCACGCAAATTGATGCAGGTCATCTAGAGGCGATTTAATGAAAACCAGAAAGTCGCCTTCATCAACAACCTTCCACAGCTCCCGTGTCCCAAACAACGGGACACACGAAGTGTGGCGCACGATCTGATCCGAGCCAGTATTAACCTCCCACTTTGTCTTGCGAATTTTGTCCTGTTCGACAGAGGTAAACATGAACCCTGCTGGAACCTGGATAACTAGCTTATCCTTCGACATGATGGACTCCCTTCGACAGGCCCATGAGGAGAGTAGTTGCCTCGCTAGAGTTGTTGTAGTCACCGAGGTACACAACCTCGACAATCTCAGGGCATGCTGAGATGAGGTGCGCGCATCCTCGGCAAGGATAGTGAGTCACGTATAAAGTGTATTCACTCCCATGTTCTGCCATCTTCCGGATGGCACCCCGTTCCGCGTGCACAGTGTTGACGCAGTGGTCATCGACAATGCGGTGACCCCCTGTGTCGCACGGCTCAAGGCCAGGTGGCGTCTCGTTAAAAGCACTCGACACCACCCGCCCTGTCGCACGGTCAACGATCACACACCCGACATGCGCACGGTCACAACGAGACTTCTTAGCCTCGTCCCGTGCCGCTTGAATGTACTCTCTCACTTGGAAAGAATCTCCTTATGCTCCGGTGACATAGTAGATGCCCATCCGAGAACCTTGTATCCGAAGTCGGTGACTCCCAGACGAGGGTCAATGATCTTCGGGACTCGTGACCACTTGTAATCAAGGAATGCGAGAGTGTTGCCACTCAGATACCTCATGAGCCTTGCAAGTGCAGAAGTCTTCAGAACGACCATGTTGCCGTCTTCATCCTCCTTAAGCGCAAGCAGACTCATTCCACTCAGCCGTGCCGAGTAGGGACAAATGTTCTCAGGGAAGTCATCCCTGTAGAACCCTACCTCGTTTCGGTCATGATCTACCCACATGAGTGACAGGTCAAGAGGCTTTGCGGCGTCGGGGTCAATATTCTTCGACACCAGCTCGCGTGCGTTGCACTTCAGGTCAGTCAGTGTCGGCACGGTGAAGACCTGGTTGTTGAAAGGATCAACGACAGCCATCTCGTTGTCACCCGTCCACCACTGTGCACACACTGTGCCAGATGTGTTGATCAGACGAAGCCCTCCGTTTGCTAGGAAAGCTGTCCCAAGTTTTGTCCCGCTCGGTGTGGTGACAATCCCGTCTTCGACGGGAAGATACTCCCGCTTGATGTAGTCAGACGGCAAATCCTCCCAACCGTAGCCAAGGATGGGGCTATAGATTTCCTTGATGCTTACTCCCATGTCTCTCCCTTTTCGTAATAATGAAATTCAACAATCGGGGCATAGTGTCGAATTGGGGACTGAATCCTGTCGCTAATGTAGTACCTGACAGCATCGAAGTCGATTGACACTGTTCGTGCTGTGAACAAGTGTTCATCACCCTGCGGGCTATACCACAGGTGAACATCCTGGCTGTCGTTGAATGAGACCGCGTTGTTAGTGGCTTCAGTTTCTTTCCGCCCATCCAATGCCACATAGGTCGCCCACTTGTAATCAAGCACATGAATGCAGACGACACTGCCATCAGTGAACTGAATATATGTGTCCATGCTGTTGTCTAGCCAGAACTTTTCCACATTCTTCTTCAGAAGCTTAGCGACCGTTTTGTGATTGCACTCCACAATCTGCATTAGTTTTCTCCCTTCATCATAAAGCGGGTGAGTGCCCAAACGAGGACGAACAGAATCATAATCAGAAGGAAGATTGCTACCAGCCCTGCAAGGTAGATGGCACAAGCAATCACGATGTACATGTGCCACGACGGGAACCAGAGGCCCGTCACGGTAAGGGCAATACAGAACATGATAGGAATGAACGAGTGTTGCTTGCGTTCGTTCCAACTAGCTTTCATGCTGTCAGCACATTCACGGTAGTAGTCATCCATAGTAGTTTCCTTTCTGTTGGCGTTTCTTCTTCCTAGATCAGGCCACTAGCCTTCAATCTGTCAAATCTCTCCCGCAAGCGGCCTAACACACGGTCATCCACTGTGTCGATAGCTTGAATCAGGAAGCGGTTGACAGCCGTCTTTTGCCCCTGTCGATTAAGGCGTCCTGTCGCCTGTTCGTTAATGACCAAGCTGTTCGACTGGCTCAGCCAAATTTCCGTATGACACACGTCTTGGAGTCCATCGACACCCTCACTCATAGCCTCATGCTGAGCGACAATGACGCGAACTGTCCCGTCAATCATGGCGTGGAAGTCGCCACGGGACTTACCAGACACCTCAATGCATGAGATACCAGCCTTGCGCAGACGGTGCAACACTGCCTTGATGAACTTCTGGGAGTGTACCCACACAACGACAGGATCGTCCTCGGGAAGATCAGCAATGACATCTATCATTGCGTCTAGCTTTGAGGACTTGCAGTCTTCCTTGTAATCGACAGCCCCGTCCTCGTTGAATGATGGGACTCCCAGTGTCATCTGTCGAAGCCGTAGGTCTAGTTCCATTGGAATAGACAAGGCCAGTGGCTTGTCATTCAAGTACGTGAGTGCATCTTTTTCCAGGTCGTTGTACAGCTTGCGTTGCGTGCGGGATAGTTCCACTTCGACACGGTGAACAATCACGCCGGGTAGCTCCGGATTAGCCTCAGCCTGAGACACCTCATGGTACGAGGGCGCGCCGCGTCGGACCATGCCAGGATGCTTCTCGCTTGTGTAGGTCTTCCCGAAGGAGCTAAAGGCATTGAACTCTTCCGTGAAAAACTTGGCACAGAAGTCCCAGTAGCCCCCATAGTGGTTAGGCCATAGGAACTTGAGGGCCGCCCAGATATTACAGGGCTTATTCCCCGCTGGTGTCGCACTCAAGGCGAGCCGGTACTTGGCTTGAATGTTTCGTACAACAGCGAAGTTCAGGGAAGAATGGTTGCACGCGCGGTGCCATTCGTCGGCAATGAGCATGCCGAACCGGGCACCGTAGAATGGCTTGCTCATAGCTTTGTAGATCATCTTCTTAGCCTTACCGTCCCAGCGCTTTTCCTTGTTACGTGAGCGCATTAGCTCCCAGGTAATAAAGTAGACACCGGGTTTGTGGGCTTCAAGGTTGTCCCATACTCGCAGGGCAGCCTTAGTTTTCTTCCCTGACAGGGTGACCATGTCGAGACCTGCGAGCATTTTCCAGTGCTTGCGCCATCCTGACTCAGTGCGGACAGGCGCAACCACGAGGATGATTTGATCCTTGATTGTATCCCCGAATGCGTTCATGGCATTCCACACCGACACAGCGGTCTTGCCTGTTCCGAGGCCAGCCCCTACCAGTCCCGTGAAGGGTGTTTTAGAGTTTGCTAGCCCTTCCAATACTCGGGACTGGTAGAGGCGGGGGGAGAATGTCATTTAACAAATCTCCGAGTAATCAGTCTGCATTGTAGTATTCTCCTTCATTAGCCTAGCTCCCAGAAAACAACCTGATCAGCGGATTCCATATCTTGTGTGAGCATGGCATTAAGGATGACATCTAGTCCGAGCTTATCCAAGGCAAGCTGTAGATCCTCATTGATGGCTGTCACATCCGTCTCAGGGCGTTCAACGCCCCAATACCCGTCACGCCCAACCTCAGCACAAATGGTCAGGTCAGTTCCACCATACAGGTAGGTTGCTACGTAGAATCCCTGGTCAACAAGCTCGTTAATGTCGTGCTTTGCAGCCACCTGTCGGATAGCAGCTTCGACAGCCTTGACACAAACTTGCTGGTACTTTGTAGTGATTTCATCGAGAGACATGTCAGTTCCTTTCTGTTGCAATAATTTCTGCATAGAAGATGCGATCCTTAACGACACCTTCTGCGTATTCAATTTCTTCAAGGCTATCCTCATTGAATGTTGCCTTGATGTCGAACGTTGGTAGTTCGTACACGCCAGGGATGACAACGAGTGTTGCCCAATCCTTCACCCATAAGAATCGGCCATTCTGTCTACCCCACTCTTCGTAACCGATGGCGGGAAGCATCTCATTCCACCACTGAGTGAAGCCGAGGCCACGAATCCAGTCATCATGCAGGGTCTCCCAGTCAGTGTCAGGTTTGAACTCACCATTATGGTACAGCTCGTAGAAGATGTCTTCCTTAAACTCTTCTAGCTTAACAGTTGACCCTTCCACCCAATCCTTTAGCATTCTTACCTCCCTTCAATGTAAATACTGATGCCGTTAGGCAATTCAATTTCTGTCCCTGTTCCTAGGGTTTTGTGAATGATTTCAGCGGCCCGCATTTGCCTGACAGATTCAAGCCACTGAGTTGAATACTCGACAAGCTCACTGTCTTCCAGGGCACGGGTAGTGGCTTCCACCTGTTCAATAGTGTAGCCACTACCCGTGCCGTATGTCTTCCATTTCATCGGAACGTCGCGTAGACCTCCGACACATTGGTGGCAGGTTCCAGGTCAATCAGACCCAGACTTGCAAGCTTACGCGTGTTCAGCTTGGGCTTGTCGTAGCAAGCCTCTCGCACTGCCTTGGGCAGCTTCTTGAAAGCTGCCATCTTCTCAACCGCCGCCGGGTTAACTGTGCGTCGCACCATGAACGACACGGACGTGTCGCCTACTGTGATCTTGTCTCCGGGTTGGAAGGCTGCGCACAGTTCCCGCTTCAGGCCGTCACGGACCTCGGTTAGCTCAGCAATCTCAGTATTGAGCTTGATGATACGTGTAACGAGTGCTTCAGTGTTCATTGTTGGCTTCCTTTCAGTTAATCCGACGGATAATGCCTTCGACACACATAGTTGACAGTGTGTCTTTCACGTAGTCGTTCCAATCGTCCCACGCGACTTCACGTGCAACCTGACTCGCAGTGTAGACCTTCCCAAAGATGAGACTAGGCTTATTCGCTTTGTCGAACACATGCACGCAAGCATCCTCAAGGCTTTCGAGAGTCATGAGGGAACCGTCTTTCTTGACGTAATCCCATAAGCCTGGTTCAATCCCAAGCTCTTCAGGGCTATACGACTTTCGCAGCTCCCAATCGACAAGCAGTTCAGGGTCAATCTTTCCGTACATTCTTGTTCCTTTCATTTCGCAATGTTCACGATGTAGCATTTCTTATCTTCTGAATTCCAGATGAACTGATGTGCCCAGCCATGCACGAAACACATGTCATCAAGGTTCACACCTTCGCTCGCCCCGGTCTCGAAATACCAGTACAGTTGGTTGTCGGCTGTGTTGGTGTTGCACCGCCATACGAGACCTTCGACAGCAACGAAGATGCCTGATGGCTCGTTTTCACTGAATAGGTCCAAGTAGCCTCGTTCAACAAACCACGGGTCAGGTCCCAGCCCGTATCATCCTTGACATACCCAACTAGGTGTTCCTGCATAGATTCAAGCGGGTAAGACTTGTCACTAATGACGCTCAACAGCTCTTCCCACATGCCAGTCACCAGCCCATCAGCATTGCATAGTAGAACCCGGCTCCATACCGGTTAAGCATCATTCATCCTCCTTGCTAGGAGCGAACAGGTAGCCCTCACCTGCGAAGCCGAGGGCGTCGCAGCCGTTCTCGACCCAGCCGACGCTGTGAGGGTCTGTTTCGGCTTCCACCTCAGACGCGGGGCGAATGGTCCAGCCATCACGAACCAGGATGTCTTCCACGACACTGATCAAAGTGTCTGTAATAAGCTCGGCCATAGCTGAGATGCGGGCGTTAGCGACAATGGCACGGCGACGCTCAGGGTCCCGTTCCATATCGTAATCGGGTTCCAAGTACTCGCTTTCGTCGGGGCGCCCCATAGCGTCCCACGCAAGGAAAACGTAGGTGTCATTGCACCAGCCGCCTACGAACGTGCACACGTCATCCCAGATGTCGCTACCTTGCAGCCCGCCATCCACAATGGTGGCTGCGAGTTCGGGCGTCAGTTCGGGCCCAATGATCCATTCTGCGCATTTGCGTGACAGCATGATTTTTACCTTTCGGTCTCGTTTGTTTTTTCTGTCGCTCCCTGCCTAGGAATCGAACCTAGTGGGCCTCCCAAACGAGGGCAGGGATGAGATTATCTTCGAATAATCTCACAGGGATGCGATGAGCCTTACCGAGTCACAGACCCTTCAAGGGGAGTAGGGTCTTGTATGCCCGGCGGTGAGTGTCCTCCCAGGTCTCCCAGTCAACCCTGTACCAGGGACGCCATACCTCAATGATCTGGTTAATGGCCTTTTTCTCATGCCAAGCGAGTTCCCCGAGAACCCACACGACGCCCGTGTGCTTATTCCACTGGCACAGGGTCTCGTGGGTGTCGTTGCGCACGAGCATGTACAAGTTCCCGTCCCCGTTGATGTGGAGCTTGCCGCCGACAAGGCAGGGGTAGTAGCCGGGGCCGTTATTCTTCAGGTTCTGAAGCGTTGCCTTGATGGTTGCCATCAGTACTGCCACCCATCCTTGTTCGTAGCAGTCTCGAACTCACGCAGTGTTGCCCCGGTCGGGTAGTAGGACTCCCAAGCTTCAAGGTCGCGGGTAATCCGCTCCATCTCCCGGCGCTCGCGAGCACGGATGCGCTTGCTCAGGTCCCGGGTGTGCTCCCTGCGGAACTCACGGGGGTGCCACGCGACACCACGCGCTTCCTTGATGTCCCAGGGATCGGTCTTGTAGGTCTTCGACATGATTTTACCTTTCGGTATTGGGTTGAGCGCCCTCACCTGTTGAGGGTGCTTCGTTCCCCGCCCGGGGATTGAACCCGGCTTTGTCGCCATTGATGCGGGGATGTCTTGTTGGAGCTAGTTCGCGTTGGCTTCGACAGCTGCCCAGAACGTGACCTCGGGGGAGGGTTCGAATGTCTGGGTTGCGGGGTTGAAGATGTAGGCGTCGTTGGCGATGCCTTCAATGTTGAAGTCGTCGGCGTTCTCGCCTATTGCGTTGCGGATTTCGTCGTACACGTCGCTGAGCTGGTTCATTGTCGGTTCCTTTCGAGGGTGTTGGATGAACTTGTACAGTGCCTGCGTGTACCTGTCGTGGAAGGTGACGCGTTTCCACTGCGTGATTGATTCCCGGCTGGCACAGGTGATGTCTTGCTCAGTGATCATGCATACCCCGGTGTGCATGTAGGGGACTGTCGTATACCAGTCGGGTACTTGGTCGAGGGGCACGTATTCGACTGTGAGTCCGTCGTTGTTGGTTTCGGTTGCGTAGGTGGCGACAGGTGCTGTGGCGAGTAGGGCTGTGGCTGCGAGGGCGGCGATGTTCATCGTTGAGTTCCTTTGGTGTGGTGAGGGGCCTGTTGGTGGTTCGACAGGCCCCTCGTGGGGGTCAGTAGACCGTGAGGGCGAAGCCCGCGTCTTCGAGCTGGGTCAGTGCCTGTCGGTCGCCGTTCAGGCCGCGCATGACGCGCTGTGCCCACTTGGCTGCGTCGTAGGCGTTGAAGCCGGGTACGAGGGCGAACCATTCCTTGTAGCGGTCGTAGTCGCCAGCGATGCGGGTGAGCTGCGGCATGCGAGTGTACTCGTCGGTGAGGGTGATGAGGTGTGTCATTGGGGTTTACCTTTCGGTGTGGTGTTTAACCTTGTGGCTACAGCCTATCGCGTAGGCTGTCACTCTGTCAACTGGAAGCTTCGTGATGCGTGTCACTTCGTGAGCCGGGCAGGAATCGAACCTGCCTCTGTCGTTGCTTGTGGCTTCGACAGGGGCGCGGCTCTGAGTACACAGCGCGGTGAGCGGCTACTCAGTGCGCTAGTGTCTGGCCGACACGGGCGTGAGGTGACCCTGCCAAGGTCTCCGGTTGGTGCAAGCCAACCCCCGTGCTTCATTCAGTTCACAATCAAGATCGTTCGCCTCACGGCGTCTTTGGTTTTGGCTTTGGGCTGTTTCCCTTGCCGATGACTCAAGCTTAGCGCAGCGTCTGTCAGAGTGTCAACTCAAGTCTGCGTGACCTGCATCACATCGCGTGTGGTGTGGTTGAACGACACGGACTGGCTCGCTACAGCACAGGCGTATAGGCATTCGACAGAGGCGTAGAGGCCTTGCTACACATGTGCGCATCTAGCCTCGGAGCCAGGGTGTGCGACACAGCCTTAGCTCCTTACGCGTGGCGTGCTAACGCATACGACAGGGCCTGTCGACCGCCCTGCTTGTGTGCGGCCCTTAGTGCGTTCGACAGGCCCCGTCGTTGATAACCTGCCCTTGCTTTCAACGACAGGGTGTGGTGTGTAGGCCCGCTGCTGCCCTCTTGGCCCTTGGCCTCGCCTATATGTCGTCGTTACGCGTGGCTTGTGGTAGGGGCTGGTGTGTGGAGGGGGCTATCACCTTCGACAGTGCCTGGGGCTTCATGAGGGGTCTTGACCTTGGGCTGCGTCGACAGGTGGTGGGGTCTTTGTTGCTTCGTGATGCTCCTGTGTTACGTCGGCAGCCTCGTGGTTGTATTACGTCGACACCCCCGTGCTTTATTGCTGATGTGTGTGTGTTTCCTACACATACTCAGGGCGGTGACCCTGGTATTTTATCTTGTTTTGAAGTAAGAGTCAAGGCTTTTAAAGGGTGTAATAGGCAACACTTTAAGCTTTTTGCATGCTTTCACTTGACATCTCACAATATGGAATGCTTTTGTGTTTTTTTGCTTGGTTGTGGTATACGCGTGTGCACAGCGTGCCGGATTTCGGGTTGTGGGGGGAGGAGTGTGAGTGTGAGAGGCCGTTTAAGGGGTCTAGAAGGCGATCTGAGCGAGTTTTAGGGTGGGGGTAGTGTCATGGCCTAGGTAGGGGTCTGAAAAGGCGTGAGAGGCCGTTTTAGGGCGTTTTTTGCGTTTGAGGGGTTAATGTCATATTGACGTTAATTAGGCGTGGAACTCCTTCTTAACCCGCGGACGCACGTAGTGCGTTTTTAATTTTCTTTATTAGTAATAATATTATCTATAGTATTAAGAATATTTTCTATTTTAGAACATCTTGTATATAGAACATGGTTATTACAACTATGTTTTATAGCTATTCTCTGTGGGTAATAATTTGCTGATTGTATTTCAATAAAAAAATCTAGAAATAATCAGCGAAAAAGGGGGTTTTCGCGAGGATTTTTTTCTCTGACACTCTGACGAATAGATCATGTCAGTTCGTGCAAGTTGATGCAAAGGTAAACACAACTTTACTTGTGCTTCGTGAGTGTAGCCACGCAGTTAGGTTAGCCTAAGTTAAGTTAGGTTAGTTTAGTGTGTGACTTGTATCATTGATGTAGGTCACACAGGAAATGTTGCGCTGCGTGGGCCACTAGTTAGGGGATCTGAGGCCGATTCGTCTTTACACCTGTCGATATGCATGGTTTGGGGGCCCCAAAATGATTGGGGGGTAAGAGATGAAGAGGCATTGTGAGGTAGGACATACAGAGGGATAAGTCACACAGGAGACGGAGGGGAGGACAGGTATGAGGCAAGGGCCCCGAATGATTAAAGACAAAGAGAGGATGGCGATACGACATGAGGCCTACTGCCTTTTGCATAAGGCCCAGCACCCCCGTAAAGGCCCCTATACGGCGATCTGAGGGGCTTTCAGGGGGCAGCAGGGGGGTAGCAAGGGGTCAAAGCCGCGAGAGGGCGTTCTAGGGGCGAGCAGAGGAGGAGCAGAGGAGGAGCAGAGGAGGAGCAGAGGAGCGAGCAGAGGAGCAAAGAGGCCTGCTGCTGTCGTTGTGAGGGCACTGTCGTTGTGAGGGCACTGTCGTTGTGAGGGCACTGT